>ODAI012809547.1_pt1 | contig 33570 bp, 22 predicted proteins | sample 1539321 | NCBI WGS metagenome assembly ODAI01 (sample SAMN02144231, study PRJEB22623) | gut metagenome | biome: sheep rumen | host: Ovis aries | place: New Zealand
AGTGTTGTTATATTTTCTCGCATATAAGAACACTTTTAGTTTCTCCATACCTATTTCTGGAGGTCTTTCTGACAACTGATGATGTCAACACTATCTTAGAAAACCGGGAGGCTATCGAAGAACAGATTGCCTACCATTTCCGCACCTATCCGAAGCTTCTTGTGCAGGCTTTCACGAGGAAGTCCTTTGCGGCAGAGCATGACGGCTACGAGGACAATGAGATACTTGAGTTCTACGGTGACCAGCTCGTAAACACCGTGATGACAAAATGGCTGTACGATTCATTCAGCTACCTTCAAGAGCAGAATCAGGATAAGGTTTTCCGTTCAAAAAAGACCGAAGCCGAATTGTCAAAGATTCGCGCAAACTATGTGAACAGGTCGGCATTGGCGCACTGCATTGCACTGCTCGGTTTGGCTAAATACCTCCTTCTGGGAAACAGCGATGAGAAAAACGAAGTATGGCGGAACGAGAAAGTTCGCTGCGACTTGTTCGAGGCCCTCATCGGAGCTGTTGCGGTGGATTCCAACTGGGATTTCAAGCAGATTGAAGAGTCATGCAAGGCGATGTGGGGAATGCTGGATTTCGAGGAGAACTATATTGATACACTCCATGATATCTGTGAGGATCTGAACATTGCCGAACCAGAATTTCCAATATACTCAAGCATTTATGGCAACAAGTCGTTCAAATGCAAGATAACAAACTGGAATTCAGCCATAGAAGGGGAAGGGAATTCCGAGGCAGCCGCCAGGATGGATGCGGCACGAAAAGCCCTGGATGCTTTGCATAGACTTCAAATCGAGCAGATTGCAGAAAAAGCAAGTCCCGATACGGCCGCCCAAACGCTCAACACCCTGTACCTGAAGAAGTTCATCTCAAAACCAGAACTGGCTTGCTCCGTTTCCCCCGACGGAGAGGGAAATCAAATCTGGAGATGTGAATGCTTCATAAAGGAATATGAAGATCGGGACGGATATAAAGAGAGGGGAATCGGTGAAGGCCATACGAAAGCTGAAGCCAAGCAATCCGCCGCCTATGACATGATTCGCTTCATGCTTGGCAAAGAAAACGAGGAGGAAACGTGGATTTGCCCATACTGCGGAGCGGAAAATTCCGCCAAAGACTCAATTTGTCAAATTTGCCATGATGACGATGACACAGACTAGTCAGTCAGAACATAGCACTGCGGCAAGAGAAAATCAAGCGACCGGAGCAAGCTGCCATGGCGCAAGGCCGCAAAGCCCATGCCTTTCCTCCCCTGCCTGCCGCCCCGCACAGCGCCCGCCTCACCTCCATCGCTCGCCGTCAGTACCTGTCGCGGGCAGGCTGCGCCTTATAGAGAACAGGCTCTGTGAAAGAGCTCAAAATTTCCCGAAATTTTCCTTGCCTTTATATGCAAAAAACAGTACTTTATAATGATTTGGTAACCTACCAAATGGAAGGCTTGGGGCATAATCTAAATGAGGATGCATAAGTGCATCAAAAAGGAGTCTTTATGTCGTATGATTATGTTCCCAAAAAGGAATTTACCCCTTATTTAATCTTCTGCTCATCCAAAACGAACCAGCTGAAACAAGCCCTCAAGAAAAAAGGCATAGCCTGTACTTTCTATTGTATAGGAAGCTATGCGAGAAACATGGTAACACGGAACGGCAATGCACCATTTGATTTGGATTACAACCTTGAAATCGAGGGGGAAATCCCAAAGAAATCTTCGGATTTGCAGAAACTCAAAGACCTCGTGCGTTCTGCGATGGACAGTCTGATAGCAAAGGACAAAAACTATCATTTAAACTATTCTTGCGGAAAGGATTCCACCTCAGCCATTACCTATATCTTGCATAAAAAGGACAGTAATATCGTAGACTTTTCCTTTGATATCGGCATTGTAAGCCGGAAGAAAAAAGGAAACCTACAAAGGCTCATTCATGATAAGCACAACAATCGCTTTTTATGGAACGAAGTAGCAGATTCTAAAGAAACCGCAAAACGAGCAAAAGAACTGAAACTTGCCGGACACACCGATGAAATAAAGTCTGAGTATTTGATGAAGAAAAACTTCTACCTGCAAGAAGGTACTACCGAAGCGCACCCTTCGTTCAACATATATATCGAAACCATCAATGAGCTTTATTATAAGCACCTATGCAAACAGGGAGCGAAACAGCCAAAGCATGCAAGCAAAAAATCATCCCTGCAAGCATATTTGCCCAAGGTAAATCAAACAAATGCTTCCATGTACATAAACGTTTTCAAGCAGAAAGGATGGATTCCAGATTTCGAGTTTTCTTGGGAAAACACGTATGAAAACGGAATCGCATACTGGAGCTGCTCTGAAAAGAAATCAAGGCTCAAATCTGAAAAAATGCGGAACAAGAGAGCCTCAAAAAGGTCTGTTGCTTATAAAATTATCCAATCACTAAAATAAAGCTGATTCCGGCAAAAGACTTAAGAATCCTCAAGCAGAAGAAGCAGATGCCCCCCCTGCTTGAGGACTGGAGAATTTATTTCTTCTTGAACACATCGGAAACCTGGTCATACGAGCCGGACTTCCCGATATCAACGGTTGTAAAGAACAAGCGGAGCCCGCTTTCCGAAATCAAATTATTCAAGCTCTGACCTGTACTGCTGCCATAGTCATTTCTTCTGTTATACTTATTGGTCGTGGGACCGAATACGTATACAGAAAGAGCCGCCGTGATGTCAGATTGCCGGGAAAGCATGTCGCGCAGCCTGCTTGACAGGACAGACGTTGACAAGTCGCCTTTCGGGAAATCCTGCAGCAGGACAAGGACAAAGGCCTCCGCCCTCGTAAGCTTATTCTTTTCGACCACCTTGTCTATGGAATCCGTCATCGCCTTGTAGGAGTCATACGAGTCCTTTTTTGAAATTCCCAGTTTCTTAGCCTCGTCATACTCGGAAAATGTGACAAAACCTGCATTCTGGGCGGTACGATACTCTTCAGCACGCTTGAAACCGGCTTTTTGAGCAGACTCCCACTCATCCTTCGTTTGAAAACCAGCTTTCGTATAAGTACAGTATATATCATAATCTTCAAACGAAGGATATCCAAGTTTTTTTGCCTCATAATAATCCTCGGATTTTTTAGAAAAGAAACCAAGTTTGTAGGCATCACGAGCATCCTCGATAGAACGAAAGTGATTATTAGAATACCAGTAATAAAAATCAGATCTCTCTATGCCAAGCTTCTGTGCATTGTAAAAATCTTTGCCACTCCTAAACTTGTTTGACAATCCAGCTTTGCAATCTGCTATAGTACTATAGTCGCCTATCGAGAAGGAAAAATAAGTGCCGTCTGCCACAATAAAAACGGTATTCTTTATGTTCGTTTCACCAGAACTATAATTATAATTTTTTGCTTCTTCAGTTTTGCTCACACGGTATATAACAGAAACCTGATAGTCGTCTATCATAGCTTCAAAATCCTCAATATTCTGTACTGCAATGAGCGGAACATTAGTCACGGAAGTGACATCGACATACCGCACTGCAAACACTGGTGCAGAGATTATAAAAAAACTTAGCAGGAACAAAAGCTTTCCATACTGACACAATTTCATTGACACATATCCTCCGTGCATTTCCTTCACTCTTTTTCCCTATATCCGCTGGCGAAATCAAGCACGCATTCGCAGCCATAAGCCTTGTGCGCGGGCGCGAAGGCGACTCCCGCATGGGTATAGTCCTTGCCCATGATGTTCTTCCGGTGGCCGCGGCTTTTTACGCCGTCGTCAATCAGGAGTGTGACGACTATCTCCCTGGCGGTCTTTGAGCCGTAGGAGACGTTCTCGCCAGCCGCACCGCTATATGAGCCATAGCGCCTCATCCGGGAGAAGGGGTCGCTCCCGTCCGTGCCCGTATGCCCGGTCTGATCCGTCAGGCTCTGGCTGTCCGCATGATCCTTGGCGGCATGCGTCAGGCCGTCCGAAGGCGACAGGGCGGGAAGGGATTTGTGGCTGCCCATGAAGCGTATACATTCGTTCACGGCAGCAGCCCCTTCATTTGTCTGCATCATGCCGCCATACACGTTGCCCTTGAACTTCTTGAGCCTGGGCTCGATATAGAGCTCGGCATACTGCCTGGGATTGCTCCGGGCCATGTTCATCTCAAGGACGACATCCTTCTCAATCTCATCCATGTAATCGGCATCCCGTGCCGTGTCAAGGGCGGACAAATCCCAGAGCGTCTCATCCACCGGCTCGCGCTTGTATCTTGACGGTGTCTTTGCGCTCTTGGCGGATTTGCCCTCGCCCTTAGGAGCATTCTTGAGAGACTCTTTGAATGAGCCGAATTTCTCGCTGAACGAGCCGGCTGACGCAGGCATGGCAATGGCCGGCAGCACAGCGAGGACAAAAGCGAGACGCAGCAAAAGCTTTTTCTTCATGATCTTTTCCTCCTTATTGCCGCACCGCGTAGACCCACAGCCCCTCGTAGTTCCGCCCGTTCCGCGAGCCGAATACCACCAGCTGCTCCGATTCCGCCGGAATATCGTGCTCCAGCACGAAGGCACGCGTCTTGGGGTCACGGCTCATGGGAACAAGGCCGCCGCCAGCCGAAACGCCGTCGGAAACGGCGAACGCAGTGTAGTCGCCGGACTCAATCTCAAAGCGGACGCTCCCGCCTGCCGCAAGCGAGCCTTCCAGCGGCGCGACCAGACGGGTGGACGTGGCGGCATTGTAGGCGGAATAGGCATAGGGATATTTCTGTACGCCCGCGCCGTAGCCCGCGTAGTGGCCGTCGGACACGAGGCCGAACTTGAAGATTGGTATACCCCAGTGCGGGCTCAGCTCCAGCAGGCGCAGTATCTTGTCCACGGCGTTGTTGCGCTCCGTGGCAAATTGGTCCTCCGCCAGATAATAGCGCCCGTTGTCCGGCTCCTTGTAGAAGGCGGACTTGAAGTGCTCCAGCTCCTTCTCCGTAATCTTCTTTCCGGCAAAAAGCGCTTCTGCCTTGGGGAGCATGCTCCCCTCAAATTCGCCGATGCCGTAATAGAACGGCCACGTCACTCCGGCGGTGTTGTAGGCGAACACGCAGACGGTGTACTTCTCCTTGTCAGGAACGTCCAGCTCAAGCGCCACGGTGCCCCCGCTCCGGTTCACCCAGACCGACTGGGGGATAAAGGATGAGCTGGCGGCGGACTGGAGCTGCGCATAGACAGCCTTGCCGCTCCCGGAAAGCGAGAGCTCGTATTCGGCGGGGGCGGAGATGACGGTCGTGTAGTCCGGCAGCGGCTCCCTGAAGGCAAAGCCGAAGTCGAAGAATTCCGGCTCCACGAACGGCTCCTTGACGAACTGCTCCTTGTCCAGCGCGGGGGCATAATACTGGCTGTCGTCTTTTTCCGGCAGATGCGAGTACAGGAAGACGCGCGGGGCAGCGAAGAGCCATGACGTGGAGTATCTCTTGACGAATTTCTTCCATTCGACGATACCCGCATCCCACGTGCAGTCCACGAGGTACCAGCGGCCGCCCACCTGCACGGCGTTCCATGCATGGTCGGTGTAGTCCTCAAGGTAGCCCTTATAGCCGAATCCCTTTGACCAGCCGGAAATGCCGACGGACTCTATTCCCGCAAGGCGGCACATCTCGTTCATCAGGTTGGTGTAGCCGGAGCAGACGGCCTTCTTCTTTTTCAGCACGCTCTCCCAGTCCTGCCCGGAAATCCTGCCGGAAAAGAGCATGTCCGCGTCGTAGGCGATGTTGTCGCAGATCCAGTCGTGCAGCACCTTGACGTTCCCCAGGGAAGCGCCTCCCCTGCCCACGAGCGCGGAGACGACTGCAGGCAGATAGTCGGCGGGTTTCACAAAGACGCCTTCCTGCACATCCTTTGGCACGGCGCGCACCTGGGGCGACATCCTGCCCGTCCTGAAGGAGGCGACGTTCCCGGCACCAGCATACAGAGCGATTGCGGAATTCGCTCTGGCGGCAAGCGCCTTGTCGGCATCAGGGCGCTGCGTGTAGGCGTAGAGCCATGCGCAGTCGCCCCAGCGGACGGCAAGCTCGACTTTTTCGGCATCCGGCCGCCCCTCGTCGGACAGGGCAGAAAAGTCGATTCCCGTATCGACGGCAAAGGGGCTCACGACCTTCCGTGCCCGTGAGCTTCTGGCAGGCTTTGTGGCTTTTGCGGATTCCTTTTTTGCGGACTCTGTGCCGGAGCCGGACTTCTTGCCGAACGGCAGGGCAGACGCGGGCACGGCAAGGGCGATGGCGGCGGCAAACGCGCAGGCGCAGCGGAACAAACGGTCTTTCCTCATTCTCATTTTTCCCTCCTTGGAAACATGAAAAAACTATCGGGCCAGTCTCAAAAATCCGGACAAAGTTTTGAAAACAGTCCCATCTTCTAAAAGGATATTATAACCTAAAAAGTATAAAAATCAAGACAGGAAAGACCAATCCGAGAGAGACGGGCAGCCGAAGTCACCAGCTCATTGAGATTCTAAAACTGCAATGATTCGTTCTGCTATCGCCTGCATTCCCTTATCTCCCGGATGCTGGGCAACCCCCGCATGCTCGACGACGTGGGCGCAAGCAGAAGCATCGTAGAATGGCAAGATAATTGAATCCTCCGTCAAGCCAGAAGGCCGCATCGCTCCCCTGCAGGGCATCCGAGCGCTCACGCAGCCTCAGTACGGTAGCTTCCAGCTGCCTGATCCGTCCGTCTTGTATTTCTTCATGCCGTATGAGCCGGTAAGAAACATAAACTCCGCAAGGAAGCACGAGCAGCAGCGCCGCACAGAGAGCCAGAAACAGTTTTGTTTGTTTGTTTGTTTGTTTGTTTGTTTGTTTGTTTGTCAAGAGCATCTTGTCTTTTTGTCCTCCTGTCAAGTCTTTTTTTAAAATACAAAATTTTCCAAGCCGTAAAGCAGCATGAAATCCAGCACAGGTTTTATGCCACAGCAAATCCGGCAGCAAAAAAACAAACTGCGCCCGCAGCGAGAAGAAGCAAAGCTCTGCCGCGGGCGCAGTTCTCAGATTTTTCTCCCACGCCGAGGAGGCCGGGGAGGTATAGACGAGCCGGTCTCAGATGTCCAGACGGACTTCCGGAACCGGCACAGCTGCTTTAGTAGCGGTCGCCGTCAAAGCCACCGTCATTGTCGCGGAAACCGCCGTCGCGGTAGCCGCCGCGCGGGCCACGGCCAAAGCTCCGGGGAGCACGGTCGCGGCGGGGCTTCTCCTCCGCGACGTTCACGCGGATACGGCGCCCGTCGATTTCCCGGCCGTTCAGCTCGGCAATCGCACGCTCGGCGGCGTTCTCGTCATCCATCTCCACAAAGCCGAAGCCCTTTGACTGATGGGTATCGCGATCCTTGATAATCGTGACGGAAAGCACATCCCCGTACTGGGCAAACTGACCGCCCAGCGTGTCTTCAATTGTAGAATAATTAAGGTTACCTACATAAATTTTCTTGGACATTTCCAAAAATCCTTACCGTCTTACGGCGTGTATGATTGCTGATGCCAGCTGCGAACAAAGCGTTTCCTGAAATCTAAAACCGTAAACCGCAAGGAATTGAAGTTTTTCAGAGATTTTTTAGAGAGCTCTTGCTCACTACCACCATACAACAAGAAGCCCGCGCTGTCAAGGGCAGCAGACAGCATCCACGCAAAGCAGGCAAGGGCTCGGCATAGAAAAAGCTGCGCTCCCGGCGGGGCTAGTCAAAAAAGCAGCTGTCCAGAACGGCCTCCGGCTCCGGGCGGGCAGAAGGGGAATGCATATTTTCTTCTATTAACATGCGGGTCGCGCAGGACTTGCCCCAGTGGAAGCAGAGCGCCATGAGCACGACAAGCAGCGCCAGCGAGGAGAGCAGCCAGATCCGGAACTTCAGGACACTGCCTGCCAGCCGCCCCATCCCCGCGCGGAGCAGGCGCTCCAAGGCGGCAAGCGCCTTTGCGGCGGCATGCAGGAGCACAAGCAGCCCGCGGCCAAGAGCCTGTGCGGCAGAGAGCAGTTTTTTTCCCAGGGCAAAATCTGATGCGGCCATGCGCCCATTATAGCACGTCCGAGAATCTTTTTATCCGGGGACAGGCAAGAAATTTATCAAGTTTTTCATGGACTTTTCAGTATAAGTTCTTTTTTTTTCGCTGTTTTTGTGTTATAATCAAAGCTATGAAAAAGGCTGAGTTCTACAATCTCATGAAAGCAGTACCAAAAGCTGAGCTTCATATACACGAAGAGGCCGTCATCGGGCGCGGCACCATAAAGAAACTCTACCGGAACAGCTCCGGCAAGTCCATGTCCAAAGAGGAGCTGGACGAGCTTTTTTCTTATACTGATTTGGCGGGATTCCTCGCAGCTTTTATAAAAATTCAGGGGATGCTCACGCAGGCATCCGATTTGGGCTATATCCTCAGCGACCTTCAGACCTACCTAAAGGCAAACAATATTGTCTACTGCGAGAGCTTTTTCAGCCCGACCACGCCGCTCAGAAAGGGCTTCGGCTACAGCGAGATGATGCGTATCCTCTCGGCCGGAATCGAGCGGATTCAGTCCGAGGACGGTCGCACCGTGCGGCTTCTGGTGGACGTGAGCCGCTCTTTCGGCCCGGAGAACGCGCAGCGGAACCTTGACCTTGTGCTGGCGGAGAAGAACCCCTATGTCATCGGCATCGGGCTTGGCGGCGACGAGGAGAAGGGACCTGCAAAGGACTACCGCCAGGTATTCGATAACGCCGTCAAGGCAGGGCTGCACGTCGTCGCCCACGCAGGGGAGACATGCGAGAGCTGGTCGATGAAGGACAGCATAGAGCTGCTCCATGCGGAGCGCATCGGGCACGGCATCAGCGCCGCATACGACGAGGCTTTTATGCAGGAGCTTGCGGCAAAGCGCTTTCCGCTGGAAGTCTGCCCCACGAGCAACACGTTCACGCGGAAATATGTGACGCGCCTGCAAGACCACCCCATCAGGAAACTCTTTGACGCGGGCATCCCCGTCACCGTAAACACCGACGACCCTGTATTTTTCAAGGTATCTTTAATCGACGAATACTGGAACCTGCACAAAATGCTGGGCTTCTCCATGCAGGAGATAAAGCAGCTCGTGCTCAACGGCTTCAACGCCGCGTTCATCAGCGGCGAGCAGAAGCGCTCTTACTGCGATGCCGTGGAGAAGGCGTGGAGCAGCTGGTTCGCGGCGCATCCGGATGTAAAAGCCTGAGCGCGGGGCAGCGGCAAGCACGCCGCATGCTCCGGCGACAAAAAAGCGCCTGTTTCCCGGATAAAGGGGGCAGGCGCTTTTTATTTGAGCAGGTGACGGTGCAAGCGGCGCTGCTGCAGCGGCTTACAAGCAGCAGAAAAGCGCCGCAGCGGCTTTGTCCGCGCAGATTCTTATTTGCGCACCGTCACCGAGAAGTCTATGTCCATCTCGGCGCCAGTCCAGTCGCGGATGGTCAGCGTACCTTCCCCGCCCTTCCCGATGCTGCGCACGTAAGTTCCTGCCATGCCGCCTTTGAGCGACACCACATCAGGGCCGACAAGCCCGATGGCGCCCTTCGTGCGGAACGTGACTGCCTCCTGGCAGTACGGCTGCACGTTGCCGGAGGCGTCCAGCGCACGCAGGCGGACGGAAGCGACATCATAGGAACCGTCCTCGCACAGCTGCGTCCGCACGGTGACGGCCTGCAGGCGCGCCTCAGTGCAGGGGGTACGGACAACGGTCTTGACGACCTCGCCGCCCCGCACCGCCTCGAACTTGTAGCTGATGGCGCTGCCGCCCCAGTTGCCGATATACTTGCCGTACAGCCGTGTCAGCTCCTTCTCGTCCGCAACGCGCTGCAGCATCAGCATGAGCGCGGAGCATTTGTGCCTGAGGGGCAGCAGCTTGAGGTTCGTTCCGTAGGTGCGGATAGCCATGAGCAGTCGCTTTACCGCCTCGGACTTCCCCTCGGAGATGCCATCCTCATCGACAAGGCGGTGCCCGATGTAGTCGTCCACCAGAATCGGGCCGTGGGCAAGATGCTTGTAGGGGCTGTCGCCAGCCATGAATTCCTTGATGGGGATGCCGTTCACGGAAAAGCGCACGCTGTCCGCGTTGGTAAAAATCCAGACGTCGCCGACAGCCCCCGCCGGGTACTCGCCGATGTCCATGGCGGAAGAGACCTCAAGGACATCCCCCACGTCCTCAGGCCTGCCCTGCGCGCGGTAGACGGCGGCGGCAAGCTTGGGGTTGCGGAACATGTCCATCACGCCGTGGTAGCAGATTTTGTCTCCGCTGCCGAAATCCTTGTGCGTATTGTAGTCAAAGGCGCACCAGCCGCTCGCACCCGCAAGCTCCTCCAGCGCGGCGGAGGCCTCCAGCACATTGGCGTGGCGCACGGCATGCTCTGTGCGGTGCGCCTCGCTGTCAAAGCTTTTGGTGGGGAACATGTGCCCGTTGTATTCGGTGACCATGTAGCCGCCGTGGGTATCGGTCACGTCCTTCTTGTGCAGAAGCCCGTAGTTGGGGCCGTAGTGGCTGAAGTCGTTGTACGTGTAGACATCCTCAAGCAGGTGGCTCTTCTTGAGGAAACGCACGCCGGCGGTAGGGCGCGTGGGGTCAAGCTCCCGCGCGGCGGCGTTCGTGCGCTCGTAGAATTCGTCGTCGTCCCCGCTCTCATTGATGCGCACCCCCCAGAGGAATACGGACGGATGGTTGCGGTACTGCAGCACCATGTCCTTCACATTCTGGACAGCCTTGTCCTTCCACTCAGCCCCGCCGATATGCTGCCAGCCGGGAATCTCCGTGAACACGAGCAGCCCTATCTCGTCGCAGCGATCAACAAAATACTGGCTCTGCGGATAGTGGGAGGGGCGGACTTCGTTCAGCCCCAGCTCGTATTTCAGGATATCAGCGTCCTCGCGCTGCATGTTCCGGGGCATGGCATAGCCCACGTAGGGAAAGCTCTGGTGGCGGTTCAGCCCGCGGATTTTGACCCTGCTGCCGTTCAGGTAAAAGCCGCTCTCGTCAAAGCGGATGTCGCGGAAGCCGAATCGTACCGCCTTTGTGTCCAGCACAGTGCCGTCCGCGCCACGCAGCTCCGTGACGGCGTTGTACAGGACGGGCGCATCAAGGCTCCACTGCTCCACCGGTCCCGCCTCCGCGGACGTCAGAATTTTTGTCCCCGGCACACCGGCGTCAATCTCCGCGGAAGAGGTCCCGTCCTCCCCGCCCAGCCGCACGACCGACTGATGCACGGTGCAGCCCTGCGGCAGCTCCGCCGCGCTCAGCGTAATCTCGGACTCAAAATGGTTCCCGCGCGTCTTGACAAAGACATCCTGTATGTAGACGGGATTCTTCACCTCAAGGTAGACATCCCGGTAGATGCCGCCATAAGTCATGTAGTCGATGACGTAGCCGAAGGGCGGCTGGTCAAGGCTCTCGCGGCTGTCAAGCCTGATGGCGAGCACATTCTTGTGCAGCATACCGGCAAGATGCCCCGTCAGCTCCACGGTAAAGGCCGTGTAGCCGCAGTCGTGGGTCGCAAGGAGCTCCCCGTTCAGAAAGACCTCGCTGCGGTGCGCGGCTCCCTCGATGGTAAGCAGCACCCGCTTGCCGCTCCACGAAGGCTCGGTCACAAATTCCTTGCGATACAGGCTCAGCTTCTCGTAGCGGGCGGTATCAAAGCTGTTGAACGGCGTCACCGCCACGGAATGCGGCAGCCGCACCTCCTCCAGTTTTCCCCGGAAGGAAGATGAAAGCATATCGTCATCATAAACGGGGGAAAATCCCCATCCGTCATTAAAAAAAATCTTGTCATTCATAATCCAAGTGTATGGCAATTCCGGCAGAAAAGCAAGCGGAATTTGCAACACGTGTTGATTTTTATACGGAAAATACTTTCCCCCTCCTCCGGAGGAAGCACATGACGGAGCTCAAGAACCTGCAGGCTGCTTTCCCGGCGGAAACACACGATTGGCCTCATGATGGAACAAGAAGCCTGTGCCCCCTCCCCCCGGCAGCAAAAATGTGCTATACTATCATTATGGTAACAAACGACACCGGAATTGTATGGTTCAAGCATAAAATCATGGAGGAAGTCTGCCGCCTGGCATGGGCAGGCAAGCTCAACGACGAGGAGAAGGACAAGCTCGTCTACCGCATGGTGCCCGGCCCGAAGTCCGAGTACTGCTGTGTCTACAAGGAGCGTGAGATTGTCCGGCAGCGCATACGCCTTGCCTGCGCGGAATGCCCGTCGGACATGCCGCCGTCAAACAGCATCGTGCAGGTGATAAACGCCGCCTGCGACGACTGCCCCATATCCGCCTATTCGGTCACGGACAACTGCCGCTTCTGCATGGGACGCCCCTGCCTGAGCTCCTGCCGTTTTGCGGCCATCGCGCCCGGCGAAGTCCGCATGCATATAGACCCGGCAAAATGCAAGGAATGCGGCATGTGCGCAAAGGCATGTCCCTACGGCGCCATCGTGCATCTTGAGCGCCCCTGCAAAAAGGCATGCCCCGTCGGCGCCATCACCTACGACGAATGGGGCTTCTGCAAGATAAACGAGAGCAAGTGCGTGCAGTGCGGGCACTGCATCCACAACTGCCCGTTCGGGGCTATCGGCTCAAAGACATACCTCGTCAACGTCATCCAGGACATTCTTGCGGGCAAAGAGGTCATAGCCATGTGCGCGCCCGCGACAGAGGGGCAGTTCGGCGACAAGGTGAGCATGGCGGCGGTCAAGCAGACGCTGCTCAAGCTGGGCTTCGCGGACATGGTGGAAGTCGGTCTCGGCGGCGACATGACGGCGGCATCGGAATCCGCGGAATGGGCGGAAGCCTTTGCGCAAGGACGCAAAATGACGACATCCTGCTGCTCGGCGTTCATCAACCTGCTGCGCCAGCACTTCCCCGCCCAGTACGAGCAGAACATGTCGGAGACGGTGTCTCCCATGTGCGCCATATCCCGCTACCTCAAGTCCACCCGCCCCGGCTGCGTCACCGTCTTTATCGGGCCGTGCATCGCAAAAAAGTCCGAATCCCGCGACACGTCCATCCCTGACAACGCGGATTACGTGATGACCTACGGGGAGCTGCGCGCGCTCATGCGCTCCAAGGACATCGACTTTGAGCAGTGCGAGGGCGGCTACCAGGAGGCATCCATCTGGGGAAAGCGCTTCGCAACCAGCGGCGGGGTCGCGAACGCCGTGCTGGAATGCATGGAGGAGCGCGGGGAGGACATCTCGCAGATACAGCTGCTGCGCTGCGCGGGCGGCGACGAATGCAAAAAGGCGCTCATGCAGCTCAAGGCGGGTGTCCTGAAGGAGGACTTCATCGAAGGCATGGTGTGCCCCGGCGGCTGCGTGGGCGGCCCGTCGCGCCATAAGACCGAGACGGAGATTTCCCGCGCGAGGGAGACGCTGCTCAAGAGCGCCGACTCCCGCAAGATTCTGGAGAACCTGAGCCGCTACCCCATGGACACATTCTCCATGCGGCGCGACGGCAAGATGGGCTGAGCGCGTGTCTTGCGCGGCCGCCTTCAGCGTAGCTTCCTGAACAGCTTCTCCAGATTCCCGCAGAAATCCTCGGTGGAGGCGCGCAGCTGCTGCAGGAAGCTGTTGTCGCTGAGCGTGCCGAGCACCGCCTCCCGTTCCCCGGTATTGCGGAACGTTATGGAGCGGAAGAAATCGGTATAATCTTTCTCGCGGGAGCTTATGGACGATTCCAGCATGTTCATCGCAACATACGCGACATCCTTTGCGATATCGTCAAAGATGTCCGCGGAGAAAAGATTTATCGGCAGCGTGTAGAGCTGCTCCAGAATGTAGAGCGCATAGCGCGCCTTGTAATCGCAATAGGCTTCCTGACAGGCGTCGTAGAAGGCATGCACCTGCTGCCAGCTGCTCACGCTTCCGTCCTTGATGGAAGAGAACAGCTCCTGCACACGCTCCTGCGGCAGCACCTGCCCGCCCGCGTTCACCCAGCTGGTATACAGCGGGATTCCCTCTATCTGCCTGATATGCTCAGGCTCCAGCTCGTCAACCTGGTTCTCAAGACTCCACTGCATCAGGCTCTCCACGGCAAAGTACTTGAGTATGCAGCGGTACTCGCGGTAGCCCTGTGCGGGCTTGTAGATGGCGGCGCCGTACTTCTTCTGGCAGCGGTCGTCGCTCAGCAGGAATTTTGCGTCCCGGTTCTGGTGCAGGTAATCCTTGGCGGCCTGATGCAGCTCATCCCCAGTCTTTGCGGCGGCTGCACGAGCACGGAAGGCGGCGAGCAGATCGGGATGGGGGTTCTCCTGCGTCATCCGCGCGCACGCCTCGGCGGGGAGCTTCAGGTAGCGGGCAGTCAGCTCGATAAGCCGCTCCACGGAACGCAGCGTCTCCTGCGCGGTGTCCGGGGCAAAGGGATTCGTCTCGATATGCTGCACCTTCACCACGCGGGCATCGCGGGCGGCGAATTTGAATTTGTTGCGCACGATGGCAAACATATTGTACATGAACCAATACGCCGGAATGATGTGCACCGCGCAGTCCCCCTCGCTCTTCGCGACGAGCGAGAACGGATAGGTGATGTTCAGCTCGTTCTGGTAGCTGCCCTTGGCGACGAGCACAAACGAGGCAAAGCGGCTGTCGTACTTGAAGTCCGAGCAGAGCCCCGGCCAGAAGCCGCGCCCCGCAAGCATCTCGCCGTCCGGGGAACGGGAATTGTGGTTGGAGCCGATGGTCGCGGCGGAGGCGATGTTCGACTGCCCCATGACGGTGGCGGCGATAAGGAAGGAGGACTTGTGGTGCTGCTCGTGGAAAGGGAAGATGAGGTTGTTGAGCAGCTTGCAGCAGGACACCGTGGAATTGTCGCCGAGCACGGAATTGAGCAGGCGCGCGCCGTACTTGAGCTGGCAGTTCCGGCCGATGATAAAGCGGACGGCGACCGCCTGGTAGAACACGCGGCTGCCATAGCCCATGATGCCGTTCACCAGCTCCACGCCTTCTCCAATCTGGCTCGGCTCCGCCTCGGATGAGAGCACGGTGATGTTCTTGAGCTTGAACGCGCCCTTTATGTAGGCAAAGGGAAGAATCTTCGCGTCCTTGAGCAGCGTGCAGTTCTTGATGACCACGTCGTCGGCGACAATGCCGTACGTGTCGTTGCGGCGGTCGTTGCCGCTCTCGGTCAGCTCCACAAAACGGCGCAGCAAATCCTTGTCCTCGCGGTAGCGGGACCACAGGAAGGCATCGGCCGGAATCATGCCGGAAAACGGCAGCACGGCCCGGTTGCCGTTCTCATTGCCGACACCTATCCAGATGCGGTTCTCCTCTGGCTCTCCTTCCTTCAGTATGCCCTCGCCGAATTTTGAATGCCTCGTGCAGCTCATCTCCTGAATATTGAAGAGCATGACGCGGCTGCCGATGCGGTAGTTCGCGAGGTAACTCACGTTGCGTATCACGCAGTCGTCGCCGGTCACGACATCCTGAAGCACGGAGCGGTAGATGCCGGTCTTGAGCTCAAGGTCATGGTACTTGAGCGTGGCGGGACGGATGGCGCCCAGCACGACAGTCCCGCTGAATTCGCTCTGCACCACCTGCGCGGCATTGAATTCCCCCGGCACGGCGCTCACATAGACATTCTGCCAGTCCGGGTCGGAAGAGATGTTCCGGTTCTGTATCAGCACATATATTTCCTGCGCGCTCAGGCGGCGCTTCCCTTCAAGAAGCTCCGGGGAAACGTCGGCGCAGCCGTTCTTTTCGTTCAAAAGCGTTACTTTTGGCATTCCGCCATTATAGCCATTCCGGCACGCTTATGCAAGGAAGCGCGCGAAACTGCTTTCCGCGCCCAAGCGGGCATGTAGACTTTTAGCGGCCGCTCGTATATACTGTGCCCATGAATTTCCCGTATATCCGGCGCACGGAGCATTTCTCCCCCGCGCCGAGGCATTTCCCCGCAAAGAGATTGAGCCGGTTTCAAAAGCCGCTTGCCCACTTGTGCGCGGCGCTGCTGCTCTGCACGGCGCTCTTCCCCCTTGCGGCTCAGGACGCCATGGAGCGTCTCAAAAGCACCCCCGCGGAACGGCAGCTGCTCTCAAACGGCATTCCGCTCATTTTCCTCCGCACCCCCGGCACGGAAAGCGCTGCCGTCAGGATATCCATCGCGGGAGGCGAGCAGGCAAGTCCGCAGGACGAGCGCTATCTGCAGACGCTCATGCTGCACACCTTTGCCGGATGCATCAGGGAGGAGCTTGCGGACATTCCTTCCGCGGAGGTCTCTGTCCGCACAGAGGAAGCGGCATCCTTCATCATGCTCTCCTGCGACAAAGGGGATTTCCCGGCGCTCATGCAGGCGGCGTTCCACGCGATAATATTCGGGGAGATTACCCCCATCGCCGAGGACGGCATCGCGGCCGAACAGCAGCGCCAGTGGCGGCTGAACACCGGCGACACCTGCCTGCAGCTCAAAGGCAAATCCTTTGCGCGGCTCTATCAGGGAAGCAGCTACGCGCCGCTCTACGACACGACGCTCCCCATCCTGCAGGAAACGGATTTCAAGTCCATCTCGCGGACTTATACCGCGCTGCTGAACGCCGCGCTGTACACCATCGCGGTCTCAGGCGACATCAAGCCTGAATACGTGCGTTCCTCGGCGGAGAACACATTCGCGCTGCTGAAAAACCAGACGGAGCGGACAGCTCTTGTTGTGCCTGCTCCCTCTGCGGCGGAAAAAGGCAGCACGCTGACGGTGCAGCTGCACCATATCTTTACCGCGGAAAAGGACAGCGACCCCGGCTATGTGCCGCTCCTTGTGCCCACATCGCAGTTCTACGACCCCGCGCAGTTCTACTTTGCCGCCCCGGCGGACATGCAGGAGCAGGCCGTATTCAACGCGCTGCTGATTGAGCTCGCCAGACGGATGCAGGCCATCATGGGCAAACCCTGCACGGCAATCCCCGCCACAGCCACCGTCAGGCTGGGCGTCCTGCAGGCAGAAGGCCTGCCGTCCCGCAAGCTTTTTGCGGACGCATACAAGACGGCGGGCGCGCAGCTCAAAAAGGAGCTTTCCGGCAGGAAGACTGCGGCAACGGCCCAGGAGCGGCTCCGGGCACAGTGGATTCAGGCGCTTTGCGGCAGCTCTACGGATGGCAAGGACGTCAACATCAGCGCCGCGGACATCCTGCTGCAAGGCGAGGCATACGGTTCCGGCATGAGCCTGCTGGATGCCTGCGCCACGCTGGAGCAGCTGGACAGGAAGCGGCTCCAGACCGCACAGAAAGACTACTTTCCCGCAAGCCCGCTGCTCCAGACCTACTCCGCCGATACAAAATAAGCGACTGGAGCCACACTCAGGTTTTCCCCGCCCCGGAAAGCTCTCTGCCGATACAAAATAAGCTCGCGGAGCTACACGCAGGCTTCCCCCGCGCCCCGGAAAGCTCTCTGCCGGCACAAAATAAGCTCGCGGGCCGCCCACGCATCTTGCGTGCCTTGCGCGTCATCCGCGGGTGGACGCAGGGGCTGCCAAGAAGGCATTCCCCCGTGACGCTCAGCCGGGGGAGCAGTAGCTCAGCCCCTGCTCCGTCAGGAGGAACTGCACGGGGATGTCATGGGCTTCGGCAGGAACAGAAGGCAGCAGCTGCGCGGAAAAACACATCCCGACACGCAGCACGCGGCAGCCGCACGAGGCGGCTTCCCCGGCAAACGAAGCAAGGAAGCTGTCGTAATAGCCCTTGCCGTGCCCCAGACGCGCACCGTCCGCAGCAAAAGCAAGCCCCGGCACCAGCACGCAGACCTGAGTCCCCGCGCAATCCGCGGCAGAAAACGGCGGGCACCACGCCTTGTCAGGCTCCAGTATGCCCCATGCGCCGGACACAAACTGCCGCCGCCAGTCCTCCCCGGAGCACGAGGCGTCCACTCGGAAAAAGCGGAGCTGTCTTGTATGCGGCACGCAGCGCGGCACGGCAAGGATTTTTCCGGCGGCGGCAGCGGCGCGCATGATTCCTTCCGGGCTGATTTCCTGCCCGGTCGCCATGTAGCACAGCAAGGCGGAAGATTGCGCAAAGAGCGGGGACTGCACAAAGCTGCGGCAGGCAGCGGAGGCGGCAGCATCACGGCGAGCGGCACCCAGCAGGGAAAGTTTTTCCGCCACAGCCCGGCGGAGCGTTTTTTTTGCATCGTCCATGCCTAGACTCTAGCACCGAACGCCCGCAGCAGCAAGCATCCCGCAGGAATTTCGCGCCATTTTTCCCCGAAGAACTTGTAAATTCCCGCAATAAAGCTTATTATTAAAGGAGCTGGTTACTTTCGCGACCGGCCAAGCAAAAGCGCGTCAAAGCTTCGCTGCAATACAGCGCAGTGCGCTTTCTGAAGTGATTTTTGAAGGAGCCTCAAAGCCCGTCCGGCTTCTGAAGCCTCCTCAAATGTACAGGGGGGTCTCGATGGCAGTTTTCAAACCTAAAATTCTTATCATATACGATGCCTCAGCCCCGAACGATTTTTCCACGGCGGAATATGAGAGCCGCTACACGGTGCTGGAGGCGCGGGGCTTTGCCGAGGCAAAGGAGCTGAACGAGCTCCACGGCAAGGAAATCGCAGCCATCATCATAAACGACAACTCCCCGACATTCGATATCTTTGCCCTGCTCTTTGAGTTCAGGAAGGCGGACATGTTCCGCCGCATACCGGTCATCCTGCTGACGAGCAACCAGAACACCGACTTCCTCAACAGGGCGCTTGATTTTGAGATTTTTGACATTTTCCTCAAGCCGACCGATATGCAGCTCGCGCGCCGCAAGCTCGCAAAAATCATAGAGCTGTTCAGCAACCGCAACGAGCTGGAGAAGTTCTTCAACCAGCAGATGCTGACCATCAGCATCCAGGGCACCCAGCTGGAAGAAAACCAGTGGCGCATCATAGAGACGCTCGGCCAGGCGCTGGAGAGCCGCGATGTGGAGTCCGGCAACCACTGCGACCGCATGAAGGACGTCACCGAAACCTTCCTCAAGTACATCGCCGTCACCTTCCCCCGCTATATGCTCAACGACGTAAAAATCCGCGAGATTGCCAAGGTGACGCCGCTGCACGACATCGGCAAAATCGCCATCCCCGACCGCATCCTGCTCAAGCCGGAGAGCGCCGGGCGCCTTACGGAAGAGGAGTTCGAAATCATGAAGACGCACACCATAGCGGGCTGCAAAATCATCGACTCCATCCCGAACTTCAAGGGCACGGACTTGTACCGCTTCAGCTACAACATCTGCCGCCACCACCACGAGCGCTGGGACGGCCGCGGCTACCCCGACCACCTGAAGGGCATGGAGATTCCCATCGAGGCGCAGGTCGTCGCGCTCGCGGATGTCTTTGACGCGCTCATCAGCAAACGCGTCTACAAACCCGCCTTCACCATCGACAAGGTCAAGGAGATGATACTCGGCGGCGAATGCGGCGCCTTCAACCCGGACATCCTGCAGTGCTTCAGGCACTGTGTCGACGGCATATACGAGCGCATCTACGCGCAAAATTTCAAGCAATAGCGGCGGTCTCAGGGCCTGCCCGGCCTGCAGAGGCAGCCTCCGCAGGGGGAATTCATGAAAGATTCTTTCTCCTCCGTCCGCACGGACGAGCACAGCCCCATCTGGCAGCAGTGCATCAGCCGGGAGAATTCGCTGTACGGGAGGGGCAACGACATCCGCTCGGAATTCGAGCGCGATTACACGCGCCTGCTCCATTGCCTTGCCTACCGCAGGCTCAAGCACAAGACGCAGGTATTTTTTGCCCCGCACAACGACCACATCTGTACGCGCATGGAGCACGTGAACCACGTCGCGTCGGTCAGCACGACCATCGCGAAGCACCTCGGTCTGAACGCGGAGCTGACGGAGGCAATCGCCATCGGGCACGATATCGGGCACGCGCCGTTCGGGCATGCCGGCGAGGACATACTGAATTCGCTCATGCAGCAGAAGGATGGCCGGAACGCGCCAAAAAAGTTCTGGCATGAACGGAACAGCCTCTTTTTTGCGGATTTCATCGAGACGCTGCCCGACCCCGACGGCACGGAGAAGTGCCTTGACCTGACCTACGCCGTACGCGACGGGCTCATCTGCCACTGCGGCGAGATTGACCAGCAGGGGCTTGCGCCGCGCTCCCAGGTAATCAACCTGTACGACATAAAGCGCCCCGGCACAACAAATCCCTTCACGTGGGAAGGCTGCGTCGTCAAGCTGAGCGACAAAATCGCATTCCTCGGGCGGGACATAGAGGACGCCCGCAGCTATCACATACTCGACATGGCCAGCTACCGCCAGCTGCGGGAAATCGTGGACAGCACGCTCGGTTTCGCGGAGGACAAGGGCGGCTCCCCCGCGGCAAGCCGCGCCCACCGCTCAGGCCGGGCGGTGAACACGACGGTGCTCATCAACGATATGATTGTGGATCTCTGCGCCCAGAGCAGCCCCCAAAAAGGGCTGTGCTTCAGCGAGGCGTACTTCAGGTTCATCGTGGAGCTGAAGAAGTTCAGCTTTGCCAACATCTACAACAACTGGCGCCTCATTGAATTCCAGAACTACGCGCGGGAAGTGCTCGGCTGCATCTACCGCACGCTCATGCAGGGGCAGCTCTACGCGCAGAACGGCCGCATGGAGCACTATCTGCGCTACGCGCCCGGCCTTGCCCGGACATTCATCGACTGGCTTATCAAATACACGAACTACCATCCCCACGGAGACCCGAACCGGAAGCAGGTGCTCCGCTACGAGACAAAAGAGGTATTCGACATCAACAGCACCGAAAGCTACGAGAAATGCGTCATCGAATATATCTCCGGCATGACCGACCAGTATGCCATAAGCGTCTTTGAGGAAATCATATCGTTCTGAGCGATGCCATCCGCATAGGCGCCCGTCGGGGCAAGGCTCCTGCATAAAAAGCAAACAGACGCTCCCTGCGGAGAAGCGGGCAGCGGCGCCGGGGCAAAAAAAATCCCCCGCGCCCACCGGTGCAGGGGTAGATGCGAAATGAAAGGCCGCACAGACGGCGCGAGCAGCACTGGAGCGTTCCTGCTGCCCGGCCGCCAATGCGCAGCTTTACTTGCCCAGCAGAGCAGCCAGACCTGCCGCGTTGAATCCGAGGTGGTCGGCAACCTTCTGCGCCGGGCCGGACTCGCCAAAGCGGTCGATGGAGAAGATGTCCTGCTTTTTGGCATAGCCTTCCCAGCCCATGCGGACTCCGGCCTCCGCCACGACGACGCGCTTTGCACCGCCGATAATCTGCGCGCGGAACGCCTCATCCTGCTGCTCAAAGAGCGTGCGGTCAAACACAGAGACGACGCGGACTTTCTTGGCGGGCACAAGCTTTGCGGCCTCCAGCGCCATGTTCACCTCAGAGCCGGTCGCAAGCACCGTGATGTCGGGCGTATCCGCGCCCTTCTGCACCACATAGGCACCCTTCCGCGCGGTCTGCTTCCAGTCGGCGTCTTCCTTTGCGTACACAGCGAGCCCCTGACGGCTAAAGGCCATGCACACCGGGTGGTCGCTGCTCTCAAGCGCCATCTCCCATGCGAGCTGGGATTCCTCCGCGTCGCCCGGACGCAGCACCTGCACATTGGGGATGCAGCGCAGCGCGGCAAGCGTCTCTATCGGCTGATGGGTGGGACCATCCTCGCCGACGTAGATTGAGTCATGCGTAAAGATATAGATGTTCGGGATTTTGCTCAAGGCCGCCACGCGGAGCGAACCGCGCAGGTAGTCGGAGAACACGAGGAATGTCGCGCCAAAGGCCCGCAAGCCGCCGTGCAGGTTGATGCCGCTCATCACCTGGCTCATCGCAAATTCGCGGATACCGTACTCGATGGTACGCCCCTTGCGGTTAGCGGCATTGTATGTGCCGTCGTCATGGGCAAGCTTCGTCTTGTTCGGCCCCTGCAGGTCTGCGGAACCGCCGACAAGCCACTCAAAGCGGTCGGCCATGCAGTTCAGGCTCTTGCCGCTCGCATCGCGGGTGGCGAGCTTGTCGCCGACCTTATATGCAGGAGCCGGAGCATCTGCGGTCTGCTCGTGCTTCCAGTACGCGTCCCACTTCTTGCGGAGCTCAGGATTCTCCTTTGACCACTCGTCAAACGTATGCTGCCAGTCGCTCTCCGCCTTGGCGAAGTCCTTGCGGCGCTCCGCAAAGTAATCATAGGCCTCAGGAACCACGTAGAACTGCTTGTCCTCAGGCAGACCGAGCTTCTGCTTCGCGAGCTTGCAGCCTTCCTCGCCGAGCGGGGCGCCGTGCACGTCCGCAGTACCTTCCTTGGGAGCGCCCTTTCCGATGACAGACTTCAGGATGATAAGCGACGGGCGGTTCTTTTCGTTCTTTGCCATCTCCACGAGCGAGACGATTTCGCCGGGGTTGTACATGGAGCCGCGGAGCACCTGCCAGCCATAGGATTCGTAGCGCTTCTGGATGTCGTCGGTAAAGGTGATATCCGTGCTGCCGTCGATGGAAATCTTGTTCTCGTCATAGAAGACGATGAGCTTGCCCAGATGGAGGTTACCGGCAAGAGAAGAAGCCTCGGAAGAGACGCCTTCCTCAAGGCAGCCCTCGCCCACCAGAGAATATGTATAGTGATCGACGATAGTATGCTTGGGGGTATTGAAGCGGGCGGCGAGCATGGATTCCGCCACGGCCATACCGACGGAAACTGCGATGCCCCGGCCGAGCGGGCCGGACGTGCTCTCCACGCCGTCGGTGATACCGACTTCCGGGTGGCCGGGGCACTTTGAGCCGACCTGCCGGAATGTCTTTATATCATCAAGCGACACCTTATAACCGGCAAGGTGCAGGATGGAATACAGCAGCATGGAGCCGTGCCCGGCAGAGAGCACAAAACGGTCGCGGTCAACCCATTTTGAATCGGCGGGATTATGCTTCATAATCTCGCCATACAGCACGGCAGCTACCTCCGCTGCGCCCAGCGGAAGCCCCGGATGCCCTGAGTTCGCCTTCTGGATGGCATCCATCGAAAGGCTTCTGATAGAAAGTGCGACAGCCTCAATTCCTTTTGTGTTCATACAAAACGCTCCTCTTGCAGGTGCCCCCATCCGGCTGTGCCAAGATTCCCCGCCCACGCGACCCCGGAAAAGCCCCGCTGCCCCCGCAGGGACAAGAGCTTCCGGCGCCTTCCCGGACAGGGGCACCTCTAGTTTACGGCATCCCCGGAACCCCGGACGGAATTCCCGGCGATACCCAGTATTTCAGAAAGCGCCGGTGAACGCATACGGCTTCCATCAGCGCTTTCCTACTATTCTACGACTAAGCCCCAAGTATTGCAAGGGGAGAAAGTATAGGAGAGCGGTTTGAAAAGTTCAGGGAGCCCCTAAAAACTCCGTCTTTCGGAGGCAAGCCTGAATTTGAACCCGGCCTGCAAGAAGCCAAGTCATTTTCTTGAGCTTCCTGAGGCGAATCAGGCGTGCTCCATGGGGCTGTTATAGATTGCGTCGCAAAGCTGCCACTCATTCGGTGCATTTTTTAATAAAAGCTTAAATTTATCCTGCTGAATGAGCGTCGCAAGGCTTGAAAGCGTCTCAAAATGGAACGATGTCTTGGCAGTAAGCAGGAGGAACAGCGTCGATACCGGGCGGCCGTCGGGTGCGGACATATCCAGCGGCTTCTTGAGGTAAAAGACCCCGATGCGCTGCTCGGCGTCATCGGTGATAAGGGAGCGCCGCGGATGGGGGATGGCGATGCAGTTGCCCACAGCGGTACTCAGGATTTTCTCGCGCTCAAGCAGCTCAGCCTGCACGACCTCCGGAGAAAGATAGTCCGGCAGATGCATTTTCCGCAGCGCCGCCAGATAGACCTCGGCGACAGAATCCCCTTCTATGTCCGCACATACACCGCCACGGGAAATAAGCCCGCACAAAACCTGCTTTGAAAGCATAAAACCTCCTACATTTCACGGCATCGCCGGACAAGACACGGCATCCGCCTAGCTTTGCTTCATCACCTTAAAGGAATTGCGGTGCTGCTCGTCAAGCGCAGCGGCAAGAATTCCTTCTATATCCTCAAAATTCCACCTCATGCCCTCAAGGGAAAGCATGAGCGAGGCAAAATCTTCTTCTATATATTCATCGCGCGCGACGGACTGCAGGATGCGCAGTAGGTGGCTATAAAGCTGGGACAGGATGACCAGCTCCTGCTGCGGCAAATCCTTGACCGGCCCGCGGCAGCAGTCTATCCGGTACATGAGCGCGTTCACTTTTGTCATGAGGGCAACCGCATCCTCGCGCACCTTCCCGGTGGCCTGATCGGAAAACCAGTTGTATGATTTCCGGAGCAGCGCATCCCGCTGGCTCAGGGTCAGCATGACATACGCCCGTTCCCCCCGGTGGAAGCTATAGTCTTCCGGGTACATCTGGTCTATCAGCGCCTGCAAGTCGGAGCCATGATGATAGTACATGTCAAGGATATACTGGTCAAGCACCTCCGGCTGCACAACAAAATACGCCATGCCGCTGTCCAGCTGCTGCAATGTCTGCGCCCGCTGCTCCACCGCATCAAGAGAGGAGCTGTTCCACGGCCCCACGGCAGGCACATCCTCGCCCTTCCGCCACAGCCGCGTCTCCACCCCGAACTGCCCTATGCCGACCTTCTTTGCATAGCGGTTCAGGAATTCCTCCACGGAACCGCTGTCCGGCACGCAGAGCTGCTCGCGGTACTCAAAGAACACAAAGGACAGCTGCTCCTCTATCGTGGTGCACGGGCCGTCCTGCTGAAAGCTCTCAAGCAGGGCGTTCTCAAGCATCGTGTACCATTCCAGCCGCCGCTCACCGCGCTCTCCGCAGTCAAATGTATTGTTGCCGTCATGCATGACCATCACGTTCACCAGCCCGGCGTCCCAGTCCTCCACGTAGCAGAGCAGGCGGTCGCCCCGCTGCATTCCCTGCTTCTCGATGAGCGGCGTCAGGTCAAAGCCCGTCAGCTTTACCCGGTTGGGCATCTCAAAATCGGCACGCAGAAAGTCCTCCCGCGAATTGGCCGGGTCGGCGGCAATGTACTGGGGGGCATATTCCTCGCCAAAGAGGATGAACATATCGATGGCGGTATCCGCGTCGAATTCCCCCGTTTTGACCGGCAGCCGCCGCTCGTTTGTGCAGAAGGACAGCGAGGAGGACGCCATCTCGCTGTCCACGAACGGCAGGCAGCGGTCTCCCGGTATCAGGACGCGCTGCTCAAATTCCTGCACAGTCGGCTTTATGCTGAACAGCTCGCCGGTAAAGGCGCCCGCCCTAGTCAGGTAGCGTCCCCGCTCCAGCCGGAACACGAGGGGAGAGGTCTCAAGGTATTCAGCCACCTCTCGCGGAGGGACGTGCAGCCCCGCCCGCGCGAACTGCCGTTCCAGCTCCCTGGCGGTAAACACGTTGCAATACGTGCGGAGAAACTGCTCTGCAAAATTTTCAGCTTGGATACCCATACTCTATAAGATAACGTATTTTCATGAAATCTCCAAGAGCGGCGGAAGAATTTTCACTTTCCTTGCAAAGCTTGAAAACACTTGAAATTCTCCCCGCTCAGGGGGGAAGCAGCGCAGCCCTTCCGCGCCACAGCGGAGTGAGGCAGTATCAGACGGATTTGACCGGAATCAGATGCCATTCCCGCCGGAATCAGATGCCACTCCCGCCGGAATCAGATGCCACTCCCGCCGGAATCAGATACCATTCCCGCCGGAACCCGCTGCCTCCTTTTGAATGTTTGAATTACCGTTTCATGTTGAAGCCCTGGCGGCACACGGCGCTCGCTTGACAGCGGGAACAGAAAGAGCTATCATTCCAGACTGTTAGCATTACACAACATTTTTAAATATACACTGACACCTGCGGGCAGCAAAAAAGTCCCGGACGCACAGATTTCATGCTTGGAGGAAAAGGAATGAAGACGGCAGCACAGATATTGGAAGAAAAACACGAATTCCGCGCGGCGATTGCCAGCCGCTATCCCGGTACAGCGGGAGAACGCATCTGGCAGGAGGCGGAACGGCGCCTTGAGGAAATGCTTGCCGACCACAGCGGGCTCCCCAAGGCAGTCAGGATGCACACCGACTCCTTCATCTTTCCGGCAGCGGCGCTCTATCTCTCGCTCAAAGAAGCGGACGGGCAGGCAGCCTTTGAAATCATGCGCACGGTGATGAAGGAAAAGGCAGAGTCAAAGGGCGCGGTCCTCGCAAAGAATGCACGGAATCCGCTCTTCGCACGATTCTTCCTTGCGATGTGGAGCCCCGTCAGCCACAAGATGTTCGGCGAGGCGGCCGGATTCCAGAACGTGTTCTACCCGAAAGAAAAGAACGAATTCAAGATGGACATCACGCGCTGCCCCTACTGCACCTACCTGACCGAGCTCGGCTGCCCGGAGCTTACCCAGCTCTTCTGCGACAACGACGTGTATACCTACGGCTCCCTGCCCAACCTCGAATTCGTGCGGACTCAGACCTTGGGAAGAGGCGGCCAGAAGTGCGACTTTACCATGCGCTTCAAAAAGGAAACGCGCTGATGCGCCTGTGACTGTGCAGCAGCGGGAGGAAGAGATGAGAAATTCAGTCTGGGATCTGTTTGCGCCCCTGTACGAGCGGGCAATGAAAAGCCAGCGGCATATCTACGATTTCCTCTACGAGACTATTTCCCGCGCCGTGGCAGGGAAGCGCGTGCTTGAGCTTGCGACCGGCCCCGGCATGATTGCCCGCCACATTGCCCAAAGCGCGCAGAGCGTCATCGCCACGGCCTTTTCGGCAAAGATGATAGAGACGGCCCAGAAGCAGCCGGCGCCGGAAAACCTTTCCTTCGAGGTAGCGGACGCGACGGAGCTGCGCTTTGCGGACAAATCATTCGATGTGGTCATCATCGCAAACGCGCTCCACATCATTCCTGAGCCCGAAAAGGCTCTGGCGGAAATCAGCCGCGTGCTTACGGACGACGGGCTCCTGATTGCCCCGAATTTCATAGAGCGGGAACGCAGGACAAAGAATATGTGGCAGCGGCTCCTGAGCATCCTTGGCGTACGCTTTGCCCACGAGTGGACTGCCGGAGAATACCTTTCGTTCCTCAGCGAAAACGGCTGGAGCATCGCCAGAAGCGAAAGCATTTCCGGGCGGATAGACCTGCTGTATGCGGAATGCACCCGGAAGCACTAGCTGCTGCCGGGCACAGGGCTAGCGCAGTGAAGCCGGGCTCTGGCGGGACTCTATCCACTCGCTGGGCTTTACGCCGGTCTCTTCCTTAAAGGCTTTGGCAAAATGCTTGGGGTCTTTGAAGCCGCATTTTTCCGCCACTTCGTAGACGCGGTAGCGGCCGGTGGCGATGAGTTTTTTTGCCTCGCTCATGCGCAGGCCGCCGTGCTCCGCCCACGGGGATGCCCGGAACGCTTTGCCGAACAGCGGCGTCGTAATCCTGAAACTCTTTCTGGACGCAATGACTATCCCGTACATCGGCGCGTCGCCGGACACGAGCATCCAGATGATTCCTCACCGCGCCATAATCTGAAGATACTTCCCTTTCCGCAGCCGCCGAAAAAGCTGCCGCTTCAGGGCGCCAGCCGGAACGTTTGCCCTTGTCTTTCCCATACCGCCTCCTCCTGTGGTTGTAGTATACGGTAGCCCAGCCTCCGCAACAAGGATCCGGATTTTCAGAAAGCTGTCATTTTTTCGCTTTTGCCTTTTTTGAATTGACAGCGGAAAGCTCCTATTGTATCGTTGTAGTACAACAGGGCAGCACCGGAGACCTCAGTTTCCGGACGGGGCGAGAGCAAGACAAGGAGGCAGCTGTGGCAAAAGAAGTTTCTGGGACATTCGTCGAAATGGACGGCGAGAAGTTTTACCGGATAGAGAACTACGACCGCATGGAAGATTTTTTTATGACGATTACCAGTTCGTCCGATATATGGAATTTTCTCTGGTCAAAAGGCGGCATCACCTGCGGCAGATGCGACAGCGACCACGCAGTCTTTCCTTATTATACGGCGGACAAAGTCTCCGACATGAAGACCGTAAGCGGGCCGTACACGGTCATTGCCGTCCGGGACAAAGACGGATGCTCCCAGTTCTGGGAACCGTTTGCGGATTTGCAGCGCAACATCCCGTGGGCAGGGACGGGAATGGACGGCACCATCACCCGGAACATCTATAAGAGCACGAACGGAAGCAAGGTCTGGTTCGAGGAAGTGAACGCAGCGATCGGCCTTTCGTTCCGCTATGGCTGGACGTCTTCCGCCCGCTTCGGCATCGTGCGCATGGCCTGCCTCAGGAACGAGTCCGGCGCGGCAAAAACGCTCTCCGTGCTGGACGGCGCGCGGAACATCATGTGCGCGGCAACGACCGCCGCGTTCCAGAACAGCAACAGCGTCCTGCTCGACGCCTACAAGCAGGCGGACATCGACGCCGAAAGCGGCCTCGCGCTCTTTTCCGTCTCATCCATCGTGTCCGACAAAGCGGAGCCCAACGAAGGGCTGTACGCAAACAGCTGCTGGTTTTCTACCGGCGGCAGCCCCTTCCTTTTGCCCGGCACGCCGCAGGCATTTTTTGCCTGGGGCGGGGACATCGGCGCGCTGCCGCAGACGGACGTGCTCACGGGGCAGCGGCCTTCCTGCTACACGGCCTTTGCGCGGACGCTGGAAGCAGGCAGCGGCTTCCGCTGGTATCAGGTTTTTGACGTGGGGCTCACCGCAGCAAAAGCCGCCGCGCTGCAGGATGCCATCAGCAGACGCGGGCAGGCAGTGCAGGAGCTTGAGGCGGACATCGAAAGCGGAAGCCGCGCGCTGGACGCATACATAGAAAGTGCCGACGGCGTGCAGGACACGGCAGAAACGATGACCGCCGTGCACCACCGGGCAAACGTCCTGTTCAACATAATGCGCGGCGGCGTGTTTGCAGACGGAGGGAACATCCGCCCCGCAGATTTCGCCGCTTTTGTAAAGACCCGCCTGCCAGGCGCCGCGGAAAAAGCGGCACTGGCGCTCAAGGACATCCCGGCAGACGCAGCCGTCTCCCCGTCAAGACTGAAGGCAGCCGTCGCCACCACGGGGGACGCCCAGCTGTGCCGGCTCGCGCGGGAATACCTTCCCCTTACCTTCAGCCGCAGGCATGGGGATCCGAGCCGCCCGTGGAACAAGTTCAGCTTAAAGCTCACGGATTCCTCCGGAAACCCCATCCTGCGTTACGAGGGAAACTGGCGCGACATCTTCCAGAACTGGGAGGCGCTCTCCGTCTCGTACCCCGGCTCCGTGGAAGCATTCTGCGCGGTATTCCTGAGCGCGATGACCATAGAAGGGTTCAACCCGTACCGCATCTCCACCGAAGGCATTGACTGGGAAGTTCCCGACCCCGACAATCCTTGGGCGCAGTTCGGCTACTGGGGCGACCATCAGGTCATCTACCTGCTGAAGCTCCTTGAATTGTGGCAGGAGACAACCCCGGTCTCGCTTGCGGAGCAGCTGGACGAGCCGCGCTATACCACGGCGAACGTCCCCTACCGGCTCAAAGGATACGAGGCCATCCTTGCCGACCCGCACAATTCCATCGTCTTTGACAAAGCCCTGAGCGAGCGCCTTATAGCGGAGAGCGCTGCGGAAGGCAGCGACAAGAAGCTGGTGCAGGGAAGCGACGCCCGGCCCGCGCTCACGAGCATGGCGTCAAAGCTCCTGCAGATAGTCATCGCAAAGGCGGCAAACCTGGTGCCCGGCGGCGGCATCTGGATGAACACCCAGCGCCCCGAATGGAACGACGCGAACAACGCGCTTGCGGGCTGGGGGCTTTCCGTGGTCACCACCGCATACCTGTACCGCTTCCTCGGCTTCCTTATCGGACTCTTCAAAGACAGCCCCGTCCCCACGTTCAGCATCCCCCAGGCGCAGGCCGGATGCCTTGCCGCGCTGGCAGGACAGTATGCGTCCGCTGCGGCATCTGCGGCGGACAATGCGGAGAGCCGCGCGGCCTTTGTCCGTGCAGCGGGAAAGATTTTTGAGGCGGAATACACGGATTTTTACCGGAACGGCTACGGGGACTGCCGCACGGCGGTGCCAAAAGAGCGCATCGTCGCCACGCTCACGGACATCCGGCGCGTCGTTGCGCAGACGCTCAGCAAGAACCGGCGTGACGACGGCCTGTACCACAGCTACAACACGCTTTCCGTCTGCGGCGGCGGCATGGAGGTGGAGCACCTTCAGGAAATGCTGGAAGGCCAGGTCGCAATCCTTTCCAGCGGGCTCCTCTCCGACGCGGAGGCGCTCTCCGTCATCACCGCGCTCAGGCAGAGCCGCATGTACGAGAGCCGGCAGCATTCCTACCTGCTCTACCCCAACAAAAAGCTGCCGTCCTTCCTTGGGAAAAACGCGCTGAGCGCGGCTGACACAGCTCCTGTCCGCTCCGTCATAGAAAAAACGGGCACGCGCATCCTTGAGCGGGACCGGAACGGCACCTACCACTTCAATGCCGGCTTTGTGAACGCCCGCGTGATGAAGGAAAAACTCCGCGGAATGCCGGATGCGCAGAAGCTGGACGACGCAGAACTGCGCGCGCTGGAGGAACTCTACGAAAAGACATTCCGCCACAAGCGCTTTACCGGCCGCTCAGGAACCTTCTACGCGTACGAAGGTCTGGGAAGCATCTACTGGCACATGGTCTCCAAGCTGCTGCTTGCCGTGCAGGAGAACGCCGCGCGCGCGTACAGGAACGGCTCGCCCCATTTTGCGGAGCTCTGCCGCGCATATTACGACATCCGCTCCGGCCTGAGCTTCAACAAAACGCCGGAGCTCTACGGCGCCTTCCCCTCGGATCCCTATTCCCACACGCCGTACCAGCAGGGCGCAAAGCAGCCGGGCACGACGGGACAGGTAAAAGAAGAGATGCTCACGCGCTGGGGCGAGCTGGGGGTATGCATACAGGACGGCTCCGCCTGCTTTGAGCCGTACCTGCTCCGCGCCTCGGAATTCCACGCGGACGGCACGCTCAGCTTTTCGTGGTGCGGTACCCCGGTCACGTACCATAAGGCGGGAGGAACGGAGGAGGCGTGCATCACGCTGGGCTACGCGGACGGAAGAACGCAGCGCATCGCGGGCACTCGGCTCCCAAGAGAAGAGTCGCGCATGCTGTTCGGGCGGACAGGAGCGATTTCGCGGATAGACATCGCGCTCCGCATCAAGGAGGAATAAGATGACGGTAGAAAAAATCATAGAGTCTGCAAAAGACACCCAAGAAAGGCTCTTTGCCCTTGAGCCGGGCGACCGGAGGACTCAAGGAGCGGCAGGAATTTCCTGCGCAGTCGCAATCCGCAGCCACGCGGAAAAGCAGATCTTCCGGGGCTTCGGAGGCGCGCTTACGGAATCCTCCGGCTATGTCCTTTCCTTCCTGCCGGAAGAAAAGCGGGAGGCTGTCCTGCATGCATATTTCTGCCCGGATACCGCGGAGGGGAACGGCTACACCTTTGCCCGTACCCACCTGAATTCCTGCGACTTCTCGCTGGAGAACTGGGCATGCGTCCCTCAAAAAGACGAAAGCCTCTCGTCCTTTTCCATGGAGCGTCCCGAACAATACGTCATTCCGCTCATAAAAGACGCGGAAAAGCAGAAAGGCAGCCCGCTTGAGCTTATGGTAAGCCCGTGGAGCCCGCCCGCATGGATGAAGGACAACGGCTCCATGAACCACGGCGGGCACCTCCTGCCAGAGTACCGTGCGCTGTGGGCTCAATACATCGGACGCTACATCACCGAGCTCAAGGCGCGCGGGCTCAGCACCCGTTTTGTCAGCATACAGAACGAACCCGCCGCGGCGCAGACCTGGGACTCCTGCCTGTGGTCCGCGCGGGAAGAGGGAGAATTCGCCGTGCGGCATTTGTTCCCGGAGCTCAAAAAGGCGGGTTGCGCGGAAACGGGCATACTCGTCTGGGATCACAACCGAGATCTGCTGCTGGAGCGCTTTACGCAAAGCATGGGCGTTCCCGGCGCAGAGGCTGCGATAGCAGGCGCGGCATACCACTGGTATTCGGGCGACCAGTACCAGCACGTCAGCGCCGTGGCGGAGGCATTTCCCCACAAGGAGCTCGTATTCTCCGAAGGCTGCGTCGAGGGCGACCCGCGGAACGGCGCGTGGTTTACCGGCGAACGCTACGCGCACAATATCATAAACGACCTGAATGCAGGCTGCACCGCATGGATAGACTGGAACATCGCGCTCGACCTTTCCGGCGGCCCCAACCACGCGGGGAACCGCTGCGATGCGCCCGTGCTGGTCGATACAAAGAGCGGCGACGTGTACTTCCAGAGCTCCTTCTATGCGATAGGGCATTTCAGCCGCTACATAGAGCCGGGGGCAAAACGGCTTGCCCTCAGCTGTACGGGCTTCATGATGCCCGCCACTGTCGACGGCCGCATGGGGAACACGCTTGAGGCATGCGCGCTCAAAAATCCCGGCGGAAGCATTGTCTTTGTCATCAGCAACCGCACGGAAGCAGATGCCGTGTACCAGCTGTCGCTGGACGACGCCAGCCCAGAGAGCTTCCGGGCACCAGCGCGAAGCATACAGACGCTGATTATCCGCTAAGGAGGGCAAGCCTCGCGGAGCGCACAGGCCTGCGTGCCCGGGAGCCGGCGGTGCACGGGCGGCACGAATCAAGGCCTGCTGCCCACACCCATGGCACCGGACGGGCAGGCGCATTCCCAAAGGAGGCTCTGCCCGGCAAGAGATGCCCGTGCCAGACAATATAAAAATACACTTAAAATAAAAACGCATTCTGGGTCTCCGCCAGAGAAGATTCCCGCACGGAGGCTTTTTTTATTTCTATTTTCAGCCTGAATCAATATTACGCGTAATCCGAAAAATATTCTTCAAAAACAGCGCATATTCATTTGACATAATTCACACAATACTTTAGTATTAGAAAGAATAATTCTAAAACAATCAGGAGAAAAACGTATGGTACAGACAGTATTGTACATAGCTCTCCCCGTTGCAGGAATTGTTCTTGGATGGACTATTCGCTGGATTTATGCCAGATTTCAACTTTCCGCGTCGGAACAAAGAGCCGAACGTGTTAGACAAGATGCAATAAAAGAGGCGGAAGCTCAGAAAAAAGAGATTCTGCTTCAGGCAAAAGAACAACTCATTCAGGACCGAAACCAGCAGGAACGGGAGAACCGCGAACGCCGAACGGAATTACAGCGTTACGAGAACCGCGTCGCAAAGAAAGAGGAGCTCCTCGATCAGAGAAGCCAGGACTTTGACAAGAAGGAAAAGGAATTCGCGCTCCGCGTCAACGAGATGACAAAGCGCGAGGATGCCATGTCCGTCAAAGAAGAGAGCCTCCGCAAGGAGCTGGAGCATATCTCCGGGCTTACGGCGGAGGAGGCAAAGTCGCTCATCATCCAGAGCCTTGAGAACGATGCCCGCCACGACGCGCAGGCGCTGCTGAACAAGATTGATCAGGAAGCCCAGCTGAACGCCGAGAAGAGGGCGCAGGAAATCCTCGTCGCGACAATCCAGCGTCTCGCCACGGAGACTACCAGCGACATCACGGTCGCGACGGTCTCGCTTCCGAGCGACGAGATGAAGGGGCGCATTATCGGACGCGAAGGTCGCAATATCCGTGCGCTCGAAACGCTTACCGGCGTGGATATCATCATCGACGACACCCCG
>ODAI014546942.1_pt1 | contig 33551 bp, 31 predicted proteins | sample 1539321 | NCBI WGS metagenome assembly ODAI01 (sample SAMN02144231, study PRJEB22623) | gut metagenome | biome: sheep rumen | host: Ovis aries | place: New Zealand
GAATCTTAATAACCCCATACTAAGCGACCAACGGGAGCGCAGTGTGGGGATAGCGAAACCCCTACTACTCAGCGTGTCGAAGACACGCCACATTGAGAAATACGAGCAAGAATCAGTCATACTTTGTACTAGAGCGTTCTGTTTTTTGATGTTAAACTATTGTTGGCTGTCCTCTCGGCTTGACTTGACATGTGCACCTGCGGGGCTCGGCTTAGAAAGACTGGGTAAAAGTACAAGGGCAGAAAAAAACGAGGTATGGATTTGTCCTCTTTCTGTCCTGTTTCGATACTGATAAGGGGCTTTTCTGTCCTGTTTCAGAAGATGGAAATTGAGGACAAAATTACGAGCGGACGGCTTGATTATGGCATAATTCGGGATAAGGGATAATAAAAAAGCTTCGGCGATTGCATACCGTGGCTCATAAGCATTTGTACAAGCGTTGACTATAGTAGTATCACTTCAGATCGTGGTATTTACTCGCCATTTTTCAGGGATAGTGTAAAGCTTCCCGTTACGCTCAACCACATCAGGCATCACAGCTTTGAGGAAACGAGGTAGATTCTTCTTCATCTCGACAGGCCGACTTCTATGGTGGATAAGATTATCTTTAAGGTCGTTGCTGTAATTCGAGGGTGGGAAGTAAACCTTGATGGCAATATCTGGGTAGCGCTTTTGTATCAGTTCAAGTGGTGGCACAAGGTCACTGTCTGCACTTACAAGTGAGATGGTATCTGTGGCATCTGTCAGGCAGTCTTCAATCATTCGGATAGAAATATTGACATCTGTCTTTTTCTCTTCGGGACGGGTAATATCACCTTTACAATAAGGGCAGCGAATGTGTTTCTCCAGATATTTCCCACGAACAATCTCGAAACGATCGCCGTTAATCAAACGGTTGGCATTAAGGAATGCACTCTGTCGACTACTCTTGTCGGGGTCAAGTGGGCTAGCTGTAAAGTAAACAACCTTTACAAGTTCCTGACTTTCGCCGAGAAAACTCTCACAAAGGCGCACCATATCAATCCAGTAGCATTTTTGCCATGTTGCGTCAGCGTGTTTTGAACGACGGATGCCATAATAGAAGTTGAAACCGTCAATATAGAATGTAACCCGTTTGTTGTTCATAGTACTCTCTAATAAAAAAAGCCACTAAAGAGTGGCTCATATCTCTACACGAAAGTAGAGCGATGCATATCATTTTTCTTTTTGCAAATGTACTAAAAATATTTGATATAATAACAAAAAAAATATTCTGCGTTTTCATTATACTGATAATTAATATAATAAAGTTCATAATGATGATGGGGGTGACGGTGATAGTGGTGGGATTGATAGAGATGTTGGTGGTGATTTTAATAGAGTTTGAGGTAGTGTAGTACGGATTCATTATAGTATTAAAGTATGTGGTAAAAGGACATCGTACCATAGAAAACGACCCATGAAATGGAACGTTTTCGTTAAGCCGAATGCAGAGGGCAAATCACGAAGTGTTTGCACTATGCTGAGGCGAGAAAACGACTCATGAAATGGAACGTTTTTCCGTCAAACCTATTGAACCTTCGGCCAACTATCGTCAAGGCCTCCCCGCACCTTCAAAATTCTCCGCTGCCAACCTTCACAAACCGCCCCTGCATTTTCTTTGCCCCGTTGAAATGTTAAATTTGTTTGTATCTGTTAGCACTATTCCTAAAATCCGCGGTTTTCCCAAATTTGAGTGGAGCCGCTGCCCGGGCCACAGCAACTATGACGTGCAGCTGGCCCACGCGGGCCGCGACGACTGGCACAGGGTGGACCTCACCTCGGAGAACAACACGATGCTGCGCAGCGGGGTGGACCCCACGGAGCGCTACTGGCTGCGGGTGCGGGCGGAATGCAACCACCACTGCCACATCCACGACACGGTGATGCGCAGCCAGTGGAGCGACACGCAGGAGTTCTGCTTGACCCCCCAGGGCGTGGACGAAGCTGAAGGCGGCGGGCTGAGCCTGGTGCCCAACCCGGCCCACGACGAGGTGACCCTCACGGCCGAGACCGCCATCACGCGCGTGGCCGTCTACGACATGCAGGGACACCTGGTGCTGGAACAACAGGCCCACGGCAGGGAGGTGACCCTGAGCCTGCGCAAGCTGGCGGCAGGCAGCTACATAGTGCACGCCGACACCCCCCGCGGCCGCCTGACTCACAAACTGACTGTGGAATAGCCCCACATCGACGAGCGCGACACACGCCTACTAACGTTTCCGGCCCGAATAGAGATTCTCCGTCACCTCACGGCACAACGCTGTGAGGTGACTTGCTATTTGCATTCCTTGGTTGCTGTCGTCTATTGTGACCACTTCTACTTGTGCCCTAACAAACGCAATTATACCGACTGTCCTGGACTCAAACGAACAAGGGGGTGCGGCTGTTTGAAAAAATCACTATAAATAATGATTTGCCATAAGGCAGAAAGGGTGTATATTTGCAACGTGGAACAAACAACGAAAACAGTTTTAACCTTCTACAATATAACTAATTAAACTAAATAAAATAGTCAACTATGACACTGAAAGAACTAACCATAGGCGCATCGGCAAGGGTGACGGCAGTACGCGGAGAGGGCGCCAACCGACAGCATATACTGGACATGGGCGTGATTCCCGGCGTGGTGGTGAAACTGGTGAAGGTGGCTCCCATGGGCGACCCGCTGGAGCTGCAAGTACACGGCTATGCCCTGGCCCTGCGCAAGGCCGACGCCAGCCTGATTGACGTGGAGGAAACCACCGAAAAGGACGATGCCGACACTTGGCATACCGGCAACGCCACCCGTGAAGAGCGCAACATCCCCTACATAGAGAGCCTTCCAGACCACAACCCCCACCCCGGCATTGGCGAGGATGACGACCTGCAACGGTCATCAAAGGCACGCCGCGAACATCAGGCCAAGGCCCTGCCCGAAGGCACAAAACTCACCTTCGCCCTGGCCGGACAGCAGAACTGCGGCAAGACTACCCTCTTCAACCAGCTGACCGGCTCGCGCCAGCATGTGGGCAACTTCCCAGGCGTGACGGTGGACCGTAAGGACGGCGTCATCATCGGACACGACGATACCTTGGTCACCGACCTGCCCGGCATCTACAGCCTCTCCACCTACACCGACGAGGAGATTGTCAGCCGCCAGTTTATCCTGGATCAGAAGCCCAAGGCCATCATCAACATCGTGGACGCGGGCAACATTGAGCGCAACCTGTACCTGACCATGCAGCTGATGGAACTGGACATTCCCATGGTACTGGCACTGAACATGATGGACGAGATGCGCAACAACGGGGGCACCGTGCGCGTCAACGAGATGGAGCGCATACTGGGCATACCGGTGCTGCCCATCTCGGCCGCCAAGAACGAGGGCATAAGCGAGCTGGTGGACCACGCCCTGCACGTGGCCAAATATCAGGAACGGCCCCTGCGACAGGACTTCTGCGACAAGGATGACCACGGCGGCGCCGTGCACCGCTGCCTGCACAGCATCATGCACCTGATTGAGGACCACGCCGTCGCAGCCGATATGCCGCTGCGCTTTGCAGCCACCAAAGTGGTGGAGGGCGACCATAAGGTGCTGGAGGCACTGAAACTGGACACAAAGGAACTGGAAGCCATCGAGGGCATTGTGCAGGAGATGGAACAGAGCCGCGGCCTAGACCGCGCGGCAGCCATTGCCGACATGCGCTTCAGTTTCATCCAGCGACTCTGCCGCCAGACGGTGGTGAAACCCCGCGAGAGCAAGGAATACCTGCGCAGCCGCCGCATAGACCGTGTGCTCACCGGCAAGTGGACTGCCTTGCCCATTTTTGTGGTGGTCATGGCCGCAGTCATCTACCTCTCCATCGAGCTATTAGGCGGACCACTTCAAGGATTGTTGGAGATGTTCTTTGAATGGCTAGGCACGGTCAGCACCGCGGCCATGACCCGCTGGGGCGTGTCCGAGGTGGTGCAGTCGCTGGTGGTGGACGGCGTCATCAGTGGCGTGGGAGCCGTGGCCAGCTTTGTGCCCATCATCATACTCCTGTTCTTCTTCCTCAGCCTGCTGGAAGACAGCGGCTATATGGCACGCGTGGCTTTTGTGACCGACAAACTGCTGCGCCGTCTGGGCCTCTCGGGTCGCAGCATAGTGCCGCTGTTGGTGGGCTTCGGCTGCTCGGTACCGGCCATCATGTCGTCGCGCACCCTCTCGTCGCGCCGCGACCGCAAGCTGACCGTGCTGCTCATCCCCTTTATGAGCTGCTCCGCCAAGATTCCCATCTATGGATTCTTCGCCACCAACTTCTTTCCAGAGCACAGCTGGATGATAACCCTAGGCATGTATCTGCTGGGCATTGTGGTGGCCGTTATAATGGCATTGATATTTAAGCATATCGGCACCAAAAGCGAGGCGGCGCCGTTTGTGATGGAGCTGCCCAACTACCGCCTTCCCGGAGCCAAAAACGTGGGGCACCTGCTGTGGGACAAGACCAAGGACTTCTTGCAGCGTGCCTTCACCATCATCTTCCTTGCCACCATTGTGATTTGGTTCCTGCAGAAGTTCGACTTCCACTTCGACGTGGTGGAGAACGGCGTGGGCAGTATGCTGGCCACCATTGCGGGCGTGATTGCACCGTTCTTCCGCCCCATGGGGCTGGACAGCTGGCAAGTGGTTACCGCCCTGGTGAGCGGATTTATGGCCAAAGAGAGCGTAGTCATGACCTTGGAGGTGCTGGACGCCGTGAGCGTGGTCACCACGCTGACAGCCATCCCGCTGGTGGTTTTCTGCCTGCTCTACACCCCCTGCGTGGCGGCCATTGCCACTGTCAAGCGCGAACAGGGCACACGCATGGCCCTGTTCATGGTGGTGTTCCAATGCGTGGTGGCATGGGTGGTGAGTTATCTGGCCTACTTGATTGCCTCGCTGTTCTTTCTGCATTGAGAATGGCTGCCGCGAAACTTAGAATTGAGATATTTTGTATTGAGAATGGCCACCAACTATTAACTCATAACTATTAACTGAAAAGAGTGAATCTGGCTTCGTACATAATCCTGTTCTTGGTCTTGGCCCTGTGGGGCGGAGTGCTGTGGTATATGGTCAGCCGTGGGCGCAAGGCCAAGAAAGAGCCCGAGAAATGCAACGGCAGCTGCTGTTGCTGCGCCCTCCACGGCCTCTGCAGCAAAGAGAAACGCCCAAGCTAATCTTCCCTCTTCCCGACTGCCCCCCCATGGCGGTGGTGGCGGATATATGTGATGGTCTCGAACGTCTGACAAAACTTTTCGCAGGCCATGCTTGTTTTCACACAACTAGATTGTGGTTTGCGTATCTCTGCCTATGGTGTAGCTGATCATTCACCAACCAACATCTCTTTTTCTTATGATACCGTATTGGCTTCTTCTAATAATTCCACTAGATTCCGACCAAGTTCAATATAGTCTAATCCATAATAACTGTTGTCGAAATCTACTGTAACCTTCCCATCTTCTTTCTTCTCAATACTTAGGTCTGGATATTTATCAGTAATAGTAGGAACTATATCTTTACTGCATTCAATAAGCCATTTGCCATGCTTGAATTGTATGGCAGAAGTACTTTTCACTATTAATATAGGGCTACAGCCATGGTCATCAAGGTAATACTTTTCATTGTCTGCAAGGACATTATTCAGTAGGAATGTCATCATCATCCATTCAAGATTACCCTCGCTGTGTTGGGAACTATTAAGAAGTATAAGATCGAGAGGATATTTTGAGAAGTCGTCCCATACACCAATTCCGTAACGAGTCCATTGATGAGTGGACTGCATCGGATATTTTGTTATATAATATCTCCAATCTCTTATATCAAAATGCTTGCACAGCTCCTCTGATGGCAATAAGGCTGATGGAATTGGCATTTTCTCCAGTATTTTCAATATACTTTCTTGATTACGCCTCTGCGCATATTTGATATAGAAATCGCTAAGTTCCGTTGTCTTGGTTATAAAGTAACGGCGTTTGTCATTCCTATCCATATAAGCGTCATACTGCATGTATTCAATTTCATTGTCAAGTAATGCAGTGCGTATCTGATGGAAATAGTTAATATAGTCGTTAGAGTATATTGTTTCAAACTTTTTAAGTAGTTCAAAGAGTTTTGTCGTATCGAGGGACGCTGTAGGTTTCATAGATTCTAAACCTGCCAAACAATAGTCCATAAATAGCGACAATGAACATTGGAGTATCTGGTGATTCTCATACCTGAGAAGTTTCTCATAACTGCCAGGACAAAGATGGTTCTGTTTAACAAATTCCTCATTCCAAGCATTTTGCAAAAATGCAAGATTGTGTACATTACCGTCTATGTTCAATCCAGAATCCTTATCATAGTAAGCATCTATACCATTATGATCAATAACATACTTTACCTCAGCAAGGAAACCTGGTAGTTTGTCGGTACGAGCATCGCCGGCCCTAACAGTAGCTGTCATCAAATTACGGATTATTCTAAGGCAACGCTTCATGGAATCGTCGTTAGTGCCCTTCTTGTATAATAAATACATAGAGTACAGATATACGACCTCTGGTACGGACAGTTGTTTTTCCTGCATGGCAAGTTCAAAAACGGAACTTTTCTGCCTCCAGAAAAAGAGCCTGATCAAACTATCGTCACCAACAACATCCTCTCTAATGTAGAAACATTTTTCCCAAAGATCTTTGAATCCCTCATTCTTATGTATTGAATATAGGGTGTGAAAAAAATCCATTACACTTTCAATACCTTCTCTATCATTGATAATGCTGTTGATATCTTGCTCTTCCAAACGACCAGCGACAAGATTACGACGATAGTACTCGACACGAAAGATGTTTTGGATCAGCCTATAATACATCGTGTCAGCATCATTCGTAATAACCAATGGCTGGCGTTTATCGTTAATGGTCTTATCTGTATAATCCCATACGATATCTATCCATTTTGTGTCCATGTCTTTTGAGAATTCATCCTTCAATTTCTCATCGACCTTCTTAATAGCGGCAATTATGTCGGATTTGAATATCTCAAACTCTGTAAGCTTCTTACCACGAGCATTCATTTTGATGAAGAGGTCGTCAGTAAGTCCAAAGTTGTCGAGCGACAACTTATAGAACTGAATGTTACTCCTCTCCGTGAGGCGTTTCCACAGACATTGATTAAGTGACAATACGCCAAGTTCTGCACATTTCTTCTCTATCTTTTCTAATACATTGAGCATAGACAAAATAGTTGGGTCACCATCGTATGTGCTCAAGTATAATGCATCATCAACTATGAGAGCCTTGATATTATTAATCTCAGGCTTGTAGTTCCTTATTAAGTTGGGACGTATGCTTCTAACAAGGTTGGTACAGAATTCTGTTGCTGACTGGCGGGTTTCATATCTGAACTTTGTCAGAAATTCCACATCTTCCTGAGCAATAGGATTTTCTTTCTCATCGCGAAGTAATGAAGCATAGAAATGAAGCAAGAAAAGAGTCGTGAGTCGTTGCTGACCATCAAGAGGTATGAGACCGGCCTTCTTGTCACTCTTATGAACATAGGTTCCACCATAGACGAAATCAAGGATAGTGTTAGTATCGTCTCTAACTGCTTCTATGATGCTGGTGAGCATACCGTCGAGGATATCCTGTACCTTTTTATCTTGCCTACCGTAGGCGTAGTCGCGCTGTACCTTCGGAATTATTATACTCTTCTCCTCATCAAGTAACTGACGGAATGTTTTCAACTGTCCTATATTATCGTTAGCCATTTGTTCCCTCCTGTTCTATTGCTACATGTTCTTCTTTTTCTATCGCATTCTTTTCTTCTTCCTTTGGGTCTTTTGCTGCCAAGACCTCCCTTAGAGTTTCTTTGATATTTGTTAGGTAATTTTTTCTATCATTCTCACTCCAGTAGAAAGATTGTTGAACACTGAAATCCTCTTTATTTTTGTTGTAGTACTTCAAGAACACAAGTCGTGTACAATAAGGGATATATTCACCACCTGCATCCTTCTCCATGATAAGTTGACGCTTAACCTCAAACACAGAATTGCTGATAGATGCATTGACGCTTCCACTCAGTAATGCCATGTTGGATATGGTATGAATCTCTGGAGAGCCACCTTCTGCTAATGCCATCTTGTTGTAATAGTCGTTCACGCTATCGAAGCACCTTGTGAAGGTGTCAAACACGTAGGTGTTGTCCCTCACTTTCTTCTTATTCTCTCCTAACATCTGGATAACAGGGCGTGGGTCGTACATGTGCTTCTCTCCAAATCTTGTTTTGAGTCGTTCAAGAGCCTTTTTATTTAAATCTATCCACTCTTCCCATTTTGCCTTGTCGTTACGATCTATGCGCTCAGAGTTTTGAGCATGTATGTGTTCCAACGTCCAGTTCACTTTCTTATACAACTCAAATGGAAAGTTGCCTTGTGTTGTCGCTAATCGCGTTGACTCCACGTTGTAGAAGAATAGTATGCGGTTTAGTGCTGACCTCTGCTTGTCTTCGTCGTAACTGTATGTGTAAATGTCGTCATCCACACTTATCATCATATTGGTTTTGATGAGCCAATTGATGTTTTTGTCAAAACGAGTCTTTGTTTGTTTTGTAGACATGTCGAGCAGGTTGTAGAGTATGGATGATCCCTTCTCTGCAATAAGGTAGCCAATCTTATGGTAATAGTCGCGTTTTTGGTACCATGACAACAGAGTATCAAAGTTACTTTCCACCTTTACCCACAAGTCCCATAGACCTTTAACACCACTGTGCTTCGTGACCATATCGTCAAATCGGAGATAAGTATAGAGTTCGTCCTTTTCCTTCTGACCCTTCTGAGAGATTAGGTCGAACAGATACTCGATACGGCAACTGTAACCTTCGTCTGATGCATCATCTTTAATGAATGCCCAGAAGTTTGGTTGACGCAGCTGCTTCTCTATAATGTCCCATTGCTCTACAATGTGGGACTGCTTACGGGCCTGTTCTCTTTCCTTGACAATGCTCTGAACCTCTTCGGGATAACCATCTATTACAGACTCGTCGCACTCGTATTCTGCAGAGTCAGAGAGAAACATGGCGCGGATAAGTTCGGCATTATTGAGAACCACCTTTTTGTCGTTTAGGCGCTTGAAAGTTGCGTTCGAATCACTATTATCACGCAATTCATACCATATTACCTGAACAGACTTTTTCCCCGTAAGACCTCTCTGTTGGGTGAAATACTGTAAGAAGATACCTGTGAAATAGTCAAGTCCGACTCCTTGAGCTTCACCTTCCTTCAACCATTCCAAAACACACTTTGCAGCTTGCAGTATGTGCCAACTGTCTATATCAAGACTTTGTTCATTTTCTACGGTTATACCATATTCATCCTCATCATAGTCATAGATTAGCTTATCATAGATTTCACCAAGTGAAGGGCGAGTCTTATACTTTATGGTAAACTTATACTTAAAACGTCCCTGAATCTTCTTGAACAGCGCTAGGATTATGCGTATTGTAGTAAGACGCTGCTGGCCGTCAACAACTTCATACCAACGGTTATCGTCTGTATCAGAATGGAGTTCGTATGTAGCCTTTTCGCCTTCAGTAAGTTCCTTTACTACTATAGGCTGGAGACAATAGAAATCCCCTTTTCCCCTTTCGTTGAAGAAATTGCAAAGGTCATTCATAAGTTGCTCCACCTGTCGGGTGCCCCAGCGATACCCTCTTTGATAGTCTGGTATAAAAAAGTTTTTGCCATATAAATCGGGTATGGCTTTCAAACTTAATTCGTTAATTTTATTTTCTTGTTCCATACTTTAAAGTCGAGAGAAGCATGTCCCCCGAGTGTTACAACCAGTTATTTAAATAATGTCACATGGCGAACTTGCATAAATCGCTATATTTTTGTAATTTCCAATTGTTTGAAGACAAAAAAATCCCCCATTTCTCAATGCAAAAATACTTTTTTTTTCGGAAAAAGGCTCATTTTGCATGCTAAAAATGCATTTTTTTCTTATGGGTCTGGTTGCATATTAGCACTACAAATAAGTTAAAGCACCACAAAAAGTAGACACGGAATGTAGAAGAAAACACAACATGTAACTATGTTGTAACTTTGTAATTGGGCTGGTACAGTTACAGCATCATTCGTCAGGAAAAATGTTTTTTTCGCCTAACATTCGTCCGGAAAAATGTAGAGAATACCGTAAAACAATAATAAATAATAAACAATAAAAAAAAGTATAAGCCAAATTCATCAACTTGTATAAATAAAAAGGCATCAATCAAATGTAAATGACTTCTAAAAATTGTTTTATTTGATTCCATATTGTGAGTCAGGCATATCTGTCTGGAAGTTTTTTTTGCCATATCGCAATAAAAACGTACCTTTGCAGAATTAAATAACAAATATTATTGTATATGAATAGTCTAAGATTATGGAAGTTAGCCACATTGCTGTTGGTGTGCGGCAGTGTGCTCTCGTCGTGCAAGAAAGCAGACATGGTGACTCCAGCAGAGGCCGATGCCAGTTATTTCACCGTCATCACCGACGCGGTGCCCGACGCCATTTTGGAAATCCGTTACTACAGTACCTACAACTTCGTTGGAACCCGCGTGGACGGCTATCAGGAGCCTATCGCCCTCATGACCCGACAGGCTGCCGACAGCCTGTGTGCCGTGAGCAACGACCTGAAGCAGCAGGGCTACCGTCTGAAGATATACGATGCCTACCGCCCACAGATGGCCGTGGACCACTTTAAACGCTGGGCCGAAGACCTGAACGACACTGCCATGAAGCCCTATTTCTACCCCCATGTGGACAAGTCAGTGCTCTTCGAGCAGGGCTATATTGCTGCCAAGAGCGGTCACTCGCGCGGTTCGACGGTGGACCTAACCATCGTGGACATGGCCACGGGCAAGGAGGTGGACATGGGAGGCGTGTTTGACTGGTTCGGACCCGAGAGCCATCCCGACTGCGGCGGCGACCCTGAGACGATGCAGTATCGCCCCAACGACACCATCACTGCCACCCAGTTCCAGAACCGCATGATTCTGCGAAAGGCTATGGTGCGCCACGGATTCAAACCCCTGCCAGAAGAATGGTGGCACTTCACACTTGCAGGAGAGCCCTTCCCCGATACCTATTTCACCTTCCCAGTGAAAAGGTACTAATAACCACTTATATAGACCTGTTAGAGGGGCTGCCATAAAACATGGCAACCCCTCTCTTATTTACGCCAGCCAACAAAAAGTTGGCTTATGGCAGGGCAATACCTTAAAATGGATTTGATAGAGATGCTATACAATATTTTTTGCATCAGCACATACTACAGACTGCAAAAGAACGTTATATAACAATAAGTAAAAAACATCACCACATACAAGAATCGAAAATAACTTTTAAACATTGTCATTATGATTATCACTACTACACAGGCCATTGAAGGCCGCCAGATTGTGGAATACCACGGAATTGTTTTTGGCGAAGTGATTACGGGTGTGAATTTTGTAAAGGATTTCTTTGCCGGAATCCGCAATATCGTAGGAGGCCGCTCAAGTTCCTACGAAGACGAACTGAGCGCCGCCCGCTCCAAAGCGATGAACGAGATGGAGCAGCGGGCCATGCGAATGGGTGCCAACGCCGTGGTGGGAGTGCATGTGGACAGTGAGGTGATGGGCACAAACAACGGAATGCTGATGGTGACGGCAACTGGCACGGCAGTGACCATCCGATAAATAACATTAAATGACACTATAATTTACAGTTATATGAATTCAGTTAAAGAATATATCGAACAACACAAAGACCGTTTTGTCGAAGAGTTGTTCTCACTAATCCGTATACCCTCTATCAGCTCTGAGAGCGAGCACAAGGGCGATATGCAACGCTGTGCCGAACGCTGGTGCCAGCTGCTGAAAGAGGCAGGCGCAGACCACGCCGAAATCATCGCCACCACGGGCAACCCACTAGTGTACGGCGAAAAGATAATAGACCCAGCCAAGAAGACGGTACTGGTATATGGACACTACGACGTAATGCCCGTCACACCGCTGGAGCTGTGGGAGACGGAGCCCTTCGAACCCGTTATCAAAGATGGCAAAATATGGGCCCGTGGCGCCGACGACGACAAGGGTCAGAGCTTTATGCAGGCCAAGGCCTTTGAGACCATGGTGGCCCTGGGCAAACTGCCCTGCAACGTGAAATTCCTGCTGGAGGGCGAGGAAGAGATTGGCTCCCCCGCACTGAAGGAATGGATTCAGGCTCCGGAACACAAACAAAAGGTGATGGCCGACGTCATCTTGGTGAGTGACACCGACATGGTGAGTGCCGAGGTGCCAAGCATCACCACAGGCCTGCGCGGATTGGTGAAGTTCGAGATGCGCCTGACCGGTCCCGACCACGACCTGCACAGCGGCGATTTCGGAGGCACAGTGTCCAACCCCATCAACGTGCTGAGCGAGATGATTGGCACAGTGCTGGACAAGCAAGGACACATCACCATCCCTGGCTTTTATGACGACGTCCTGACCTGCAGCCCCGAGGAGCGCGAACTCATCAACAAGGCGCCCTATAGCGACGAGGCCTACAAGAAGAGCGTGGGCGTGGAGGTGCTGCACGGCGAGGAGGGCTACACCACCCTGGAGCGCATCGGCATCCGCCCCACTTTTGACGTCTGCGGCATACAGGGTGGCTACAGCGGCGAAGGGTTCAAGACCATCATCCCATCGGTGGCATGGGCCAAACTGTCGTTCCGACTGGTGGCCAGCCAAGACCCCGACCGCATTGCCCGACTGGTGGAGGACTATTTCCGAAGCATATGTCCCGAGAGCGTGAAGATTGAGTTCACTTTCTACGAGAAAGGCATGCCCTATGTCTGTCCCATCGACCTGCCCGAATATAAAGCCGCCGAAAAGGCCATGCAGGACACCTACGGCATGCAGCCCATTCCCGCCCACAGCGGCTGTTCCATCAGCATCGTGAGCGATTTCGAACAGGAGCTGGGGCTGAAGAGCATACTGCTGGGCTTCGGCTTGGGGGCCGACAACATCCACGCACCCAATGAAAACTACCGCCTCGACCGCTTTTATAAAGGCATCGAAACAGCCGTTGCCTTCTTCCAGCACTATGCCAAGAGCTAAGAGCAACACGAACACATTGAAATAATTAAAAAACTCATCATATATGAAAGACGTAAAAGCATACATTGAAGCTAACAAAGACCGCTTCTTAGAAGAATTGTTTGACCTCATCCGCATCCCTTCCATCAGTGCCGAAAGCGAGCACAAGGCCGACATGATGCGCTGTGCCGAAAAATGGAGAGAATATCTGCTGCAGGCCGGCTGCGACAAAGCCGAAGTGATGCCCACCGTGGGCAACCCGGTGACCTACGGCGAGAAGATTATCGACCCCAAGAAACCCACCGTACTGGTTTACGGCCACATGGACGTGATGCCAGTGGAGCCTCTGGCCGAGTGGCGCACCACCCCTTTTGAGCCTGTCGTTAAGGACGGCAAGATATGGGCCCGCGGTGCCGACGACGATAAGGGTCAGAGCTTTATGCAGGCCAAGGCCTTCGAATTCATGGTGAAGACCGGCCAGCTGCCCTGCAACGTAAAGTTCATGATCGAAGGAGAGGAAGAGATTGGTTCTGGCAGTCTTTACGGCTTCTGCGAAGCCCACAAGGAGATGCTCAAGGCCGACGTTATTCTGGTGAGCGACACCAGCATGATTGCTCCCAACGTGCCCAGCATCACCAGCGGCTTGCGCGGCCTCTGCTACTGGGAGGTGGAAGTCACCGGTGCCAACCACGACTTGCACAGCGGCATCTACGGCGGTGCCGTGGCCAATCCCATCAACATCCTTTGCAAGATGATTGCCGGATTGCACGACGAGAACAACCACATCACCATCCCCGGTTTCTACGACGATGTGTTGGTTATCAGCGACGAGGAACGCGCCCTGATGGCCCAGGCACCTTTCGATGAAGAGGCCTACAAGAAAGAGCTGGACATCAAGGCCGTCCACGGCGAGAAGGGATTCACCACCAAGGAGCGCACAGGCATCCGTCCCTGCTTGGACGTTTGCGGCATTTGGGGCGGCTATACGGGCGAAGGCTCGAAAACGGTGCTGCCCAGCAAGGCCTACGCCAAAATCAGCACCCGACTGGTGGCCAATCAGGACTTCCACAAGATTAGCGAGCTGTTCCAGAAATATTTCGAGAGCATCGCTCCCGACTGCGTGTCCGTGAAGGTGACTCCCTGCCATGGTGGTGCCGCCTACGTCAGCCCTCTGGAGATGAAGGCCTACAAGGCTGCCGAAAAGGCTATGGAGACCACCTATGGCAAACGCCCCATCCCCACCCGCAGTGGCGGAAGCATCCCCATCATTGCCGGATTTGAGAACATCTTGGGCATCAAGAGCATCCTGATGGGCTTCGGCCTGGGCAGCGACGACATTCATGCCCCCAACGAGAACTACCCGCTGGAGCAGTTCTTCAAAGGCATTGAGACCATCCCCTATTTCTACGAATATTTTGCCGAATAATAGATGAAGAGAGTAATCGTAATGGCTCTGCTGAGCCTAATGGTGCTGCCAGTAATGGCGCAGCTGCCTGCCGAAATTGTCAAGGCCTACCCCAAGGCCAAAAGCATCAAGAAGGAAGCCAAATGGACGGTGGTTTACGATGCCAAGCAGGCCGTCATTGGCTACGCCGTCTATTCAAAGCCTGCCAGCGACGGCATCAAAGGCTATGCCGGAGAAACTCCGCTGATGGTGGCTCTGAATGCCAAACAGCGCATACAAAAGGTGGTGCTTTTGGACAACATGGAGACTCCCAATTTCCTGCAACGGGTGATTGACGCCGGACTGCTGAACAGCTGGGATGGGCTGAAACCCAAACGGGCACGCAAACACGACGTAGACGTCGTGAGCGGTGCCACCTACTCTTCTCGCAGCATCATTCAAACCTTTCAGGCGGCTATCAAGAATTTCTAACCGCCTAGTGTGCTAATTGAGGTGTCTGGATTACCCATCAAACAAAGTATTCCAGACACCTGTTTTTTCAAGCATATATGTTCTACCTGAGATTATTTGAAAACATGGAGCAGTGCACCGAAGATGAGGTGCAAAAATTGCTGCCCTTGGTGTCAGAACAGCGTCGACAGGAAGCATTGCGGTTCAAGCACCTCTTTGGGCAGTACACCTGCCTGAAATCTTATACTATTCTTCACCAGTTACTGGTTGAGCACGGATTGATTACAAGCGACTGCCTGCCCGAATTTGAGCGCAACGCACACGGCAAACCAGAACTAAAGGATGTGGCAGGAGTCTATTTCAACCTAAGCCACACCAAGTTGGCTATAGCCGTTGTCATTGGCGACGGTCCTGTGGGAGTGGACGTGGAAGGTTTTAAACAACCGACGCAAAGCCTACTGGAATACACCATGAATGCACAAGAAGTGCTTCGCGTGCAGCAGGCCGAACATCCCGATCAGGAATTTGCCACCCTCTGGACTCAGAAAGAAGCCCTGTTCAAATACACAGGCACCGGCATCAACAGCACCATCAAGGAACTGCTTTCCGGACGGCCCCAAGACATCATTATGGAATCATCGCTGAATACAGAACGTGGCTATGCCCTGACCACCGTGCGGGAAAAATAGGCCGTTTATTCCACAACCGTCTGTTCGGTAATGACTTCTGTTCTACGGGTAGTGACAGTTCTGTTGTTGTCAGAAGGATTGTCGGTCTGGCATTGGGCCTCAGTATTGGCACGTTCGGCCTGACCTTCGGAACGGGCATTGTCACCTTCGGCACGCTCGCGGACACCTATATAAAGCTCCACATTGCCCAAGTTCTGATAAGCACCCAGCACGTCCATATAGCCTACTCGGACCTTAACCGTGCCCCTCTGGACCTTCGGGGTGAAGACATACTCGCCGAACTTTTCACCCTTGCGGAAAGCACATAAGTCCTCCGACACCACCTTGACAATAAGCTGTTTGTCCTGAATCTTGTCAACCGAAAATTTAATTACATTCTCCTGTCCATACTTCAACACATTTTCGGAAATATGGATGCGGTCTTTGTTGTCCTGCTTGTTGGGAGCACTGGAGGAGGTGAAGGTAACCTTGGTGTCGCCTTTCACTTGGCCTTGTGCCTTAACTGTAGGTTGCTGAGCCATGGCAAAAAGACCCAAACTAGCGGTTAATGTAAACAATAGAAACTTTTTCATAATCAAGCAATTTAGTTATTAAGATTATTAATGTCGAAAATGGATAGTGACACAATGCGCCGCGAAGAACGAAAACGACCTTGCCAATGTGCCAATTGTGGACAATCATTTTTATTATTTGTTCATGACCAAACGGACACTATGGCCAATGGAACGGGCAGTAGTATAGAAATCCCATCCCGATGGCTGAAAATATAGTTCGTAGGCAGAGTCATCAGTATAAAAAGAGGAAGTCCAGTAGCATCCATAGCTTCCCACCAGCTCGATTTGGGTGATGTTGCGATAACCACCGGCTGGCAGAAAGACGGCACCGGCATTCTGCATCAAATTCCAGTCGCCTGCGGTGAAGACATTGGTTTGAAAACCATTGACGCTCCCTGGGGTGAAAGACACCTGGCTGGGCAATTCCCATTTGTCGGGCAGAAGCACCATGCCAACCATGTCGCTGCCGGATGGTCCCACATGCTCAATGGTGGCCAACGCCCGGCGGAGCGATGCCCCCTCACGGAAAAAGAGCAGATGCTGCCATTCCTTCAATGTTAGTGTGCGCCACTGACCCACGGCATTGCCACCATTGGAAATGGCATTGTGCACCCCCCAGTCATACTCGGTCTCCGATATGTCCATTTGGGCTGGCACATAGTGCAAACTGGTGTCCTCGGTGGAGTATGGCATCAATCCCTCATAGCCCGAAGTGCCCCAGCCGAAAAGGTCTATCCAACCATTATAAGTAGTGTCAATCATCTGGTTGGCCACACCAATCACATCATACTGGTTGTTGGCAAAACGCCACTTTTGGGTCGAGGCCTGATACTGCAGATTTCCCTGCGAGAAAATCACTGTCACGTTCTCGTCCACCGAAAAACGGGCGTTGATGGCTCCCGTTGTGGGATAGAGCGGCTGCTCCACCACCACTTCATTTCCCCCACAGGCAGTCAAAACTGTCGCAGCCACTAGCGGAAGAAGCCGTAATAAACTATTTCGTCTCATTTATCTCAATTGTTCTTATTATATTTTTGAAAACGCAAAAAGGTTTGTTTTATTGCATCACATAAGAGAATTTATGGGGCAAGAAAATCACGGTTATATATATAAATATTTATTTTTTCTTTATGTCATTTTTTCTTCGTATCTTTGCAAATTCAAAAAAAGTACATTTATAAATTCTAACTAATCATATCATGTATACGATATTGCATAAAGAAAAGCTCACCAGCAACGAGCTTTACCTGATGGAGATTAAGTCTCCCTGGATTGCCGAGAGCGGCAAACCCGGCCAATTCGTCATCGTCATTCCCGATGCCAAGGGCGAGCGCGTGCCCCTGACCATCTGCGACATTGACAAAGAGAAAGAAAGCGTCACTATCGTTTACCAAGTTGTGGGCGACAGCACCCGCAAACTGGCCGAAATGAATGAAGGCGACGCAATCTTCACCATCGTTGGCCCCCTGGGTCGTGCCAGCGAACTGCTCGAAGTCCCCGAGGCCGAGCGCAAGAACCTCCATGTGCTCTTCGTAGCCGGTGGCGTGGGCACTGCCCCCGTCTATCCCCAGGCCAAATGGTGCCGCGAACACGGCATCGCCTGCGACTGCGTGCTGGGTGCCCGCACCAAGGACCTCATCTTCTTTGAGGACAAGATGCGCAGCGTGGTGGACAACCTCTACCTCATGACCGACGACGGCTCCTATGGCGAGCACGGTCTGGTGACCAACAAAATCAAATCCCTCGTGCAGGAAGATGGCAAGGTCTACACCCACTGTGTGGCCATCGGTCCCATCCCCATGATGAAATTCACCTCCCTCCTCACCAAGGAGCTCAACCTGAAGACCATCGTGAGCATGAACTGCATGATGGTGGACGGCACGGGCATGTGCGGTGCTTGCCGTGTGACCGTGGGCGACAAGGTGAAGTTCACCTGTGTCGACGGTCCCGAATTCGACGGCCATCTGGTTGATTTCGACGAGGCTGGCCGCCGCCTGAAGAAACCCGATGCCAAGAAATATCGTATCGCTACCGTGGCAGAAGAGGGCGGTCCCGTTGACCACCGCTGCTCTCTGACCGATGCCGTGGAGGCCGAAATTGCCAAGGCCACCAAGCGCGAGAAACCCGAAGAGCAGGACCCCAAGGTGCGTGCCACCAACTTCCAAGAGGTCTCCTACGGCTTCACCGAGGCACAGGCCATTGCCGAAGCCAAGCGTTGCCTCCACTGCAAGAAACCCATGTGCCGCACTAAGTGCCCTGTCAGCATTGACATCCCCGAATTCATTGCCGCCGTGGCCGAAAAAGACTTCCGCAAAGCCGGTGCCATCATCGCCCAAGACTCCTCTCTGCCTGCCGTCTGCGGCCGTGTCTGCCCGCAGGAGAACCAGTGCGAGGGCAAGTGCATCCTCGGTGTGAAGGGTGAGCCCATCGCCATCGGAGCCCTGGAGCGTTTTGTGGCCGACTGGAACCGCGAGCACAAGGACAACAAGCCTGTTGAGAAACCTGCCAGCAACGGCATCAAAATTGCCATCATCGGCTCCGGCCCCACCGGCCTCACCTGTGCTGGCGACCTGGCCAAGATGGGCTACGACGTGACCATCTTCGAAGCCCTGCACCACGCCGGCGGCGTGCTCGTCTACGGCATTCCCGAATTCCGTCTGCCCAAGCAGAAAGTGGTTGAACCCGAAATTGAGAACCTCAAGAAACTGGGCGTCAAGATAGAGACCAACGTCATCGTGGGCAAGAGTGTCACCATCGACCAGCTCTTCGACGAGCACGGCTTCAAGGCCATCTATATCGGCAGCGGTGCAGGCCTGCCCAAATTCATGGGTATCCCCGGTGAGACCCTCGTGGGCGTCATCTCCGCCAACGAACTGCTGACCCGTACCAACCTGATGCATGGCTACGACGAAACCTACGCCACTCCTATCGTCCTCGGCCAGCGCGTGGCCGTCATCGGCGGTGGCAACGTGGCCATGGATGCCGCACGTACCGCCAAACGTCTGGGCAGCGAGGTCCACGTCATCTATCGTCGCGACCAGGCCAACATGCCTGCTCGTCGCGAGGAGGTGCACCACGCCATGGAAGAGGGCATTGAGTTCAACTTCCTCACCAACCCCGTTGAGTTCATCGGTGACGAAAACGGCAATGTGGCCGCCATGCGCTGCGTGAAGATGCAGCTGGGCGAACCCGATGAGAAGGGCCGTCAGAAGACCACCACCATCGAAGGCAGCGAATTCGAAATGCCTATCGACACCGTGGTCGTGGCTCTGGGCACCAGCCCCAACCCCCTCATCAAGAGCACCACTCCTGGTTTGGAAACCGAGAGCTTCGGTGGCTTGAAGATTAACGACCACACGATGACCACCCGCGACGGTGTCTTCGCTGGCGGCGATGCCGTTAGCGGTGCTGCCACTGTCATCCTGGCCATGGGTGCCGGTCGTGCCGCTGCCAAGGGCATCGACGAGTATCTCCAAGCTCACAAATAAACCCCAAAGAGCATAATACTCTTCACCCATCAAAGGCTGCTCCACTCCCTGGCGCAGCCTTTCCTTTTTTTCTGTCTCTGGAGGCACGGGCAACATGCAAACCAGTTCTAGTACCCATGATGCAGCCTTGCTGCGGGCTGCCCACCTCATTTCGGCTTGGCAAAAGTAAGATGATTTTTTAACGCCGGAACCACATAGTTCCACTTGGTCACGATAAGTTACGATGAGTCACACATGGTCACAATGGGTAACCATTCGTCCCCAACCATTTGTAACTAACTGATTTCTTCGAAAATTAAGTCATTTTCCTCGTCGCCACCTAGTAGAAACGCCTAAGAACCAATGTTTTTCCGTCAAAGCGGGCGAATCTTTGGCGAATCTTCAGCGAAGTATCTAAAAGGTTCGAACAGAATCCCGCTCCACAAACCAGAGAGTAATGCTGAAATGAAGGACCAACCAAAAAATTGGTCGGTCCTTTCCTGTTAGATGAAAAAAATATATAAATCAACTAAGTGATTATATATACAACTAAGCTTTCTTCACTGCGGTTTTCTTAGTGTCTGGCTTTGTCTTCTTGGCCTCTGGGTGCCGCGACGGATGGTTTTTCATCTGCTTTTGGCGCTCAGCTTCAAGAGATTGGCGCAATTCCTTTACTTGTTCGGGGGTGAGAACCTCATCAATCAGTACACGGCATTTATACATCTCCTTTGAGATTTGGGCCATGTAGTGACTTTCCTGATCAAAAAGGGGAAAAAGAAGAGATGACTGGTCGCCCGATTTGTCATGCAAGTTTTTAATCTGTTGACGGATGGACTCAAGTTCGGAACTAAGTTTGGCCACCTCCTTTTTGGTGTTGTCAGTGATAGTTTCGATACGCTTTTTCTGATTGCTGGTGAGGTTGCTCACCAGTTTTTCTATGTTGGGATAGGCTTCTTTATGCCGTGGGCCGTCCATATGCCTAGGAGGCTGTGCATATAGCAGAAAGGAAAATAGGAGAGCCAGAGAAAAAGTAAGGAACTGTTTCATATTGCGAAAACGTGAAGTTTGTTGCTAATTTAGTAATACGTCAACCAAGTAGGCCTCATAGTAGGTGCTGTTGTCGCCATAGCTGGCATGATAGTTATAGATGGCTGCAATATCGTCGGCCAGCTGGGCTGGATTGGTAGTCTGATGTAAAAAAGAGAGGGTGAAATTGAAAGCGACCGCTATCACGGCGCAAGCGGCAACTACGGCAGTGATACGCCTGACGCCCCACTTGCTTTTGGCGGGCGGAGCGACCAAAAGAGGTTTCTTGCGTACTTCTGCCATGACGGCGTTGGCTACGTCGATATGGCCCGGGTAGTGCAACTCCTTGAGCTGCTGTATGAACAAATTTTCAGTCATTACTTTCAATTGTTTCTATCTTACAATAACAGAGTCTAATTCTTTTTACAACTCATCGGTCAACAGTTTCTTCAGGTTCTTGCGGGCTCGAAAGATGAGGGATTCAACCTTGGCTACTGTACATTGCATAACATCGGCTATGTCGTTGTAGGAAAAATCGTTGAAAGTATAGAGTACCAGCGCGGTACGTTGTTCAGTGTGGAGATGGCCGATAGCGGCATAGAGTTTGCGATAGCGTTCGTCGCGGACAATGGACTGCTCGACATTGTAGTCGTCGGTTGCCACCTCTGGAAGGTCGGGAGCGTCTTGAGAGGTGAGCCAGCGGGAGTTGTGCTTGATTTCCTTGCAAACCACGTTGACGGTGAGACGATAAATGAATGTGCTCAGTTTCGACTGGAACTTAAAACGCGGCAGGGCATAGTAGAGTTCGACGAATACCTGTTGGGTCATCTCCTCGATATCGATTTTGGGGCCTCCAATCTTGTAGCAGAGGTTGGCCACAATCTCCTGATACTCGCGGACGATTTCTTCGTATCGGTTTACGTTGCCTGCCAATATGTCACTTATGACAGCTTCTTCATTCATAGCCGAATCTGTTATTATGTATTGTTTCCGTCATTTTTATTGCAATATCAATATGTTAAATATTTTCAGCAGTCTATTATTAACTTATTTAGTGCAGTTTTACTTATATTTGAACTCCTCAATCTCGCGACGGTCGCGCTTGGTGGGACGGCCGGCTCCACGGTCACGCTTCTCAAAAGAATACTGACGGATGAACTGGATGCGGTCGTACTCCTCTTGCGGGGTGCGGTCGATAAGGTAGTTGTCCACAAGCTTGGCCCCTACCCTATTGCCTAGCAACTCCTTTACTTCTACTACTTTGTGCAGCTGTTCAATGGTCACTTCGTAAACTTCGCCCACCTTTATTTCGTGCGATGGTTTGACGGGCTGACCGCCCATGCGGATATGGCCGTTGCGACAGGCTTCTGTAGCCAGGCTGCGCGTCTTGTAGAGACGCACAGCCCAGAGGTATTTATCAATTCTTATCGCTTCCAATTCTCTTTTCCTTTCCTATTCTCTATTAATTGGTTTGAAAGACATAGGTGATGGTGCCAGTCTGCACTTCGGGCGCATCGTCCTTGGCACTGAACTTGGCTTTGCGGGCAGCGGTTTTGGCCTGACTGACCAGTGCGGCATCGGTAAGGGTTGAACCTTTCTCGGGGGCACTGACCTGAGTGACGTTGCCAGAACGGTCCACCCATATCTTGACTACTACCTTGCCTTGCTTGTTATTGCCTCCCTGGGGCGAGGGCAATGCCTTGGCACTGCGTCCGCTGAGACTGAAGCCGGCCCCGCCTTTGCCTGGAGTGCCGTCATAGCGGTTGCTGTTGGGGTCGCCACCTTCTTTGCCTTGGTTGCCCGAGCCGCTGGTGATGCCTTGGCTCCCTCCTTTTTGGTTGCCTGTGGCCCGATTGTTTTTATTGAAAAGGGCGCGGGTGTTGATTTCGGGTTCCTTGGGCGGTTCGGGTTGTGTAGTGGTGGGCGTTTCGTTAACGGTCTTGGCCTTGGCAGGATTGTCGGAGCTGTACATCGGCACAGTGGCCTCGGTTTTCTGGGTGCTTATCTGTTCGGTGGCAGCAGCCGGACGGGGTGCGCTGGAGGCAGGGCTGGGGCTGGGCATGGGATTGTCACCAAAGCCAAAGTCACTGTTGCCCAAATTGACTTCAACGCCTTCCTCAGGAATGGGCGGGTCGGGAGGGTCATAGCCAAAAGCCAGACAGATGACTAGGATAAGTCCCAGCACCAAAGCCGTGGTTCCGGCGGATATGATTTTGTTTTTTTGTTCTTGGTCCATCATAGTCAATCTTTATTTGTTGTCGGAAGGAGGTTGTGTGTTATGGTGATAACTGAAAAAGTGGGAATAAATTGTATGTGCCCGTTTGAAACCTCCCAGATTTGTCAACAATTAACTATTTTTTTGGCGAGGTGGCCAATATTACCTTATGTTTGGAGCCAGTCTGTTCGTTGATGGCGTTGACAGCATCAATGACATTGACCACATACTGCACAGGGACAGTCTTGTCGGCCCTGAGGACCACACTGGCTTCGGGCTCGCCGCCTATGCCGGCCGCAATCAGTGGCTGAAGGCCTTCGATGTCGGTGGGGTTGTCGCCCACCTGAAAGTTGTAGTTCTCGTCGATATAGACCGTCACCGTCTGCTTGGCCATGGTCTTGCTGCCGCTCTCGGGGAGGAGCAGTTTGACAGCATTGGGACTGATGAGCGTGGAGGTCATCATGAAGAAGACCAACAACAGGAACACCAGGTCGGACATGGTGGAGTTGTTGCTCTCAATGGATATTTTATTGCTTGTCTGAATCATTGTAAAGTACTATTTTTTGAGATCACCTACCAAGTCTTTCTTTATGCGGGTTCGTGGAGCAGGTCCATAAACTCGGAGGCGCGTACCTCGATGTCGAGAACCACCTTGTTGATGCGGGTGACCAGGACATTATACAAGAAATAGCAGATAATACCCACAATAAGACCGCCGATGGTGGTAACCATAGCCTGATACATACCCGTGGCCAAGGTGTTGATTTCGATGTTGTTGCCAGCGTGGGCCATGTCTTGGAAGCAGGTGACCATGCCGGTGACGGTGCCAAGGAAACCAATCATTGGTCCGAGGGATGCCACGGTTGCAACCAGAGAGACACGTTTTTCCAGACGGGCAACTTCCAGTTTGCCTTCATTCTCGATGGCGGTCTGTATGTCGCTGAGGGGACGGCCCAGGCGAGAGAGACCCTTGTCAATCATGCGAGCCAGAGGGCTGTTGGTCTGTTTGGAGAGGGCGCGGGCTCCTTCGACATCACCTTTGTGGATATACTCGCGGATATTGTTCATAAAGAGGTCGTCTTCGGACTCATTGACTGCCTGACGGAGGGCAAGATAACGTTCGACTGCAATGTAGATGGCCAATGCCAGCATGAGCAGCAGCACCAGCATAATCCAACCACCGTTGAGAGCCATGTCCCAAAGGGAAATACGAGCGGTTTCGGCAGAAGCGGAGGCTGCCATCGTGTCAACGGCAGTCTGCATGTCGGACATGCCGTCCTGAATCATTAAGATAGGGTTCATCATTGTTTGTTAGTGTTTATTTATTCTCAAAATGTAAGTGACAAGTTAACTGAAGGGGCGAAGCCCATTCTGCTGCCAAAGTCGGGAGCTACTGAAGGGGCTATGCGCATGGTGAGGTCGTCATTGACGTTGAAATCGTAGAGATGCCCAAAGACGTAGGCATCCAACAGATTGAGTCCGTAGACCGCCACCGTTATGATGGTAAATAGTTGAAAATTCTTGTTGTTTGACTGATAATAATTATAGACATAGTAGCCGGAGATGCCTTCATAGCCCGGCAGGGTGCAGATGCCGCTCTGGCCGATGGCGAGATATTCTTTGCGGAACATGCGCATGTCGGAATAATAGTTATAGGCAAAATAACCCACGGTGCCTAAGGCGGCATAGATGATGGGAATCTTCCATGCCTGGCCATTATAAATCTGCCCTCCGCCAGGGATGATGGAGAGGAGGAGAGACTTGGTGGGGTTGTGGTCGGTCTTGGCCACGGTGGTAACTGTCTGAGGAGTGACCAAAACCGAGTCCTTGTCATTCTGTGCCTGAACCCATGAGGCGACGGCCAGCAGTATTCCTATTATGAAAAGACGTTTGAACACGGCAGGCTGACCTCAGGCTCAAGGATGGAGCAATTTCATGATTCGCTCGAAATCCTCGTCGTTATTAAAATGAATTGTCATGGTTCCTTTGCCTCGGCGGGAACGCTTGATTTCGACATCTGACCCCAACATCTGCCTCATCTGAGACTGGGCTGCGCTGTGGGTACTGGGCAACTCGTCTTTGAGCACCGTGCGGGGCTTTTTTTCGGCCTTCCCAGCCTTGACCAACTGCTCGGTCTGGTGGACTGAGAGGTGCCGATTGATAATGTCGTGCAGAATGGCCAAGTGTTCCTCAGGGTCTTCCACATTGATGAGGGCGCGAGCATGGGCCATGCTTATCTGACCCGAACTGAGAGCCAGTTGGGTCTCTGCAGGGAGGTTGAGCAGGCGCAGATAGTTGGTGATGGTGGAGCGGTCCTTGCCCACCCGCTGGCTGAGTTGCTCGTGGGTGAGTTGGCACTCTTCGATGAGGGCGTTGTAGGAGAGGGCAATCTCCATGGCGTTGAGATTCTCGCGCTGGATGTTTTCCACCAGGGCCATTTCCATCATCTGGCCGTCGGTGGCGATGCGTATATAGGCGGGCAACTCGGTGAGGCCGGCCATCTGCGAAGCGCGGTAACGGCGCTCGCCTGCAATGAGCTGATATTTGCCGTCCGGCATACGACGGACGGTAATGGGAGTGATGACCCCCTGCTCACGGATAGACTGGGCCAATTCCTCAAGGGCTGTGGAGTCAAATTCCTTACGGGGTTGGAATGGGTTGGTCTCAATGTCGCAGATAGGCACCATGCCTATGGAGGCTGTGACATCGGACTCGTTGCCATTGAGGGTTTCCACATCGATATTTCCCAAGATAGCATCGAGTCCGCGACCAGGTATTAGTGGTTTCTTTGCCATTGATTAATGCTTAAGCTGGTTACGTTTGAGTATTTCGGTGGCGAGGTTGAGGTAGTTGTTAGCGCCGGGGCAGGTGGCGTCGTACATGATGATGGACTTGCCATAGCTGGGGGCCTCGGCCAATTTAGTGTTGCGATAGATAAGGGTGTCGAAAACCAGGCGTTTGAAATGGGAGCGCACGTCCTCTACCACCTGGCGGGCCAGGCGGAGACGGGAGTCGTACATTGTGATGAGCAGTCCCTCGATGGTCAACTTGGGATTCAGTCGGGTCTGGACGATGCGAACCGTGTTGAGCAGTTTTCCCAGTCCCTCCAGGGCAAAGTACTCGCTCTGGATGGGGATGATGACCGAGTCGCTGGCCGTGAGGGCGTTGACTGTTATCAGGCCCAATGAAGGGCTACAATCGATGATGATGAAATCAAATTCTTCTCTGACCGATTCAAGGGTACGACTGATAAAGTACTCACGGTTCTTCTCGTTGACCAGTTCCACTTCGGCCCCCACCAAATCAATGCGGGTGGGCAGCAGAGAGAGGTTGGGGGCGTCGGCCTGCACGATGCAGTCGTGAATATCGGCCTGACCCATGAAGCACTCGTAGGCACTTTTCTCCAACTCGTCGGGGTTGATGCCCAATCCAGATGAGGCGTTGGCCTGGGGGTCGGCATCGACTAAAAGGACCTTATACTCCATCACCGCCAGTGCAGCACTGAGATTGACTGCCGTAGTGGTTTTTCCCACGCCTCCTTTTTGATTGGCGATAGAGATAATCTTACCCATATTGAAAGATTAGAATTTAAGGTCGAAATCGTCTAGGTTAATCTTTTGCAGGTCGTCGTTATCATTGATGTGGCCCATCTCGTTCTCAACCACCACGGGCTCGGGTTCGATGCCGGTCTCGATGAAAGAGAGAGCATTGGCCAGACCTTTCTGGAACTTCTCGAAATCTTCCTTGTAGAGGAAAATCTTGTTTTTGTCATAATAGAACTCGCCCGTGTTGTTGTCAAACAAGCGGCGGCTCTCGGTAATTGTGATAAATTTGTCACCTCCACGAGTTTCCTTCACGTCGAAAAAGTAGCGGCGCTTTCCAGCAGGGATGGCCTGCGAATACAATTCTTCCTTTCTATTTTCCATTTTAAAGCGTATTTTTTCTGATTGCAAAATTATCAATTATTTTTTAATGAATAAGTATGCTCTCCAGAAAGTTATTAACATTCAATAGTTCCTAGCCTTAATTTCTCTTGTGGGTCATGATGTCTAAGATGGTGTCGTCCACCTCGTCCATGCCGTCATGCCCCAGGCGGCCCAAATTACGGATAGAGCAGTCAACATCGCTCTCACTCAATCCGTCGGTGGCGTCCACCACACAGTTGTTATAGGCCAGTTCGGCACTCACAAAGGCACTATACAGGCCCGTGCTCATCTTCAAGGCGCAGCTGGGCTTTGCTCCGTCACACACCATGCCGGCAATGGTGTTGATAAGGTTCTTGATGGCATAGCACATCTGTTCGAAACAGCCGCCATGCAGATAAACGATGCCGCAAGTCACCCCGATGCTGGCATTCACAATGCCGCACAGGGCACTCAGCCGTCCAATGCCGCTCTTAATATAGATTGACATCAAGTGGTTCAAAATCAAGGCGCGTACAATCTGTTCGTGACTGCAGCCCTTTTCCTTGCCGTAGTTATAGACAGGCAGGGTGCAGCAGATGCCCTGATTGCCGCTGCCACTGTTGCTGTAGACCGAGAGGGTGCAGCCGTCCATGCGGGCGTCGCTGGCCGCCACAGTCCTGGCCACCACCGTGTGCACCAAATCCCCCTGGGCATTTGCCATCAGAATCTTGCCCGTGCGCAGGCCGTAACCTTTCAGTCCCTCCTGGGCAGCGGCTTCGTTGTACTTGACGGTGTCATAGATGAATTCCAGCTCTTCCAGTGGGGCTGTGGTGGAATAGTCGTACACCATGCGGGCCGTTAGTTTCAGGTCGCCCAAGGGAGACTCCTCTTCGCCGGTGGTTTCCTTCAACTCCTTTTGAAGCACCTCCACGGCCAGATTGCTCAGCAGCACATTGTCATTCAACGACACGAAGACAAAATTGGTGTGCCTGTGGCTGATGACGGCCACAGCCTTGTCCTCGCCTGCCGTGCAGACACACTCCACAAAAAGTTTGTCGCATTCGTCCTTGACACCGATTTCAATGCGCGAAGCGTTGTTGGCCAGCCACTGCTTGGCCTCCTCCACCTTCTCGGGGGCGACGGTCAGCACTTCCAATTGGCGTTTGGAGTCGCCTGCCACCACAGCAATGGCCACGGCGATGGGCAGGCCTATCATGCCCGTGCCGGGAATGCCCACACCCATGGCGTTTTTGTAAACATTCTTGCTGAGGAGCAGCTGGATGTGTTCGGGTTCGCGCCCCAGAGTCTCTCGGGCCTTGGCAACACAAAGGGCCACCGCGCCCGGTTCGGTGCAGCCAGTGGCCAACACCACCTCATTCTGTATCAGTTGGCGTATTCGCTTGCGGAGTTGTTCTTCCATTGCTTATGCTTCTGATTAGTTAAAAATAATAGCCCGCCAATGGGGATATGATAGAATGCGCCTCGCCGACCATTCGGCGAAGCGCATCTTTTATTATTTATTTCTCGAAAATCTTCTGCCAGTTCTTATATTCGCGGTCCTTCCAACAGCCGTTGTGGTAGGCATAGCTCACGATGGCAGGAATGACGGTGGTGCCTTCGGCATAGACCATCTGCTGCAACTCTTCGCTCACCTTGCCCCAGCTGCCGGCCTCCAAGAGGGTGGAGGAACTGCAGGCACCGTCGCGCACGTCGGCCACGGTGATTTGGATGGCATATTTGTGCATCGGCACTTCGTGACCCAGAATTTCGGCGCAGACCACAGTGTCCTGGGCAAAGTTCTTGGGTGTGCCGCCGCCCACCATGAACAAGCCAGTCTCGGGGGCAGCCATCTTAATCTTGGTCAGCTCGATGAAGTCGCAGACTGAGTCGATGCTCAGGTATTTCTCGCCCTTCTGGGCACGCTCCCACTGGTGCTTGCCAATGCCGAAACCAGCAGAGCTGTCGCTGAAGGCGGGGCAGAAAATAGGCACGCCACACTCATAGCAGGTCTGGATGAGGCTGTCCTTTTTCACACCGCGACCATTGTGCAGCCATTTGCCCAGTTCGTAGAGGAACTCGCGTGAGCTGTAGGGGCGGGCTTCCAGCATGTTGGCCAGCTCAAAAGTGGCATTGTCGCAGGCCTGCAACTCTTCCTCATCGATAAAGGTGTCGTAAATGCGGTCGATATAGAGTTCGCGCAGCTTGGTGTCGGGGATGACATTCTCCTTGGTGCCCACATAGTGTTTGAAACCCAAGGCCTCAAAGAGGTCCATGTCGATGATGGAAGCACCGGTGGCAACCACGGCATCAATCATCTTGTTGCGCACCATGTCAACGTACACCTGCATGCAGCCGGCGGCACTGGTCGAACCGGCCAGGGTGAGTATATTGGTGCAGTCGTGCTCCTTGCACATCATGGTCAGGATGTCGGCAGCGCGGGCGGTGTCGCGGCTGGTGAAGGACATGTGGCGCATGGCGTCGATGAGCTCGGTGGAGTCATATTTCTTAATGTCGATGTGTTTGATAGTCTCTTTCAGGAGATCTTTCTTGGTGAGATTGTCAATATTTTCCATTGTCTATACTATTTTTATTTTATTTGTTTCTTTAAGAATGAGAAGCCTGGCACCTTAGAACGGCACGTCGTTGTCTGGTTGCAGGCCTTGGGCGAAATTATTATTCTCGCGGTTGATTTTGGAGTCCACGATGATGGTGGCGTTGCCGCCCGAGTCGAAAGCTGCATTCTGCGGCATGCCGCTGGCCAGTTGCTCGTTGGTGGTAAACTCGGGATTCTCGAAGCGGGCATACTTGCCCACAAAGCGCAGGCGCACCTCGCCCACCTCACCGCTACGGTGCTTGGCAATGATGATGTCGGCCATGCCGGCAGTGGCGCCTTTTTCGTCTTCCATAATACCGTAGTACTCTGGTCGATAGATAAACATCACGATGTCGGCATCCTGCTCGATTGCACCCGACTCACGCAAGTCGCTCAGCATGGGTTTCTTCGTACCACCGCGGGTCTCCACCGCACGGCTCAGCTGCGACATGGCCAGCACCGGTATGCCCAACTCTTTCGAGAGGGCTTTCAGCTGGCGGCTGATGGTGCTAATCTCCTGCTCGCGGTTGCCGTTGCGGCTCATAGCATCGGAGCCCGCGCTCATCAGCTGCAGGTAGTCGATAAAGACCATCTGAATGTCGTGGTGGTCCTTCAGACGGCGGCACTTGGCCCGCAACTCATAGATTGTCAGCTGCGGAGTGTCGTCGATAAATATCTTGGCATCGTTGAGGCTCTGTGTGCGGGTTTCCAACTGTTGCTGCTCCCAAGGTTGCAACTCGCCTTTCTTCAGCTTGTCGCCCGGGATTTGAGCCTCGCCCGAAATCAAACGCATGGCCAGCTCCACGCCGGTCATCTCCAAGGAGAAAAAAGCCACTGGCTTGCTAAAGTCGATGGCCATATTTCTAGCAATAGAAAGGGCAAAGGCGGTCTTACCCATGGCCGGGCGGGCGGCTAGGATAATCAGCGTGCCGGGCTGGAAACCGGCTGTCTTGCGGTCCAGTTCGATGAATCCAGAGGGCAATCCAGTGGTGCCGCCCTCGCTTCCCACAGCCTCAATAATCTGGTCGTGTGCCTCATGCACCAGGTCGCCTATGGGGTGGTAGTCAGTGCGGAAATTCTTCTCGTTGATGTCCATCAGCCGCCCTTCGGTCTTGTCCAGCAGGTCCACCACGTCGGTGGTCTCGTCGTAGGCGCTGGTGATGGTCTCGGTAGAGATGCGGATCAGCTCGCGCGAAATATATTTTTCGCTCAGCACACGTGCGTAATACTCAATATGGGCAGCACTGACAATGTGGCTGGTCAGTTCCGAAATATGGAAGGCACCGCCCGCGGCCTCCAACTCGCCGCTCTGGCGCAGCTGGTTGGTCACCGTCATCATGTCCACCGGCTGGTTCTTCTCGAAAAGCTTGTGTATGGCACGGAAGATGGCCTGATGTTCGGGCTTGTAGAAAAACTCCTCATGCAACAGGTCAATGGCCGTGTTCAGGGCGTTGGCGTCAAGCATCAGGGCACCCAGCACAGCCTCCTCCAAATCAGTAGCCTGCGGCGGCTTGTTGCCGCCGTTGATATTGAAGGCCTGCTCGTAAGACATTCTCTCTTTGCGTCTTGTAATATTTTGAGGCATAGTTTCCATAATACAAAAATACTAAAAATATACGACATAAGAAAAATTATTTTTCCACAACTCCACAACCCCCTCTCACACATCCCTTTACACTTCGCCCTCCCAATCGTCACACCTCTTCCCTCACCCTTCCCCGCCCCACCCTGCATTCATTCCTCCAGCCATTAACTTACGCCCTCTCCTTCCCACTCCCGATCTGTTTCTCTGGCTCAACTCCCACACACCACCACCGCTTATCGAGTGTAGAGATAGCGTCGCGACAGTGTTTAGGCAACATATTTTCAACCACTTGCAGCTGAATTCAATGCTAGAGTAGTGAATAAGTAATTGCATTCATCACCCTCCCGAGGCTGCTTTTAGAGGACGCCGAATGTTCAACTCGTCTGTCATGCAAACGATTGAAATACTATGAGTTGTCGGACAGCCAAATTGGGCACATCAGGGGCAAAGCCATCTTGCTTTGTGGCACTGGCCATAACAACTCGTTCGGCCCTTGACCTAAGCATCAGGAGGCTGTTCGTGCACTCATGGGATGAGACAAAAAAACAAAATCTTTTCAAATAAATTATTATTTCAAAAAAAATGTGTATTTTTGCAAACGGAAAAAAAAGTATTAACCCATATAAATAACAACAAAATGACGAAAGCTGATATCGTGCATGCAATTGCAGAAAGAACCGGTCTCGAAAGACAGGCCATCTTGATTATTGTGGAAGAAATGATGTCCACCATCAAGCAGAACATGGCAGAGGGAGAGAATGTCTATCTGCGTGGTTTTGGCACCTTTGAGATTGTTCATCGTGCCCAGAAAACCGGCCGAAACATTTCCAAAAACACCACCGTCATCGTCCCCGAACACAACATTCCTAAATTCAAACCCTGCAAAGAGTTTAAGGAAATGGTGAAGTAAATCACCCCCTGCAAAAGAACAATAAAAAAGGCCCAAGCGATATGAACAATATCCGGGGGGTCTTTTTTTTTGCCAGTTTTTTGCCAGCAAACAAATTATGGCATCCACAGATTGCCACTTTTATTAACTATTCTCATTCAACTACAAACTCATCAACATGGGCCTACTGAACAAATATCTAAGACCCCGCGTAGGACTGGCCAACGAGCTAGACGTGCAAGGAGCCGCCGCCAATATCAAGAAGAACATCTCTTTCACCGGCACCAATCTCTATATTCTGGCCTTTGCCATCATCATTGCATCCGTGGGGTTGAACGTCAACTCCATTCCGGTAATCATAGGTGCCATGCTCATCTCGCCCCTGATGGGGCCCATCATCGGTGTTGGTCTTTCGTTGGGCACCAATAATTTGAGGCTGTTGCGATTTTCGCTGCGCAATCTGGGCGTGATGGTGCTTATCAGCATTGCCGCCTCCACGCTCTACTTCCTGCTCACCCCGTTGAAACTGGAGAACCCCACCGAGCTTTTGGCCCGCACCAATCCGACCATCTATGATGTGCTAATTGCCTTTTTTGGTGGTTTTGCCGGCATTGTGGAGACCAGCCGCAAAGAGCGCGGCACGGTGCTCAGCGGCGTGGCCATCGCCACCGCACTGATGCCGCCGCTGTGCACCATCGGCTTCGGCCTCTCTCAGCTGAACATGCACTATGCCCTCGGGGCCCTCTATCTGTTCTTTATCAACAGCGTCTTTATCTCCCTGGCCACTTTCATAGGGGTCAAATTTCTGGGTTTCGAGAACGCTGTCTACACCAACGAGGCCCAACGCAAACGCATCACCCGCACCGTGACCGTGGGCATCATTATCATCATCATTCCCAGTGTCATATCTGCCATCAACATTGTGAGGCAGAACAACTTTGAGCGGAACGTGGCCTCCTTTGTGCGCAACATGAACCGCGTGGAGAACAACCTCATCTACGACTACCGCGTCAGCCACGAGGGCAATCCCTCTGTGGTGGAACTGTTCATCACCAACGACAACCTGAGCGAGAACGAGATGTATACCGTCTATGCCCTGGCCGAGGAGCAGGGCATCAAACGCAGCCAGATTGTGATGAATGCCAGCACGTTTGGCGGCGGTCGCAACAACCGCATGATGTCAGAACTATATCAACGCACCGAGAGTATATTCCACACCAAGGACAGCATCATCGACACCCTGCGCAACGAGTTGCAGTTCTACCACAATGCCGAGAGAGACTACGCCCAACTGGCTAACGAAATTCGCACCCAGTACCCCAGCATCCACGACGTTACCATAGCCAACGGCATGAGGATGAACGAGGGCGACACCACGGCACAAAAATCTGAAATCCTCGTCCTCGTGAACGACTCGGGAAAACTCACCTCCAACCAAAAGAGCCAGATGGAGCAATGGCTCTGTGTCCGCCTAAAAACAAAGGAAGTGAAAGTAATTTCGGAATAAAAGAAAACTATACGAAAATAATTGAGGGTGTCCCATAAGTTTTGGGGCACTCTCTTTTTTTTGCAAAAAGTTGCAGTTTTATTTTGCCATGTCGGATATTTTTCGTATCTTTGCATTTGTAAATCAATATGATAATCCATGGCAAAGATAGCGATAAAAGAATA
>ODAI011714816.1_pt1 | contig 33541 bp, 23 predicted proteins | sample 1539321 | NCBI WGS metagenome assembly ODAI01 (sample SAMN02144231, study PRJEB22623) | gut metagenome | biome: sheep rumen | host: Ovis aries | place: New Zealand
AATGTTGTACGGACAGGTCTGGAAAGCCACATCCCATGGAGTCCCATCCTTGGTAGCACACCATACCATATACTCTCCATCACATGCATTACCACTGATACCGCTTGTAAAACGTGTCTGTGGGGCTTTTTTCCATGTCATACCGCGGTCACTGGTAACGTTATGATAATTGTAGCCACTGGAACGTACGCTTATTGCCAGGTCGCCGTTGTTACGCTCCAAAGTCTTGGGCTCGTCCGCCCCTGTCGTACCGCTGGTTCCCTGTACATGCCAACTGTCGCCGTTGTCCTCGCTCATGAAGAATATAAAGTTCTGAACATTATTCCCATCGCGGTTGACAAAACTGCTGACCAGTGTTCCGTCACGAAGCTGAAGTGCTGCACCGGAACCAGAGAAACCACCCTTCCATGTAGGGTTGGGACTACCGATGGCATACAGGCTACTGGTATGATCTACCGGAGCACTCCATGTCTCACCTCCGTCAACAGACTTGATCGTCTTCCATGCCTGTGGCTTTTCGGGTGTTGAGCCAAAGAAACCGTTTCCGTATGGCGATGAGGTCATTATGCCTATTATCTCGCCATTGTTGCGATTGGTTACAAGACTGGCATCTCCATGACCATAGTTTCCTCCAGTTGCTGCTGTTCCTGCAACAACATTTGGTTCTGTCCAGGTTCTGCCCATGTCATCACTATACTGAGACACAACATAGCAGTGAGAGGGAAGGTCTGCATTGTGGTTGAGACGGTCATCAGTCAAAACGACTAGACGTGTCTTTCCTTCCTTTTCCACACAGGTGATAGCGGGAATACGATAATACATCGAGCCGTTCGTCTTATCCGCTCCTCTATCTTTTGGCATCAGGGCTGTGCCTTCGCTCAGGAATATCTGGACATAGTTAGCACAATTGCCATTGTCCTCTGTCACCTGCTGACCATCCACTATATAGCCTGTGATCTTTGGCTTTGTTTTCTTTCCCTCGATGTCACCGTCCTCAATATCAAATGCTATCCAAATGTAATGGTCACCCGGTGTGAGAAGCTTGCTGACGTTGACCGTACACTTCTCGGATGTGGTTGATGCTGAAGGTCCTGTAAGCAGGTCATACTTACCCAGAAGGGTTCCGGTCTCGTCGCGCCATGGCATTTTCTTTTCAGGGTCAACAAACAGTTCACGCTCATTAATTGCCTCGTACACTTTTACGGATTTTACATACTTTGGATTATATACCGTAAGATTGATTCCTTGCAATTCGGCACTGCCCTTAAGGCCATCTACATGCAACGTAGCACGCATAATAGGTACATCGGTATTACCTATACCTGTAGTGACCTTGGCCTGAGTGCAGGTTGCGCCAGAAAGCCTTGCCTTGGCCTTCTCCTCGCTTGCATCCACTTCCTCGAATCTCCACAGTGAAGCATTGCCCTCACCTGCAGCCCAACGGACAATCAAACTGTTATCCTTCTGGGCATGTAGTTCTACACCACCATCAGTGATAATGAACGAACCGTTACTGGACTGAATGCTGTATATGTAATTAGGTGTAGTGCTTTTACCAAATTGTGTTGAATTCCCTGTACCGGAACCTGCCGTGCCGAAGTATATGCCGTCATAGTTCTTTATCGCCAGTTTACCGTCTTTTTCCCAGAAACTCCATATACGGTCGGACATATACAACTTGCTGGTATATGTTATACGGTCTGATGATTCGGTGTAGTTGATCACCTTTCCTGTACAGTATGTTACGGACGATGCTGCGGCATTTACAATATAGTACCAATGTTCGTTGCCTTCGGTACTGATTTCGGGAAGTCCTGCAACTGGAGCCTGATCCTCGGGAATTATCGTTACCGTAAAGTTATTCATAAGCACACCCTTGCCGTTGGTTCCCGACAGGTCAAACGAGACTGTCTGAAGATTGACAGATGACTTGCTGAATGTCAATGCTCCATTGCTTGTTGTGTATGTCTTGCCATCCATTATCAGGGACAGTCCCGTAGTATGGCCATTGTTCTGTGCATCGAAACTGTAACTGCTTATCAGATAGCCTGAAGGAGCTGTGACTGAGTATGTCGCACTGCCCTTGGAACCGGTCATCAACTGTATGGTATTGCCGCTCCAGTTCATATTATTGGGGCCGCAACCGAATACCAACTGTGGCGTTGCGGTGCTCTTCCAACTATTGTTCCAATTCTGATTTACTGCTCCACTGCTGTTGTACAGGTTACCTGTAGTCTTGTCCAGATTGTATGTTATGGGGTCAACATGTGCAGGCTCGGGGTCAGGTTCCTCTATTGGATCAGGAGCATCCAGGATACGTAACTGGCAACCTACATCTGTCAGGTCATTTCCCTTGCTGGACGAAGAACTCCAGTTGTAAATCTTATAAGTCTGAGGACTACCTGTCTGGTTAAGTTCAACCTCTCCACTGCAGAATGCAAAGTGTGCCATAGTGTTGGCGTTCTTCAGCGTCCAACCTGCTGACGGTTTGCTTGCTACGCAACTGATCTGGGTATTATACGATGCTACAGGATTCAGATAACTGCCATACTTGCGGTTGATAATATCGTATGTCCCGTCACCACGGTCCACAAACTTCCACATACTGTTTGCGAACTTGTAGTCTGTCGTTGAACCTATCACTCCGTCTGTCGCACCCGTAGCAGTCATGAAATGACCTGTCGATCGGTTAGATACAATTTGATACCAATGTTCGTCTCCATCGGTACTTGCGAGCGGTCTTATATAACTGGCATCCGTTACTGCCTGCCATCGTTCTGCAGCCTGACCGTCGGTAAGCACTGTAAATGACAAATCATCAAAATCAACAGACAGGGCATCCCTGATTGCCTGTGCAAATTTGACACTTCCCCTGCCGGTCAGATAATTATTGCTGTTAACATAATCCGCTACTGGATTATTGTCTGTTCCTATTGTAGCTGCATAGGTATCTATGAACCTGACGTTTTCATAGCCAGCAGTGCCTGCCAGCTCATCCCTCAGCCAGTTGTTAAGTGTTGCGAGCCTACCTGTATTCAGGCTTGTATTGTTATGTCTGCCATGTATGGACATAACATATATTTTGGCACCATTGGCCTTGCCCTTGACCTTATCCACCAATGCTTTGTAATTGGACTGAACAGTAGCAATATCTGTAGAACCTGTAAAATCAGCAGTCCCAGTGTAAAGCAATATTGCCTTGGGGCAGGACTTTGTTACGCCTGTCGCAGCAAACGTTGCATCCACTTCCTTGCCGGTGGTTGCTATATCACCACTGGCGTTCCAACCTGTTCCGCGATTCTTGATATTGTTGTTACCCAACAGTTCCCACCACTCTGCGGTCTTTACCTCGGCATCGCCAAAGAACAGAATATCATCACTGCTTATCGGCATTACCGAGAACATCGTGGCACGACCACCGTGCATACTGCCAAGTCCGTCTTGTTTCTGAACGGATGTAAGATCGTTTGACAAAGCGTCGTATTCCGAAGTTACTCCTTCTCCCAGATATGGTTTGATTGCAGTAGCCCACTTCTTGAACGCTGCAGCATTGGGGTGCAGTTTGTCGTTGCTCCATGCTCCGCCCTGAGCCACGCATGACATAGTATCGTAGAAGTCGATAAACGTCAGCCATGTATTACCTGCAGTACGCATATCCTCAATCCAGGTTTTAAGCAGTTGGTTATAGGCAAGCCACGTCGCCTCGACACGGTTGCTTGTGGTGTTGTTGATAATAGGATACAAGTAAACCTGAGTTTCCGCGTAACGCGAATGAATACGGGTAACAATATTTTGAACAAACCTGAGCAGTACATCCGGGGTTGCCGGAGTGTTGAGACCGCCACTGGTTGCGATATCGTTCGTTCCTATCATCATAAATACCTTTGCAGGCTTGTTGCCTAAATAACTTTCCAGATTTTCACTCTGTTGTGTAGCATATGAGCCTGAGTTACCTCGGTTAGATATAGGAAGGCACTTGCCGTCCTTGTCACGGAACACTTCGTTCCAGATGTGCATATCTGTGATGCTGTTGCCTATCATCACAATACTGCCCTCGGCCGGTTGCAATACCTTGAAACCGTCATAACGTGCCTGACGGAACGGTTCGTCCGCCATGCCAATGCCTGTGCATACAAACAGTACAAGCAAACAAAACAAAAACTTTTTCATAACGTTATCTCGTTAAGATTAGTATAATTCAATAACTTCCAAATCCCTAATATCCGTGCCGTCTATATTGAACCGTATCAGCGTACGCACTGCCTGCTGTCCATACAGGCCTGCCGCACCCGGATTTATATGCAGACAGCCCAACTTGTCGTCCATCATTACTTTAAGTATATGCGAGTGACCGCTGATAAAAAGCTTAGGCGCAGGGACAAGCTTACCATTTTCATCATTGTGTGGATACAGGTATCTGATTACGCTACGGTCATACTTGCCGGGATAACCACCGATATGTTTCATCAGCACATCCACTCCCTCACAGGCGAAACGCTGGACCAAAGGATACTCGCGGCGGATGGCAACAGTATCTATATTGCCATACACTGCGTTTAATGGAGCAATCCTGGCCAAACCATCAGCAACAGCTAAAGACCCGATGTCACCTGCGTGCCATATTTCATCGCATGACCCAAAGTATTTAACGTACCGGTCATCCCAATGCGAATGTGTATCCGAAATCAGTCCTATACGTTTCATCTTTACTTAACTGTTATATGTGTGCAAACTGTTCACTGCAGATGGCAGATAGTTTACCCCATACCACGTTATCTGTAATGCCACAAATGTCAGCAACACATACATTGTTATCTTCCACCGTCCTGCATCACGGACATGCATACACATCAGCATCAGCATCCATGTAACTGCAGCCCAGTTTTCCTTTGGATCCCACCCCCAATAATCTCCCCATGCCTGATTAGCCCATACACTTCCCATAAGCATGCCCAGGAGTATAAGCCCCGAAGCACTTCGTATCAACTCTCTGGCTAAACTTGCATTAAAGAATGTAACGATTACAGCCACAGACACTATAGCATAGGCTATCATATACATGCCCAAATGCGGAACAAACCACCATGACCGTAATACTGGCATCAATGTTTGAAAATTGATTCTGGCTACAGAAAAGAGCGTGAATAAAACGGCTATCAGTATCACTACCGGCAGAATTACTTTCAGATTCCAATGGTTCAACAACAGCAGAAATGCCGCAACGGCAAGCAATGCCATTCCTGCATATACTGCCAGCAGCCATGGATCATGGACGAATTTGAGAATGCTGTACTGCCCGTTTAGCGTATCATAACCGTCCTGGTAAATGGAATATCCCATATATCTTGCAGGTGCATTGACCTCGGTTGTCATTTGCTTGCCGTCAATTTTCAGATAACTGCGAAACTGTTTGGGAGCTTCCTGATCATTTGCATAATACTCTGTTTCAAACTTGTCCAGGGCAATGGTAAAAGGTAACTGCACGGTACTCTTATCCTCTGTATAAGCTATACTTCCTGCCTCGTTAACAAACAGTTTCATCCTACACGGGATGCGGCCTGATGCACCTAAAAGCGAACCAGCAATGACCAGCAACATCCCCACATGTGACAACCATACCGCACCAAATCGGAACCTGGATATCTGAACACACAATAAAAGCATCAGCAGGATTATATACAAGCCAAATGCAGTACTTGCATGAACAGGTATCGACCAAGTTCCCTCTATAGCCAGCATCAACACTCCCAAACCGAGCATCAGGCGCGAAAGCCAGGGAGAGCAAAGCCACTGTGACACTTTATTATAAGGTGTACTACTCCTCATTAAACATACTTTTCCTCGTGTACAAAAATAATAATAAATAATTTAATATTGTGCTTTTATATAACTGATTAAGTTTTTTTGTGATAATACCATAATATGTTACATAAATACAACAAAAAAAGCACCTCCCGTCAAAGGGAGATGCCTTTATCTATTAAAAAGCTTTCGTTAACCACCAAAGTTATCGAAGCGTATCATATCGTCCTCGACACCGAGTGAGTGCAGAAGGTCGAGAACAGTCTTAGCCATCATTGGAGGACCGCACAGATAGTACTCACAATCCTCGGGAGCTTCGTGCTGTTTAAGATAAGTATCACCCATCACTGGTGCTACGAAGCCAGGGGTATACTTGATTCCTGCCTCATCTGCCTTGGGATCGGGACGATCCAATGCAAGGTGGAAGTGGAAGTTGGGGAAATCTTTCTCCAACTGTAGGAAATCATCCAAGAACGGAATCTCCTCAAGTGCACGCGCACCGTAAAAGTAGTGCATTGGGCGCTTACGATCCTCGTCCTTGACACCATGGCCTTTGAGCATGTGCATAATCTGAGCACGCAACGGAGCCATACCGGCACCACCGCCTACCCATATCATCTCGCGTCCTGAACCATATACCGGACGGAACTCACCGTAAGGTCCTGACATAATAACCTTGTCACCCGGTTTCAGGTTGAAAATATAAGATGACGCAATACCTGGATTAACATCCATGAAACCCGGACCCTGGTCCTTTGGCTTGAACGGAGGTGTTGCGATACGCACGTTCAGTGTGATAATATCACCCTCGTCAGGATAATTGGCCATAGAGTATGCACGGATAGTATCGGACGGATTGGTACACTTCAAGTCAAAGAGACCAAATTTTTCCCAAGCCGGAAGGTATGTCTCACCAATAAGGTCGCGGTCGTACTTCGCATAGTCGATACAGTCAAATGCAGGTATCTTGATCTGTGCGTATGAACCAGGTTCGAAGTCCATGTGCTCGCCTGCAGGCAAGGCAACCTTGTACTCCTTGATGAAAGTAGCAACGTTCTTGTTACCAATAACGGTGCACTCCCACTCCTTGACGCCCATTACACTGTCATCAATCTTTACCTGTAGGTCACCCTTGACCTTACACTGACAGCCCAAGCGCCAATTCTCCTTAATCTGTTTGCGTGTAAAGTGTCCTTTCTCGCTGTCGAGAATCTCGCCACCGCCAGCAGTTACCTGAAGTTTGCACTGACCGCATGAGCCTTTACCGCCACAGGCACTGGGCAGGAAGATGCCCTGCTCAGAGAGTGTGCTTAACAGAGAGCTACCCTGACCAACCGAGAGTTTTTCCTTTCCATTGATAGTTACTGTCACATTGCCACTGGGTGACAAGTATGTCTTTGCTACGAGCAGGATGGCAACCAGGATGAGGATGATTCCCAGGAATACGGCAATGCTCGCTAAAATCAAATTTAAATCCATTGTATATTCTCCTGTTCGTTAAAATTTAATATTAAGACCTGAGAAGCACATGAAGGCCATGGCCATAAGTCCTACGGTAATGAACGTGATACCAAGTCCCTGTAGAGGCTTGGGCACGTCGGTATAGGCCATCTTCTCGCGAATGGCAGCCAGACCTACGATAGCCAGCAACCAACCGATGCCACTACCCAGTGCGTAGGCAACACAGTCACCTACACCTCCGATATACTGTACGTTAGTCTCCTCCATTCCTATGCGCTGCTGCATAAACAGGGATGCACCCATGATAGCGCAGTTTACAGCAATAAGAGGCAAGAAGATGCCTAATGATGCGTACAGCGATGGGCTGAAGCGCTCGACGACCATCTCTACTAACTGAACCATACCGGCAATAACGGCGATAAACAGAATGAATGCGAGGAAACTGAGGTCAACACCCTCTACAATACAATCAGGTCCCAGAACCTTGGTCTGCAAGAGATAGTCAACGGGTACAGTAACAAGTAACACAAATGTTACTGCAATGCCCAGACCCAGGGCTGTCTTTACATTCTTGGATACTGCCAGATACGAGCACATACCCAGGAAGAAAGCAAAGATCATGTTGTCCACAAAAATCGAGCGGACAAATAATTCAAGCATGTGTCCCATATTACTTTTCCTCCTTGTTTATTGAGCGATGTGCCCAAATTACACAACCTACTATTATCAACGACATTGCCGGCATTACCATCATGCCGTTGTTCATGTACCAGCCTCCGTTGGCAACATACCAACTGTCGGGGATGACCTGATAGTCAAACAGTTTGCCCGAACCAAAAAGTTCACGGACAAAACCCACGACAACCAACACCCAGGCGTAACCCAGGCCATTGCCTATACCATCCAGCGTAGATGCCCATGGTCCATTTTGCATGGCAAATGCCTCCAGACGTCCCATCAAAATACAGTTGGTAATAATCAGACCCACATATACACTGAGCTGTACGCTTACATCGTACACAAATGCCTTGAGCAACTGGCTGACAATTGTTACCAAAGCAGCAACAACAACAAGTTGTACAATGATACGTATGCGGTTTGGAATGGTTTTGCGCAACAACGAAATCACCAGGTTTGACATAGCTGTAATGACTGTCACACTCAGACCCATGATTATTGCGGGCTTGAGCTGGCTGGTTACTGCCAGTGCCGAACATATGCCCAGGACCTGGACAGTAACTGGATTATTAAGATTAAGCGGACTGGAGAATGCTGCCTTATTCTCATCAGAAAACAATTTCATATTCTTTATCCCTCCTTATTTATAATTAATGAAAGTGATATACGCGCCCAGACCGTCCTGAATCATACCGGCTACACCGTTGCTGGTCAGGGTGGCACCTGTTACGCCATCTATCTCGTATTCGCCCTTCTTGGGAGTTCCGTTCTTGACTACCGTAAGGGCAATACCTTCGACACCCTCAGCAAAGAGAGGTTTGCCTATAAACTGCTCCTGGAACGGACGATCGCCAATCAATGCTCCCAGACCTGCGGTCTCACCCTCATGATAGAAGTATGTTCCCAGCACTGTCTGCTTGTTCTGATCAATTGCTATGTAGCCCCACAGGCCACCCCACAGGCCACGTCCTGTAACAGGGATGACATATGCTTTGCTACCGTCTGCTGCAGTTGCAGTGAACACATGCAACTCACCAGATTTGATTGCGCTGCCGTAGGAGGTCTTGAACTTACCTTCATAAGGCATCATACGCATACTTTCCTTGTCCCAGATGCTGTCCTTTACATTCTGTTCATAAACTTCACCAACATTAACGGTAGCCTTGTCGTAACCGAGGGCAGTAAGAATCTGACCCTTTGTATCATTTTCGACATTGGCGTTCTGGATACTACTCAGCGAACTGCTTACGAATGCTAACAGGAAGGCAACAATTATCACCATTACTGCTGCATAGCATATAGTATATACATTACCGCTGGTATCAAGTCCTTTCTTCTTTGCCTTTGGCTCTGCTCCCGGCTCATGCACCTCTTCGATATGAGAACTGTCTGCCTGACAAATAGGACACTTATCGGGCATCTTGTCAGCCTCAAAGGTCTGACCGCAGATATTACATTTGAATTTTGCCATAATCGTGTGTCCTCCTTATTTAGCTACGCGCTTTGCACGCTTGTTAATATTTGACTGTACAACACAGTAATCCACCAGTGGAGCAAACAGGTTCATCAACAGGATAGCAAGCATCATGCCCTCGGGATAACCAGGATTGAGGACACGTACCATAACTGCGATAACACCTATCAGAAAGCCGTAAATGTACTTACCGCATTCTGTACGGGCACTGGTAACAGGGTCTGTTGCCATGAACACGGCACCAAATGCAAAACCACCATAAATCAAATGCTGATACCACAGAATCGGGTTGGTAACATCACCGACCTGGATACCTTCCAGCAACCATCCCATCAGGGCACCGCCAGCAAATACACTGAACATAGTCTTCCAACTGGCAATGCCTGTCCACAAAAGTAATATCGCACCCAATGCAATTGCAATAACGCTGGTCTCGCCTATAGAACCAGGGATAAGACCAATAACTGCATTGATATCCAATGTAGAAATATGTCCTGTTACCGCCTGACCCAGAGGTGTTGCTGCAGTATAGGTGTCGGGCACATTATATCCCAGACCCAAAATGGATTCCTGAGCTACCCAAACATTGTCATCACCGGTCATCGCACTGGGATAGGAGAAGAACAGGAATGCACGGGTAATTAGTGCTGGATTGAAAATATTCATACCAGTACCGCCAAATATCTCCTTGGCAAAAATTACGCTGAACGCAACAGCAATGGCCAAAATCCACAAAGGAGTATTCACCGGAATTATCATCGGGATAATAATACCTGATACCAGGAATCCCTCCTGTATCTCCTCTTTCTTCCACTGCGCCACAGTAAACTCGATACCCAAACCTACGGCATAACTGACGATAATCTTGGGCAGTACTGCCAAAGCACCATAGAGAAACAGGTCCCATCGCTGACAGTGAGGCAATATGCCTGCAGCCAGAGCGTTCTGGTAACCCACATTATACATACCGAATATCAAAGCCGGCAACAGTGCAATCACTACAAAACTCATAATGCGCTTACTGTCAATGGCATCGTGGATATTGACGCTGCCTGCACGGCTTGTGGTATTTGGTACGAAAGCAAAAGTCTCGAAACCGTCAACCAGCGAATGGAAAGCATGGAACTTGCCACCTTCCTCGATGTGCGGACGTATGTTGTCGAATAGTTTCTTAATAGGATTCATTTATGCATTCTCCTTTCTCAGGATATCAAGACCCTGTCTAACGATTCTTTGAAGTTCCAATTTTGAAGAGTCAACGAACTCTGCTATTGCAAAGTCCTCGGGGGCAACCTCGTAGATACCTAATGCTTCCTGACGGTCAATATCGCCAGAGATTATGGCCTTGACAAGGTAGCCAGCATAGATATCCATAGGGAATACCTTGTCGTACTCGCCTGACATAATCATGTGGCGCTCACCGCCCTTGACACGTGCGTCTATTGTGTATTCCTTCTTGCCACAAAGCCATGAGAAATAACTGCGGTGTGCACTGAATGTACCGAAACGGGGCAAAATCCAACCGAGCATCTCGTCAGCATGATCACCTTCAGGAATAACATTAATCTCGGTCGCATGCGCTGCCAGATATGCTTCCTTTGTAGTTTTGATGCCTGTCATAACGTTGCCATTTATAACGCGCGAACCATCAAGACGGGCATTACCCACCAACAACGTAGTCAGCTGCTGGCCTACCAGAACCTTGTAATATTTGGGGGCCTGCACCTCGCTGCCTGCCAGGGCAATGACACGTGTCAGGTCAACCTTGCCTGTCGTCATCAGTCGGCCTACGAAGATTACTTCCTCTGCACCCAGCGTCCATACAATCTCGCCTTTGTTGATAGGGTCTGTGTGGTTTATCTGCACACCCACGTTACCAGCGGGAGCCTTTCCCTGAAAAACGGTAACCGTGCAGTCCCTGGCCTCTAACAGAGCCTTGGCTGTCTGCTTTGAACTGACACCCAGACGTACCGGAGCAAGTTTTGCCAAAGCAGAGAGACCCGCCTGAAACTCAACCTCATTACCTTTCAGTGCAATCTCAAAATCCTGACTAAGCGGCATAGAGTTGAATGCACTGACGTAGATTGCCTTTGGCTTGTCCTCGGGATTAGCAACCACGTCATAGGGGCGCTGACGGAAGAAACCGAACAGACCGCTCTCTAGAAGCGCTGCCTTAACGTCCTTGGTGTCGAATGTCCTGGCTTCCTGTTTGGCATCGCTCTTAACGCGAATGCTTAAAAGCTTGCGGCGGTCACCACGCTCAACCATAGACACAGTACCACTGACAGGACTGACAAATTTGACCTCGGGATGCAGTTTGTCAACAAACAGTGCATCACCGGCCTTGACGGCATCACCTTCCTTAACGACTACTTTGGGTTTTACTCCATAGAAGTCATCTGGACAGAGTGCATACTCTCCAGGACACTTCACAGTAGCAATTTCCGCAGTAGCCTTACCTTTGAGATTGATGTCAAGGCCTTTACGTAATTTGATTACTTTTGCCATATACTGTTAATTTATATGATGATATATGATTTCTCGCGCAAATATACACACTTTTTCACAATTAAGAATCCAAATGCCAAAAAAAACTCCTATTTTTGCGCGAGATTAACAAAGATGAAGACTCTGCGGCGCATCATACAATGGACCACTGCCATAGTATGCGGCATTTATATGCTGCTGCAGATTGCTATGCATGTACCCACGGTACAGTATTGGGCCGGTGACATTGCCGAAAACATTATTCACAGAACATTTGACTGGCATATCCACATCGGCAAAGTGCGCCTGGGATTATGGAACCGCATAATCATCGATGACATCAAACTGATTGACCGCGACGGGGGGCGCATGCTTCACGTTTCACGTCTGGCTGCCAAGGTGGACATCATGCCGTTGTTCGAGGGCAAGATAAGCATCGCCAATGGACAGCTTTTTGGCGCGCAGGCAGACCTGTATCAAAAAACACCTGAAGGGGACCCTAACTTCCAGTTTATTATTGATGCATTTAAATCCGAGAAACCCAGTCAAAAGCCCCTGGACCTTCATATCGGTTCGCTGTTGCTACGCCACGTTTCCGTCAGATGGAACAAGAGATGGGTTCCTCGTAAAAACACAGACCAGCTGGACCCAAATCACCTGTGGATAGCCGACATAGCACTGACCGCTCACCTGCACAAACTGACTGCTGACAGTATCAATCTGGATATCCGCCGTTTTGATTTTAAGGAACAAAGTGGATTAATGCTGAAAAGTTTCCGAACAGAACTGAAAGCCGGTCCAAGCGGCATGCATATATCGGATTTTGACTTGCAGATGCCCAATTCGGAAATTAGAATCCCTATTTTGGAAACTAAATGGAGAGCCATTCCTAAAAACGATGAAGACCTGAGACGATGGTTCAATAGTATTTCGTGGCATACAGAAAGTCACATTACATTTAACGCCCGAGACATCCAGCCGCTTGTTCCGTTGCCACAGGAAGTGCACAGGATAGCAGGAATAGACCTGCAGTTCGAGGCCAATGGTTCACAAGGCAACACAGACATCACACACATAGCCTTGAATAGTTGCGACCACAGTGTACAAATGCATGCAAAAGCTCGCATACGTGGAATAGGCACCGAGAATCCTGCTGCAGATATTCGCATCGAAAATCTGAATATTAAACCAGAAATAGCACAACTGCTGCCCGAAAATGCCCGCATATATATAGCAAGAGTCGGACCGACAGATGCGGATGGCAACATATTCCTATCCAAAAACCTGCAAGCAGCACGTATTAATCTTAGATCTGCCCCAGGGGTCATCAATATTGACGGAACACTGACAGACAGGAACATTATAGATATGACAGTCAATACAGATGGACTGCAGATAGATAGAATCATGGCTACAGGCATAACCAGCTTTCCCGTCGGAAAGGTTGCACTGAAGGCCCAGATAAACGGACGGCTGAAAGACGAAGGTGGCAAGCCTGGCTTTGATGTAACTGTGGACGCTCCGCAACTGACACTGCTGGGATACGAATATCATGATTTACATGCACAGGCAAACTTTTCCTCCGATGGCAGCCAGCTGGAAGCCGAACTTCATGATATCAATGGCAGTATCAGGACTAAATTGCATTATTCCGATAATGATATGCACCACCTATGGGGAACACTTAATGTACATGACCTATCATTATCACACCTTAACTTCACATCTATCATATATCCCAACAGGCGCATAAGCACAGATGCAGGTATTGACATTATGGGCAAGTCGTTGAAAGACGTTGCCGGACAGCTGTCACTGGACAACGTGCTGATGCAGACATACAGCCGCGACAGCACACTCCTGGGACCACTATACATAAACGTAAGCACGGAAACCGACAAAGATGGCAGAGTACTGGACATCAAATCATCGAACATCAACTTGCATGCCCAAGGACAATTCGGCTTCACCACCTTGCATAGCACATTATGCAATATATTGCACAGACATCTGCCCAGCATTGTCAGCCAGCCGACTTACAATTGCGATGACCGTTTGTCCTTTGATTTTAGCATAAAAGACACAACCTTGATAAATACATTGTTCAATATTGATTTGCAGATACCACACGAGGCCCATGCTACTGGTATGGTAAACGGAACAATGAACCTTGTTGACCTTAAATTAAATATCCCTGAACTACGCTTTGGAAAAGAAAGACTACTTAATACCAATTTACTGGTAATCAGTAAAGAGAACCTGATAAATTCACGTTTTACATCAATGCGTGCAATTAAGTCAGGAACACTGCCGTTCAGCATAGAAGCCGCTGTGGGAAATGATCGTTTACGACTTCAGGGAGGATGGAACAATGCCAAAAGTCCCGCATACCGCGGTAGTGTAGATATCAGCGCAACATTCCCTCGTGACATTAACGGCAAGCATGGACTCAATGCATGGATTGCACCTACAGACCTGATAATTGCAGATACCACTTGGTGCATACAGCCTGGAACTGTTTCGTATCATTCAGGTATAACTACGGTGAGCAACCTGAGCTTGTCTCAGGGAACTGAACGATGGCTGAGAATTAACGGACGCATATCCCCCAATCCCGAGGACAGCCTTATCGTCAGCCTTCACCGGATTAATCTGGAATATGTAATGAACCTTATCAATTTCCACGACGTTGACTTCAGTGGTGATGCCTCGGGAACAGTTTGCATGAAGACAATGGGAACTAATCCATGGGTGGACGGCATTCTGGATGTAGAGAACTGGAATTTCAACAATGCTCCATTGGGACAGATGAAGGCACACCTGAACTGGGGCGAAACCCACCAACACCTCAGTATAGAGGCAGATATGGACGATGCTTCAGTACAACACAAGACTCACGTGAGCGGATACATAGGTCTTACGGGCAATAAGTTCACAAACAGCATAGATCTTAAAGTCCGAACCCAGAACTTCAATTTGGCCTTCCTGAACAAATTCACCACAGGAATTTTGGATGACATTCAGGGACGTGTAAGCGGATTTTGCCGCATATACGGACCTCTCAGAAAAATTGACCTGGACGGTGACATGCTCATCAACAAGGCACACATGGGACTGCCTATGCTGGGAACTGATTTTTTCATAAAGAACGACAGTGTTAGGATGCGCCCCGGCCATATTGCCTTTGACGTATTGGCAATAGACCCCTACGGAGTGGCGGATGCTCACACACTGGCTGCAGAGCGTCGGGTTTATGACATCCGACGCTCGTTCATAGACATTCCACACCACTCAGCACATATTGACGGACACTTGTATCACAACAGCTTCAAGAATCTAAGGTATGTATTTGACATACAGACCAACAACCTGCTATCATATAACACCAAGGATTTCGGAGAGAACTCGTTCTATGCAACCGTATATACCAGCGGCAACGTAAACATAAACGGACGCTTGGGGCGACTGGATGTTAATATTGATGTCGAGCCGCAGTCCGGTACACAGTTCACATACAACGTAACCACACCGGATGCCCTGACACAGGCCAATTTCATAACCTATCGTAAACATTATACAGGCGAAAGTGCATTGGACGCAGACATACAAGCCACAGAAATACGGAACATAAGCAGCGACATGTTCCTTAATTTCAACCTGAACATGACTCCGGCGGCCCGACTCCGCTTGCTTATGGACCAGAAGACAGGCAGTATGATTGACCTGGGAGGTAGCGGACACCTTTCTGCAAGCTATCACAACAAGGGGCGCTTCCGCATTTACGGAACATACAAGGTGCACGACGGTGTATATAACATAAATGTACAGGACGTCATCAACCGTAATTTCAAATTCCAGCAAGACGGCTCGATCACATTCAACGGTGACCCAATGCAGGCAACACTTAACATGAAAGCTGTATATACGGTTCCTAACGTCTCGCTTGATGACCTGTCAACCACATCCCTTGGATTTTCCAAAACACGCGTTGACTGTATCATGAACCTGACTGGACGACCTCAGCAGCCAAACATAGGTTTCGACTTCGAACTGCCTAATGCAACCGACGATGAACGACAGATGGTACGTTCCATTGTCAATACCGAAGAGGAACGTAATATGCAGGCTATCTACTTGCTTGGTCTGGGGCGATTCTACAGCTATTCGGCGAGCGCCAGATCCGTCAGTCAGGGCGGCAACGCCATGAACTCACTTGTCTCGACTACCATCTCCAGCAAAATAAACGAACTGTTAGCCAGTGCTGTAGGCTCCTCGAAATGGAATTTCGGAGCAAACCTGAAAACCGGTGAGGACGGATGGAAAAACATGGATGTCGAAGGTTTGCTCTCGGGCAGTCTGTTCAACGACCGCTTACTACTTAGCGGCAACTTCGGATACCGCGAGAAATACTATACACAGCGCAATTTCATCAGTGATGTGGATGTCCAGTATCTGCTAACCAAGTCCGGCTCTGTAGCCATCAAAGCGTACAATCAGGCCAACGACCGCTATTTTGTACAGTCTGCTCTCAATACACAAGGTATAGGCATACAACTCAAGAAAGATTTCAACCGCTTTAGCGACATGTTCCGCAAGAAGAACAAAGGAACGGAAACAGCCGCGAAGAAGGTAAAACTAACCAAGGCAGAGAGGAAAGCGAGGAAAGCTGCTAGCAAAAAAGCTCGGAACGAAGCAGACGCAAAGAAAACAGAAGCGGAAACAGCAAAATCACATAGGAAACCCAAATGGAGCAAGAATACCGTTGTACGCATAATTTCGCTCCCGGAAAAATAACAGACCCATCATGGCAGAAATCCTACTCATTGCCATCGCATTAGCCATTGACTGCTTTACCGTAAGCATTGCAGCCGGAGTGACGGCGCGCCGCATAATATGGAAACCAATGACACTTATGACACTTGCATTCGGCATTTTCCAGGGAGGCATGACTGCTATCGGTTATTTTGGCATGGAAATGCTTGCACGCTGGATTGAGAAATTCGACCACTGGCTTGCTTTTATCCTGCTATGCTACCTAGGATTCAACATGATTAACATGGCCTGGAACAAAGAAGAAAGCGACAACATGGATTTGTTAGCGCTTCGAAATATCCCTACCCTGGCCGTTGCAACCAGCATAGATGCACTTGCAGTAGGAATCTCCTTCGCTTGCATAGGTTTTCAGTGGTACTATATCATCATCATAGCACTTGTCAGCAGCCTGGCCACCGTAATAGGTCTCGGTCTAGGCATAAAAGCCGGCCGTCACATTCTTTTCCCCGCCGAACCTCTGGGAGGCATAGTATTAATAGGCATAGGTGTCAAAATTCTGGTCGAACACCTATCCTGAATATTTACGCAGAGAAAGACTTGCGGGCTTAATCCTCCCTACGCTTTGCTACACGACGGCGACGTGGCTTCTCCTCTCCGACCTTCTGCACAACCTGTACACCTGCCAGTTCCGGATCTACCAGGATACGTCCGCAATACTCGCAGACGATAATCTTCTTGCGCATACGGATATCTAACTGACGCTGGGGCGGAACCTTGTTAAAGCAACCGCCACAGGCATCACGCTGGACATACACTACTGCCAGACCGTTACGGCTGTTACGGCGAATGCGCTTGAACGCACTCAGCAGACGAGGCTCGATAGTAGCCTCTACACCATGAGACTCCTCACGCAACTTCTCCTCCTCAGCCTTTGTTTCAGCTACAATCTCCTCCAATTCACTGCGCTTGATATCCAGGTCAGTACGACGGTCAGCTATCCTCTTGTTTGCTGCAATCAACTCGTCCTGACGCACCTCAAGTGTAGCCTTCGCCTCACCTATACGTTTAACATTCAACTCGTTATCCAAGTTCAGATACTCAATCTGCTTTGTAAAATTATCAAACTCGCGGTTATTGCGAACCATCTTCATCTGTTCCTCAAAGCGGTTGATGTCCATCTTGTTCTTCTCGATAGTGCCCTGACGCTCATTCAGTTCACGCTTCAACGTAGCAATATCCTCATTGATTTTCTCAATACGTGTTTCCAGACCGGCAATATCATCCTCCAGGTCCTTAACCTCCAAAGGCAATTCACCACGTAATGTCTTGATACGATCAATCTCCGAAACCAATTTCTGCAGACTGTACAGGTTCTTCAGTTTTTCCTCTACGCTCAATTCTGCAGGATCCTTAACTTTTGCCATTTTGTCTATTAAATTAAATAATGTATCGGGTTAGTATTTATTTCTGTCCTATATATCGCCATCTGAGGAAAATGGTCCGAAAGTATCTCTTGGAATATCTCCGTCGTATACTGCTCACTCTCGTAATGTCCCAGTACGGCAATCTGGATACACTGTTCATGTCCCATGTATCGATGATAATGCATCTCTCCCGTCAGAAAAGCATCAGCCTCCTGAGCCAAGGCCTCGTCCAACAGGAAATCCCCAGCTCCTCCACAGATAGCGACGCTCATGACTGGACGCTCAAGCAACTCGTTATGCATTAGACATTCACAATTAAAAGCATCCTTCACACGATCTAGGAAGAAACGACTATCCATCTCAGCAGGCAGGTAACCAATCACACCGCAATCACCCAGCGGAACCACATCTATCAAACCCAGTTTTACCGCCATACGGTAATTGACCCCATCCTCGGCCTTATCCAGATTAGTATGCGCACTGTATATTGCCACATCATTCTGTATGGCCAAGCGTACCACACGTTCCACATCCGTATTGTCACTTATCCGTTTCAATCCACGGAACAACACTGGATGATGGCTTATCACCAGGTTACACCCCATGTCCACAGCCTCACGAATCACAGACTCTGTAACATCCAGGCACAATAATGCCCCTGAAACCTCCGTCTCTGTCAATCCTACCTGCAAGCCAGCATTATCATAGCTTTCCTGCAGAGGCAGAGGCGCGAAACTCTCAAGGGCGTCGATTACTTCCTTAATCCTCACGCTCATAGCGATATGTATTTCGAATGCAAAAATAGGAAAAATATTTTATATTCTTGAATTTCACACCAAAAATCATTACCTTTGTACAAAATATTTTGAATATGAACTACCGTCTGCCCGCTGAATGGGAACCGCAGCAAGCCATACAACTCACATGGCCGCATAACGCTACAGACTGGCACGCCACTATGCAAGAGGTTACACAATGCTATATCAGCATAGCCAAGCACATCTCCAAGCATCAAAACCTGTGGATAGTAACACCCGAACCGCAGAAGGTTGAACGTCTGTTGCGCAACAACCTGGATGAAGCCAGTCTCCAGCGCATCACATACTACCGCATACCTACCAATGACACATGGGCACGGGACCACGGATTCATTACACTTGTACCAAATTGTGGCAACCCTACCGAAAAGGCATCAAGACTGCTGCTTGATTTTCGTTTCAACGCATGGGGCGGTAAGTTCGAGGCAACATTGGACAACGCAGTCAGTCGCAAACTTTTCGATACAAATCCATATCTGGCTGACGACCTGTACGAGGACAACCTTGATTTCGAATTAGAAGGCGGCAGCATCGAATCCGATGGTCATGGCACCATCCTCACTACTGCACAATGCAACCTCAACGCCAACAGGCGGAGCAATACCAATCTGTCATACATCGAACAGGAACTTAAACGCCGTCTTCGTGCCGACCGAATCCTGTGGCTCCACCACGGAGGCCTACAGCAAGACGACACCGATGCCCACATCGACACACTTGCCCGCTTCTGCCCCCGGAACACAATCGTCTATAGCGAAGGCTGCCCACAGATGCTCCATGAGTTGCAGACCTTCCGCACACCACTGGGCAAACCATACAACCTTGTTCCAATACCTGAGTATTACGCAAATTTTCTGATTATAAACGGTGCCGTACTACTACCCTTCTATCAGGATTCGGAGAAAGACCAACGCGCCCAGAAAACACTACAGTCAATATTCCCCGACCGCGAAATAATTGGCATCGACTGCAGCATCTTACTAACACAAAACGGCAGTCTACACTGCTGTACAATGCAATATCCCAGATTATGAAAGTAGGAATCATCCAGCAGACTTGTTCTGCTGACATAGAGAACAACAAGCACAAACTTGCCTGCAACATACGCACAGCAGCACAACAGGGAGCACAACTCGTTGTACTTCAGGAACTGCACAACAGTCTGTATTTCTGTCAGACCGAAGATGTCAGTTTCTGCAATCTTGCGGAATCCATCCCAGGTCCCAGCACGCAATTTTACGGAGCCCTCGCTGCAGAACTTGGCATTGTACTCGTAACCAGCCTGTACGAACGCCGTGCACCGGGACTCTACCACAACACGGCAGTAGTATTCGAAGCCGATGGCAGCATTGCAGGCACATACCGCAAGATGCATATTCCCGATGACCCCGCATATTACGAAAAATTCTACTTCGCACCCGGCGACCTCGGTTTTAATCCCATACAGACCAGCATAGGCCTATTAGGAGTACAGATATGCTGGGATCAGTGGTATCCCGAGGGCGCACGACTAATGGCACTTGCCGGTGCAGAGATACTCATCTACCCCACTGCCATAGGGTACGAAAGCAGTGACACTCCCCAGGAGCAGGAGCGCCAGCGCGAAGCCTGGATTACCGTACAGCGCGGTCACGCAGTAGCCAATGGATTACCCGTTATCGCAGTCAATCGCACAGGTCACGAAACAGATCCAAGCGGACAAACCAACGGCATACAGTTCTGGGGAAGCAGTTTCGTTGCAGGACCACAAGGCGAGATACTGTACCAAGCCCCAACAGACAAGGAAGAAATAGCAATAATTGACATAGACATGCAGCGCTCAGAGAACGTCCGCCGCTGGTGGCCTTTCCTCCGCGACCGCCGCATCGAATGCTTCAATGATCTGACTAAACGCTTCAGAGACTGACGCGGTTATAATCCGAAGGACAGACACGGTTTCCTGCCTAATATTTCATCCTGTGCAGGTACTCGACGATAATCTGTCCCATACGGCTGTTGTACATGATATGCGAACTGTGGTCTGCATCACGTATAATCAGTACCTGACCATTGGGAATAGACTGAGCTATCTGGCGGGTATGTGATTCCAAAATGAGGTCATGCTCACCAGCGCATATAAGAGCCGGACAAGCAATCTGCTCCATTTGTCTGAATGTCATCGTAGGCTCATCTATCATCATCTGCATCAGCGGAGGAATATTGGGAGCATTTGCCCTGAAACTGTCAATCACACCAAACCCCACACCATCGGGGAAAATATTGCTGCCACTGGTAATAATCATTCCGCATGTTCCTGGATGCATGACTTCCATCTGCAGAGCTATATTGCCCCCGTCACTCCAGCCAAAGACCGCTGGACGCATGAGCCCCTGTGCACGGATAAACTGATAGACATCCTCGGCCATGTCAGCATAATGGTATTCAATGACAGGGGGATTCATCCCCTGACCTCGTGAATCAATCGAATAGACCAGATAACCACTCTCCTCCAGCACAGCCGCCGTAGGTTCCAGGTCATAATTACTGCCCCCGTTCCCATGCAATAGTATTACAGGACGACCATTACCCTGGACGACATAAAAAAGGCACTGACCATTAACTCGGATTGTTCCGGAACTACGCATCAATCAATGATTGTTTTGCCTGCCTGTATTGGTTCATCAAATTATCGAATATCTCAGCGACCGGAAGAATCTCACGGACAACAGAAGCTATCTGTCCGATTTCCAGTTCGCCATTCTCCACATCACCCTCAAAGATACCGCGCTTAGAAGCCTTTGCTCCCATGATTTCACGTAACTCATCCGCCTCAGCACCACGATTCTCAGCCTCGGCTACACGCTGGAACAACTGATTCTTGACCATACGCGTAGGAGCAATCTTTTTGAGAATAAGCATAGTACCGTCCTCGGGGATCCCTGTGCAATAACGCTTGAACTCCTCGCTAGCCGAACTCTCCCTGCTGAGAGCAAACAGCGTACCAATCTGCACGCCCTCAGCACCCAGAGCCATTGCAGCGAGCATAGCCTGACCCGACCCAATACCGCCGGCTGCTATAAGAGGCAGCGACGTCGCCTGACGTACCTGTGGTACAAGCGTCATCGTGGTAAGTTCCTCCCGTCCGTTATGACCACCAGCCTCGAAGCCTTCAGCAACAACGGCATCCACTCCAGCCTCCTCGCACTTGGCAGCAAACTTGCAACTGGACACGACATGAACGACCTTGATACCTGCATCGTGAAAACGCTGGGTATATTTCTTGGGACTACCAGCCGAAGTAAAGACAATCTTCACACCCTTCCTGACAATCAGATCTATCACCTCGTCAATACCCGGATACATCAAGGGAAGGTTTACCCCCCAAGGTTTGTCCGTAGCAGACTTCATCTGGTCTATATGGTACTCCAGAGTTTCGGGATGCATACTGCCTGCGCCCAACAGCCCAAGCCCACCTACATTGCTCACGGCAGAAGCCAGACGCCATCCGCTACACCATACCATACCACCTGCAATAATAGGATATTTGATACCAAAAAGTTGTGTGATTCTGTTTTCCATCGTTCTTTTTAACTATTTTATGCTACAAATATAAGAATCTTTTTTGTGAAATAGCCCCACAGAATTGGACAAAACGACTTTTTTCCATAACTTTGTATGCGTGTGGTACACAAAGACGGATGAATATAACAGTTGTCTCATATATACGATAGGCAAAATTACAAATCAACAAATATGAGTGAGAAACTTACATTCTATGTACAGTCGCTGCTGGCCGGTGTATTAATCGGGTGTGGCGACATCGTCTATGTTGTCTGCGAGAACAAAATTGTCGGTTCATTCCTGTTCTCGCTCGGGCTTATCAGCATCCTTGTCAAGGGCTACCCCCTATACACCGGACGCATCGGCTACGTCGGGGGAATCAAGGATTTCTATAATCCCATCGGTGGCATGCTTCCCATGGTCCTGACAAACTTTGCCGGCATAGCCATTACATGCCTGCTGGTAAATGGCACACGTCTGGATCTGTCGGCTGTCGATGCAATGGTACAGACCAAGGTCAGCCAGAGCTGGCTAAGTTCCGCCATCCTGTCATGGGGATGCGGCGTTATGATGTACCTGGCGGTTAACGGATGGCGCAAGACACAGAATCCCCTCCTCGTTATCATGCCAATCATGTTCTTCATCCTGTGCGGATTTGAGCACTGTATTGCCAATTTCGGTTATTTCTGGATGTGGATTGGCAGGGAAGGCTTTGTACACATCAGCGAGCGCATTGTCCAACTGCCATGTGGTTTCTGTACAAACCTTCTGATAATGATAGCCGGCAATGCCCTGGGCAGCCTGACATTCTCCAAGATATGACACGAGAGGAAAAAGTTCTGACCTTCCTGAAGGAGCACAACATCCCCTTCACCAACTACAACCACCCCGAGGGCAAGACCATCGAACAAGCAAAACGCTGGTGGAAAGATGACGGCAGTGTACATTGCAAGAACATCTTCATGCGCAACCACAAGGGCAATAAACACTATCTGATATGCTTCCACTGCGATCACGACCTGGACATACACGACCTGGAGGCAAGGCTAAAGTCTTCGCTACAGGCCCGAGGGCTCCCCTCGTGCGGAAAACTGTCATTCGCCTCGCCCGAACGGATGCTCAAGTATCTTGACTTGGAACCCGGCAGCGTTTCACCCTTCGGACTTATAAACGATACCGAGCATCATGTACACCTGTTTCTGGATGCTGTACTTAGGAAAGCCGCGACGTTCAGCTTCCACCCCAATGACTGCCGCGGAACAGTAGTTATAAGCAGAGAGAACTTTGAGCGTTATCTGTCAATCGTCGGCAATACATACGAATATATGGAACTGTATTGACACCATACAGGATGAACGGCACAAACAATAACCTAAGCATATTTAGCCGCCCCATATGGGTTGCCATATTAGCATCTACCGCAGCAATCGTATGGGGATTCGCATACCCACTGATCAAGACAGGCTTTACCGAATTCCAAATCGACCAGTCCATGACTGGCAGCAAGATGCTGTTTGCCGGACTACGTTTCTGTCTGTCCGGCATAATCATCCTGCTTGCAGCCAAATATACAGGACGCAGTTTCCGCCTCAAACCACAACTGGAAAACGAACACCTATCAAAACTATGGTCCTGGCGCGTAGCAGCATTCGTACTGGCGTTCTCGCTGCTCAATACAACGCTGCACTACACATTCTTCTACATAGGACTCTCGCACAGCCAGGGAGCACGGGCAGCAATACTTAATTCGATGAGTGTCTTTCTGGTTGTCATACTGTCATGCATATTCTTCTACAGCGACAAGATGACCACACGCAGGGCAATGGGTGTAGCCATAGGCATTATCGGCATCCTGGCACTTAACGGCGATGTTCTGATAAGCAAAGGAATCCTGTACAAACCACAGGAACTGTATGGTGACCTGATGATTATACTAAACGCCCTGTGCAGCGCATTCGCCTCACTCATGACCCGAGGTCTGGCAAGACGTTTGGACGTATTTGTCGGAACGGGATACAGCCTTGCCCTCGGTGGTGCACTGATTATCATACCAGCAATACTGATGGGTGGCACCCTGCCACACGTTACCCTATACGGCACAGTTATACTACTGCTCCTGACAGCAATATCAACCATAGGATTTACCCTGTACAACCGACTGCTGACAAGCAATCCTGTCGGCAAAATAGCAATCTACAACTCACTGATTCCAGTCGTCGGAGCAGTTTCCAGTTGCTGGTGTCTGGGCGAGCCATTCTACTGGAAATACGCAGTAGCCGCAGGATTGGCAACAACAGGTATATATTTGATAAACAAAGAATAACAAACTTCCAGTTAAGTAAAACATGAAAGAACCAAAAGGAATGTTCACCATTCAGGGCGAACCCAGGATAGTCGAAGAAACACGCCGCCGCATACTGCAGGAATTCGAAGATCTCGAGTTCTGTGAAGACGGACACATATACCACCTGCACGGACAGAATCCCAATTCAGTATCCAGCATAGGACACCGCTTCATCCGCGAACCGTTTGACGAACAGAAACAAGCCGAACGGTATGCACAACGTCACGGCAAGACAGCAGACTATTGGATTATGCAATGGAGACAGAATTCGTTCCGCGCCACGACACTGGGAACCAAGACACATGAGTTCGGCGAAAGTCTGGGCTACCTGAAAGCAGGCCATCCCGAGCTGATACATGATATAATCAAACCACAGTACATGCCCACATACAACTACCTCGCCCCCATACATCCCAAGGAAGAAGCCATCGTACAGTTCATGAAAGACATGCCCACGTCAATGCACCTGGTCCTAAACGAGGCAAAAGTGTACAGCGGCAAGAATCCACAAAAAGAACTCAACCTGCAGGAACTGATATGCGGAACCTTTGACATGCTCTATTATTATGACGGTGATGGCGACCCCACAAAAGCAGGGTTCATGGTACTCGACTACAAGACCAACAACAGCCTGTACAGCGAATTCAACCAACGCTACCACAAGACCCTGCTCCCACCCTTCGATGACATGATAGAAGAGGACCTCTCGCTATACACAATACAACTCAGCCTCTACGCCCTGATGCTCCAGGACATCGGGATACCAATCATAGACCGCCGGATTGTCTGGCTCAACAACGAAGGGCAATACCAACTGATATCCGTCAATGACGTCACCGCACCACTTAGGCGATGCCTGTAGCCCCCAACCCGACAGATTATCCTTCCAAAATTACCTTTTCAACTTTGTTGCAATATAAAAAAATGCTATCTTTGCAAAAACACTAAGGGCAAATAATCATAAATCAAATCATAATGAAAAAGTTTCTCTATTCCATCATCGCTATGCTGATTACCACAATGGCAGCATTTGCCCAGGACTATCCCGTGAAGTATGGTGCTGACGTGAACGTCACACATGGCACACACTATCCCAAGACAGTCAGTATCAAGGGAACCCAGTCGGACCAGTACATAATCGAAAACATTGCCACCGCCCCCAAGTGCGCAGCATATTTCGACAAGACATCTACTGTATTCAAAGTCAAGGCAGGCGACATCGTAACACCCGACATCACCATCAACGGTAGCTGGATACACTGCTATGTCTTTGTAGACTGGAACGCAAACAAGGCATTCGATGTAAATCTTGAGGGAACAGGCCCTTATACCACAGGCATTGGCAACGAACTGATGTGCTGGTCGCTATACAGCAAGACAGGCGACGGACAGAGCGGATGGAACAGCGACGGCTCTGCCGTAAGCGGCGACATTCCCCTTTCCCCCGGCAGTTTCCGTATTCCCCGCGATGCACAGCAGGGAATGCAGACACGTCTGCGCTACATGGTTGCATGGAACTGCATCGACCCATCTGGCAACTACGCCAATTTTATTTCAGACGGTGGATGCATAATAGACGTGACACTGGAAATCGACGGAACTGTGGACGGCGTAGTCACCAAATACCCCATTAACGAATATGACGAGCCAACGGTTGACGCGACCATCCCTCAAAGCGAATGGGAAGCCATCACATCCGGCCTGCACTGCACATGGGCAAGCCGCAACGAGCTGTACATGAAGCACAGAGTTCCGCAACTGACAGAAACAACCAACACCGAGATTACTGCCTGGAAAGGCGAACGAGCCAATCTGGAAGCTGTACTGTTCAGCAAGACTGATCAGGGAACCCTGCACCTTGCAGCCAGCGGCGATGCAGCCTCATGGATATCCGTCCGCTACCTCAACTACGTCATCACAGATGACGGACGCGGTTGTGGAAACCACAACTTCTCACTCACCCCCTGGCTCGTTCCCGACGTAATAGAACAAGACAAGCCCAAGGCAATCAACGCAATGGAGACACGTCCCGTATGGTGCTCAATCCAGGTTCCCCGCGATGCCCAGGCAGGAAAGCACACCGCACAGATACAGGTACTGAACGAACAAAACCAAGTAGTAAAGACACTGAACCTGACAATAAACGTTGACAGCCACAGCCTGCCCGCTGTAGCAGATCAGAAGTTTCACCTGGACCTCTGGCAGCAGCCATATTCTGTAAGCCGCTACTACGAATGCGAACGCTGGAGCCCCGAACATATCGAAGCCCTCCGCCCCTACATCCAGGCATTGGCACAGGCAGGACAGAAAGTCGTCAGCACCATCCTGTTCTACGAGCCCTGGGGCGAACAGACACACGACAAGTTCTCGCCAATGATCCAGACCACCAAGAAGAGCGACGGCACATGGACATTCGACTACACCAACTTCGACAAGTACGTCGAACTCTGTGCCGAATACGGCATCACCGATCAGATCAACTGCTATTCGATGGTCACATGGGACATGAGCTTCCGCTATTTCGACGAAGCATCCTCAAGCTACATCGACTGGGCACTGACCGTAGGCTCCACAGATTACAACAACCTGTGGAACGCATACCTGCAAGCCTTCCGCACACACCTGGAAGTCAAAGGCTGGTTCAACAAGACCTGCATCGCAATGGACGAGCGCTCGGAATCACAGATGCTTGCCGCATACGAGATCATCAAGGCCAACGGTTTCAAGATGGCACTTGCCGGTAACTATCATTCCTCGCTTAACGACAAACTATACGATTTCTGCGTAGCTCTGACACAAGGCAACCGATTCACCCAGGCCGAACGCCAGTACCGAAAGCAAAACAACCTTATCACCACAGTGTACACAAGCTGCGCCGAGAGCGAGCCCAACATCTACTCCAACTCCTTGCCTGCCGAAGCAGCTTTCCTGCCCATACACGTTGCAGCAAACGACCTGGACGGCTATCTTCACTGGTCATGGATCAACTGGGACGAACATCCTCTCACAGATACCCGCTTCCGCAAGTTCGGTGCAGGAGACACATATTGCTACTACCCCGGCAACCGTAGCAGCGTACGCTTCGAGCGCCTGGTCGAGGGTATTCACCAATTCGAAAAAATACAGATACTGAAAGAGGAGTACAAGAACGATTCCCAGAAACTGTCACAGCTCAACAAATTGCTCGCAGAATGCAAGGACTACACCGTATCAGGTAGCGAATGCGCCAAGAAAGTACAGCGCATCGAGGATTTCCTGAACGGTCTGGAAGTCGAGGACGAAGGGACCATATCAGGCTACTGGAAGATTAAGGTGGACGACACACACTATGCCAAGGCCGCCGCAAACCAGACACAATGGTCAACAGAAATCAGTTCACAGACATCATACGACCTGTTCCGCATCGAAGGCACATACGATGCCTGCACCATCAAACTGATGGGCAGGAGCAACAACATCGGTCCCGACAAAAACAACCAACTGTTCGTTGACCAGACGACAAGCAACAAATACTCCATCATCGACTGCGGCAACGGCAAGGTAAAACTCCGCAACAACGGCTATTGGGTATATGTCAGCAACGGCACATTCACATTCAACACCAGCAATGCCACCCAACTGCAGCTGGAATATGTAATGGACAGCCAGGACCCAGTACGCACGACACTCTTCAGCACCATGTCCGGCGGAATGGACATTCCACCCTACCGCATCCCCGGCATAACATGCGGAAAAGACGGCCGCCTCTATGCAAGCGCAGCCCGTCTTGTATGCGGCACCGATCCCGGTTACGGTCAGGTTGACTGCGTAGTAAAAATCAGTAATGACAACGGCACCACCTGGAGCTCACAAGAGATAGACGTTGCAGTAGGCGACGCATCCCTTATCAACAACGTAAAGACACCTATGCAAGCCGCATACGGTGACCCCGCAATCGTAGCCGACCGTGAAAGCGACGAAGTCCTGGTAATGGCAGTAGGCGGATGCACCGTATATACCTACTCCAGCACAAACCGCAACAATCCCAACATCATTGCCGCGATACGCAGCACGGACGGAGGCGAGACCTGGCAGACCCCAGTCGAACAGACCGAGATGATATACGGCCTCTTTGACAGCGGCAACCCTATAGCAGCAGCCTTCGTAGGCGGTGGCAGACTCTTCCAGAGTCGCATAGTCAAGGTAGGCCAATACTACCGTCTCTACGCAGCATTGGCAGCACGCCCCAATGGCAACCGCGTTATATACAGCGATGATTTCGGTCGCACATGGAAAGCCCTGGGAGGAGCAAGCGCCACACCCGTCCCCAACGGTGACGAACCCAAGTGCGAAGAATTTCCAGACGGACGCGTGATAATCACAAGCCGCGTAGGTGGCGGCCGTCTGCTCAACGTATATACATACACCAACACCGCCACAGGCGAAGGCACGTGGGAGACACAGACCAAGAGCACAATGAGCGGTCTGAGCGCAAGCCCCAGCACCAACCCCACAAACGGCGAGATGCTGATTGTTCCCGTCCTGCGTAATTCAGACCAGAAGCCCATGTACCTTGCCCTGCAGTCCGTTCCCACAGGCAGCAACCGTGTAAACGTAGGCATCTTCTACAAGGAACTTAACGACCTTAGCGACATCCAGGACATAAGCACCTTTGCAGATGAATGGAACGGTTTCTACCAGGTCAGTACGACAGCCAGCGCATACTCGTCCATGGAACTGCAAGCCGATGACAAGATAGGATTCTTCTACGAGGAAACCCTGACCAAGTGGGGCACCAAGCCCAACCCCGTCAGCACAAGCTTCCCCACAGGCAGCGGTTCGCACAACTTTGATGGTTTCGAAAACATATACGTACCCCTCGGACTGGAACTGATAACCGGTGGCCGCTACAGTGTAAACCGCAACATCAACCGCGGGGAATACGTCCGCTCATACTTCACCCAGCTGGTCAATGCAAGCAGTCTTGATTCCGACACACGCCAACAGGCAATGACCCTCATAAACGCCCTGGGAGACAATCCCACAACCACACAGGTTGACGCCATCAACAAGCTACTCGCAGGAGCCGAGCCCGCAGATCCCTGGGACGGTAAGACCCTGACGTTCCAGAACATCCAGCAGAACGGCACCAAATACACATTATATATAAATAATAACGACATACTTAGCAACAGCACAGACACCCCATCCATGCTGGGAGACAAGTCACACTTCATCTGCACCAAGGAAGCAAGCGGCAAGTACAGTTTTTTTAACCCAGCCAGCAACCTGTACATGATATGGCGTGCTGGCTCAAACTACGGATACAATAACAACACAGGTACGCTGGACAACTACAACGCAACATACTGCGACTGGAGTATCAACTCCGCCTCAAGCACCAAGGCCGACACATACTACATCGTATCAAAGCGCAACAACGGAACCACCGACGGCTCCCTCATTCTCCTCTCATCAGGAACCTTCGACTCCTACAGCAACGCCATAGGATGGACAAGCGGATACAGCAACCTATACTACATCAATGCCACAGACACCCCTACAGGAATCAGCCAGACAGAGACAATCACAAACCACAAACCCAACGTGATCTACAACCTGAACGGACAGAAACTGACAACCCCCCGTCGCGGCATAAACATCATAGACGGAAAGAAAGTAATCTATTGACGATATTCCGGCATATATAAAAAAGGAAAGTGAATAGTGGTTTGCACTATTCCCTTTCTATTATTCCCACTCGATTGTTGCAGGCGGCTTGGAACTTATATCGTAGCAAACCCTGTTTACACCCTTTACCTTGTTGATGATGTCGTTGCTTACCTTAGCCATGAAGTCGTAAGGCAGATGCGCCCAGTCAGCAGTCATCGCATCAGATGACGTTACGGCACGCAGTGCTACGGGATTCTCGTACGTACGCTCATCCCCCATCACACCTACGCTGCGCACGTCGCTCAGCAAGATTGCACCTGCCTGCCATATCTGGTCATACAACGTCTGACCGTCCGGCGTCCTGTATTCACGCAAAGCGCGAATAAAAATATCGTCAGCTTCCTGCAAGACACGGATCTTGTCGCGTGTTATGTCGCCCAGGATACGTACAGCCAGTCCCGGTCCGGGGAATGGATGTCGCGTAATCAAATGCTCGGGCATGCCCATCGAACGACCTACACGACGCACCTCATCCTTGAACAGCCACTTCAGCGGCTCGCACAACTTCAGGTTCATCTCCTCAGGCAATCCCCCAACGTTATGATGGCTCTTGATTACCTTGCCCGTGATATTCAGACTCTCGATACGGTCAGGGTAGATTGTACCCTGTGCCAGCCAGCGGACAGCACCCTCCTGACCTCCCTTCGGGGACGATGAGATAACCTTTTTGGCCTCCGCATCAAACACCTCGATAAAATCCCTGCCGATTATCTTGCGCTTTTGCTCAGGCTCGCTGACACCTGCCAAGTCACTCAGGAACTTTTCGCTTGCATCCACACCGATGACATTCAGCCCCAGACACTCGTAATCCTTCATCACATCAGCAAACTCGTTCTTGCGAAGCATTCCGTGATCTACAAATATACAAGTCAGCTGACTGCCTATAGCCTTGTTCAGCAACACAGCAACGACTGACGAGTCAACACCGCCGCTGAGCCCCAGTATCACGCGGTCCTTGCCAATCGTTTCCTTCAGTTCGAATACCGTACTCTCGACAAACGCCCGGGAGCTCCATTCCTGACGGCTGCCGCAGACGTTGACAACGAAATTCCTGAGCAACAGCGTTCCCTGCAGCGAGTGGAATACCTCGGGGTGGAACTGCGTACCGAATATCGGACAACCATCCTCTGTGGGAATGTAGTACGCCGCATTGCGCACAGTCTCGGTGCTTGCCACAACACGTGCGCCGTCGGGGATACGAGTTATACTGTCCCCGTGTGACATCCATACCTGACTGTCAGGCTCGAAGCCCTGAAACAGCGGACAAGACGTATCCACGTACCGCAGGTTTTGCCTTCCATACTCACGTGTACCGGCACTCTCGACCTTGCCGCCATATATATGGCTCATATACTGTGCTCCGTAACAAATACCCAGTATGGGGTACCGCCCGCGTATATTGCTCAGGTCAACGTGGAAGGCATCATCGGCATAGACACTCAGTGGCGAACCGCTTAGGATAACACCGATAACGTCGGGATCGTCATGCGGAAACTTGTTATAAGGCAAAATCTCGCAAAACGTGTCCAGCTCGCGCACACGGCGACCTATCAGCTGTGTGGTCTGCGACCCGAAATCAAGAATGATGATTTTCTGCATTTCGTTTACTGTATAGATATCTGCGTGCAAAGATATGTAATTTTTACGAATAAAAACACATTATTAAATTTAAATACTTAACTTTGCCGAAAAGCCATTATGAAAATCCAAGAGAAATACAACTACCTGATTGAATACTTTCAGCGCGAAATGCCTGTTGCCGAGCCCGAACTGCACTACAGCAACCCGTTCGAACTGCTTGTAGCCGTAATACTCAGCGCACAATGTACCGACAAGCGCATCAACCAGGTCACTCCTATGCTCTTTCGCGACTACCCCACCCCACAGGCAATGGCAGCAGCCAGCGAGCAGGTCATATACGACTACATACGCTCGGTCTCGTATCCCAACAACAAGGCGCGCCATCTCGTAGGCATGGCCCGCATGCTGGTAAGCGATTTCGATGGTCAGGTACCCTCAGCAGGCGAACAACTTGAACGCCTGCCCGGTGTCGGTCGCAAGACAGCCAACGTCATCCAGGCAGTAATCTTCCGCAAAGCCAGGATGGCAGTTGACACCCACGTATTCCGCGTCAGCCACCGCCTGGGACTGGTCAGCGCCAGATGCACCACTCCACTGTCGGTGGAGAGGGAACTGACACGGCATCTGCCCGACGAAGTCATTCCGGACGCACACCACTGGCTTATCCTGCACGGCCGCTATGTATGCCAATCGCGAACTCCACATTGCGAAAAGTGTGGCTTGACAGCCATTTGCAAAGATTTCCGCAGTCGTCGCTTGCACAAATAAAATATAATATGTAACTTTGACACGCAAATAGTGTAATATCAAATATCAAAAACTACAAAACAATGACTATCAAAGATTACAATTTCTCTGGTAAGAAAGCTATCGTACGCGTTGACTTCAACGTACCCATGAAGGAAGGCGTCATCACCGACGACACACGCATCCGCGGCGCACTGCCCACGCTTAAGCACATTCTTGACGGCGGTGGTGCCCTGATTATCATGTCTCACATGGGCAAGCCAAAGGGCAAAGTCAAGCCCGAACTGTCCCTGGGTCAGATTAAGGACGCTGTTGCAGCTGCACTGGGTGTGCCCGAGGTTAAGTTTGCCCCCGACTGTGCAAAGGCAGCAGATGCAGCCGCTGCACTCAAGCCAGGCGAAGTGCTTATGCTCGAGAACCTGCGCTTCTATCCCGAGGAAGAGGGCAAGCCTGTAGGCGTAGAGAAGGGCACACCCGAATACGAAGAGGCAAAGAAGGCCATGAAGGAATCGCAGAAGCAGTTTGCCAAGACATTGGCAAGCTATGCCGACTGCTACGTAATGGACGCATTCGGCACTGCACACCGCAAGCACGCCTCTACAGCAGTCATTGCCGACTACTTTGACGCCGACAACAAGATGCTGGGCTTCCTGATGGAGAAGGAAGTACAGGCTGTTGACAACGTGCTGAACAACATCAA
>ODAI013011964.1_pt1 | contig 33537 bp, 22 predicted proteins | sample 1539321 | NCBI WGS metagenome assembly ODAI01 (sample SAMN02144231, study PRJEB22623) | gut metagenome | biome: sheep rumen | host: Ovis aries | place: New Zealand
GCCTTCGGGCGTGGACTTGCACAGGATCGGGGTCTCGATCTCCAGGAAGCCTTCGCCGGACATGAATTCTCTCATGTTCTGGATCATCTGGCTTCTGAGGATCAGTCTTCTCTGCATATCGGGACGGCGAAGGTCCAGGCTTCTGTACTTGAGGCGCAGGTCCTCCTTGGTATTGCTGTTCTCCACGATGTGGAAGGGCGGCGTCTCGGATTCGGAGAGGATCCTGGTCTCTTTGACTCTGATCTCGATGGCGCCTGTTGCCAGATTAGGATTAACAGCCTCTCTCTTGCATACAGTTCCGGTGGCTGCAACTACGAATTCCGCTCTCATCTTCTCAGCCTTGGCAAAATTCTCCGCGCCGCAGTCTGTCTCCTCATAGATCAGCTGCAGGATACCGCTTCTGTCGCGCAGGTCCACAAAGACCAGTCCGCCTTTATTTCTCTGCTTGGCCACCCATCCCATAACGGTGACGGTCTGGCCAACGTTCGCTTCGCTAAGTTCCGCACACCTGCATGTGCGCTTTAATCCCAACATTGATTCAGCCATGATTATTTGTATTCCTCCTGTCACAAAGACTGCTGTGCAGTCTCTGAATTATCTGCCTCTTATTTACTGATCGGATTGCAGTAGAACTCCTCGAACTCCTCGAAGCCTCTCTCCGCCATCTGCTGTTTCTGGAACTTCTTGTTCTTCGCCATGCGGGCGATCAGCACCTGCGTGCCTTCCGCGCGCTCCTTCTGGGCCTGGCGGATTACTTCGCACAGGCGGTCTGCGGGCATATTCTTCTCGATCAGATAAGCTTTTTTGACCGGTCTTCCCGGGATCTGGAAACCCTGCTCCATAAGAATAAGAATGATTCTCTCAAAACCGATGGAGAATCCGCAGGCCGGAACGTCCTTGCCTGTGAACTTGCCGACCATGCCGTCGTAGCGTCCGCCGCCTCCGCAGCTGATGCCGAGCTCAGGCATCGCGATCTCGAAGATCGTTCCTGTATAATAGGACATTCCGCGCACGATCGTAGGATCGAACACGATCTTGAAATCCGCTGTCTTAGTGCCGTCGACGCTCTCCATTACCTCTCTTAACTGCGGGATCACATCGGGCTCAATGAAGCCCTCGAGCTTCTCCTCAAGATAACCCAGCTGGTCTTCAGCGCTCTGCAGTCCCTCGAAAAGGTTCACATAGCGGTCTCTCATCTCCCCGGTGAAACCTTCCTCGATGAGTTCCTCAGCTGCGCCGTCAAGTCCGATCTTGTCCATCTTATCCAGAATAATGAAGACATCCGTGTAGCGGTCCTCCGGGAATCCGCTGTAAGCAGCCATTGCCTTCAGGATCCTTCTCTCGTTGATACGGATCTGGAAGTTCTTAAATCCAAGATTTCCCAGAGTCGTGGTCGTCGCCAGGATCAGTTCGATCTCGGCGAGATTGCCGGGCTCACCGATAATGTCGATGTCACACTGCATGAACTGGCGGTATCTTCCCTTCTGGGGGCGGTCCGCTCTCCAGACGTTGCCCATCTGCAGTGCCTTGAAAGGCATCGGCAGCTCATTCTGGTGGTTGGAAAAATATCTCACCAGCGGCACGGTGAGGTCATACCTCAGACCTCCGTCCACAAGATCCGCTTCGCTCTGTGCGCTCTCTAATTTCAGCTTCTCACCCCTCTTGAGGATCTTGAAGATCAGTTTCTCATTGTCGCCGCCCTGCTTGCTCGTAAGATTCGCGATATTCTCCACACAAGGCGTCTCGATGGACTGGAATCCGAACTCCGCATATGTCTTCTTGATGACGGAGATGCAGTAGTCGCGGATCTCCATCTCCGCGGGAAGGATGTCCTTCATTCCTGTGACCGGTTTCTTTATCAGTGCCATAACTGGTTCCTTTCTCAGTATTATTTAAACTTTTGTCTGTCATCACTCGATAATTCAACAATAAATGATTGTACAATTTTTTGACACTGAAATCAATGTTTCGCGCAAACTTAGGACGGAAAGCGGCATATAAACCGCGTCAGCCGACACCTTTATAGTGTCCCGAACCCACTTCGGCAGCCAGCCCTCTCATCTGCAGGCCGGTCATACAGGCCATGAATTCCTCCGCGTCTATGTGTTTGCCGAGTATGCTCTCCATCCGGCCGATCAGATAATCCGGCTCCATGATCTCTCCGCACCCCAACACATCAAAAAGGACCTTCTCCATTCCGGACAGATCCTCTCTTCTTAGATTTCTCTCTTTCCTTTTCTGTTCGAACATGTCTGTTCCGCTCTCATTGACGCCGTAAAAATGCTCGATCACACTTTCCGGCGTACACGCAATACCTGCTCCCTGAGAGATCAGAAAGTTGCAGCCGTCGCTTAGCGCGTCGCTCACTCTCCCCGGCAGCGCAAAATGGTCTTTGCCTCATATAAATGAAACATATCCCCCCGTTTTGGTTTGGTTTTGCACCGTAATTTTCCTCAGTTATTCGAAACACCTTAAATTAAGGAAGGTGTTTCTTTTCCAACTGAAGTGCAACACTCCTTCTGTTTTCCTCAGTTATTTTTTCTTTCCCAAATGAAACATATCCATTGAGGACATCGTCAAAAAGTTTCCACACAATTGTGCCACATATTGCTGCCGGTTTCCTTGGACAATAGAACGCTCAGTTATTCTTCCTTCTATTGTGAAACAAGTGAGGGAGACTTTTCCTTCTATTGTGAAACGGGCATGGTCCGCATAAGATTCAACACAAGATATAAGAAAGTCCGGAAGAACCATACGGCCTTCCGGGGTCTTTCTGTTGATCAATTATATATATACTTCTATTGTTTATTGCAGACCGGGTCTTTCTGAATATCAGTTCCACTTTTTACCGCATCCGCACCGCCTTCCATTCCAAAGGATGTCTCCCGCTCTCCATGGAGGGACCTGCCCGCAGCTGTGTCTGACAACTCCCGTATCCGCAAGACTCCTGATCTTACGTATGGGTGTATAGCCCGGGATCATCCTGATCTGTCTGTTTATGACATTTGCTGTCCTGTCACACACCGGGCACCATCTTCCTTTAGAGACTGCGTATACCGTAGTCAGGAACCTCGTCCCGCAGGAAGTGCATGACGCATAAAGAAATACCCTGTCTCCGGTCCCGGGCACCAGTCCGCCGGCAATTCCTTCCCCGACCGGAACGAAATCCTTCATCGTCCTGATTCTGAGATACATGGCCTGTATCTTTTCCGCAGACATGACATCCACTTCTGATGCAGCATCCGTCTCTTCACGGCATGCGGCTGACAGGTCATAGTCCTTCCCGACAGTCAGAAGCGGACATCCGTGCACCGCACATACCCTGGCTCCCGGGACCTGCTGCCACACCCTCAGGTACGGAAGGATCCCTCTTTTGGCATCCCCGTTCAGGCACTGCGGGCAGACCCTGCGGGGCGGGGGCTCATGGACATAACCGACATCGTACCCTTCCAGCCCGCAATCGTAAAGGACTGCCTGGACTTTCCTCGCCGTCGACATGACCGTATCCCCCGTCTGCCGGTAAAAAGGGAGCAGCGTATGGAACAGGAGGAGCCTATCCGCCTCCGGAAATCCGAGCACTGTCCGGGCTTTCCAGAAGAGTCCGGACAGGTAGTACGGAGTGACGGACTGCGTCCTGCCCCGTATGTCGATGTGATCCCCTAAATAGACATTGCGGAAATAGTTGACAGGCATACCATTCGCCTTCGCAAGCCTGACGGTCCAGCTCTCCATCAGTTCATCTTCATACGGTCCGAACATGACCGGTATCATGACCTTCTTATCCACTTTCCCAGTTTCCTTCCGTGAATCTGTACATCCCCCTCTCTCCTGTTTTTTCAATCCTTCCCTGTTCTTCAAGGTAAGCAAGCCCGCTCCAGTACCCGCTCTGTGTCATCCCGAGGTCCCCTGCGGCCTTACAGGATGCGCGGAAGACTCCGTCCTTACAGTGCTTCCTGTAGTAAATGAACAATTCCGCCTTCGGTGAATAAAATGTGTCCGGTTCCAGACGCTTTATCCTCCTGCCGGGGAACAGTTCCGGTCCGTCAAACCTTGTCATCTCCTGCACCAGCACGGCCGCTCTTTCACGGCGGCCCGTTCCGTCCGGATATGTGATGCGGATATACCCCTGCTCCGCTTCCACCCTGCAGCCGCCGCCAAGGTCAAAGCATTTCCTGAAGATTTCAGCTGTTTTTTCGGGTCCCGGCTTTGACATACAGAAGGGGCATCTCTGGCCGATCAGGACGTTGCGCGCCGAATTGGAATAGACCGTACCGCAGACACAGTGACGGAGTGTGACGCCGCTCCTTGTCGACGTGATCTCTTTCTCAGGCGTAAGTACTTCGTACTCGTTTCCTGTCATGGCATGGAGCCTTTTTATGAAGTTCCGTCCGTATTCCCTTTCCCGGCAGATCCTGCAGTAGCGGCGCACGGCAAAGTCGGACGGCTTGACCACGAACTCTTCGCCGCACACCGAATGCCTGATCCTGACCCGCCTTCCGGTCTTCCCTTCTTCTTTCAGGTACCCCGTGACCGTAAACTCATCATCATCAAACGCTTTCTTGTGGATCTTAAGGGAGCCTTTCCTGGCTCTGCATCCGCATTCTTTTCCCGTCCACAGGAAGGTCTGTGTGCTGCACCTGCAGAGTGTTTTGCCGCACTCGATGTGTACGACCTTCCCGTCCGTGATCCTGTAGTCCTTCCTGACCTCCAGTATCGCTTTTTCCGTCCGCTCCGTACCGAGTTCCTTCCTGCACCTTCTGCAGATGTTGTAGCGTCCCTCTGCATAAGGGTGCGTCAGGTACATGCATCCGCATACGGCGCAGGGGATTTCCGCAAGGAGCGCCGTCCGCTCCGCATCCCTTATCCATTCAAGTTCGGAGTTTCCGATTCTTGATGCCCTGTTGATCCGCCGCTGGCGCTTGGTCATCTTACAGTGCCACTTGTTACAGTCGGTCACGCGGGGATCTTTGTAGAGGCTGTAGATTTTTTCGGCTATATCCCCACAGTTCTCTGTCTCCTGCTCTGCAGACAGAAGTGTCTCTTCATCGACAGGCCCGCGTTTTTTCAGTCTGAGAAGGGGGACCTTGTGGACAGCACATTTTGTAATCTCGCCGAGCTGGTGCCACGTGCGGTAATACGGCCTGATCCCGCGGGAAGCGTCTTCATTTACGCATACGGGGCACACCTTCATGTATGTGGCCGTGTGGTAGATGTGTTTCTGCCCGCCGTTCAGCAGGTGGTCTACGGAGACCGCCTGCTGGAGCCGGTCCATGTAAGGGGCGAGCGCAGGAAGAAGCGTGTTGTTGTACACGAGGCTCCGGAGGTCTTCCGTCCCTTCGAGGCAGCCCATCCCCGACACGGAGTCGACGGTCCCGTCCCACGCCATGCCGCCGAGGTATACGTCAGTGAACCTTCTGAATGTCATCCCGTTCATCCGTGCCAGGTCCTGGATCCATCCGTATATATGCTCGTCCCTGTGCGGGTGCCTGTACACGGGGATCATGTCATTGCTCCCTGAAGGCTCTCATACAGTGCGGTTTCATCGGCCCTTACCGCCGCTTTTTTCTTTTCCTTTTCCGCCTTTCCCGCCTCTTCGAGCCTTCTGCGTACTGCCTGGATCATCCTGCGGTCGGACATTTTCTTAAATCCTTCAATATTCTTCTCACAGTGGCAGAAGGCGGATTCAATCTGCTTGTCCGTGTAAGTATCGTCAAAGACGTCTTTGATCGATTCTCTGACCTTGTGGAGTTTCGCCGCATGATCGTACCCCGACTCGATATTCTCCGCAATCGCCGCTTCCATCTCCATCTTCTCTTTTAATTTCTCATTGTTCTTTATAATTGCGGCTTCGTTCAGACCTGTGTCATATTTCTGGCGCAGGCCTTTGTATTCAGTGACAGATCTGATCTGTCCGTCTTTAAAAAGTTCGCGCATCCGCCCGAGGTGTTTCTCCCCCAGGGCTGTGATCATCTCTTTGTTGACGATCTCGCCGGCCGGCTTTTTCTTTCCGATCCTTTCGTTCTTCTGCTGTATTTCAAGGTACCGTGTCTGCACTGCGGAGAGAAGGATCGTCATCATATCGACCGACCCGAGCGTTACGTCGAAAACGGTGTCTGCGATCTCATCCGTATAGAGCGGGCGGAGATCGGGAATCATATACCGCCAGAGCGTCTGAAGGAAGAGCTTCATGAAATTCCTGTCGCGGCAGGTCTCATCCATGTTTACGAAACTGCTGAGCAGACGGCGCTCAAGCCTGAGGTTCCCGCTGATCCTGTCGTAAAAATCGGTATTGCCTGTCACCAGAAGGAACACTCCCGTCTCCTGCATGATAGAGACGATGTTCTCGAAAGACCTCGATGAATTGGAGAATTCAAAGAAGGAGATCTCCTCAATGATCCAGCAGCCGATATGGTAGGTCTGGATCCACTGTATGATCAGTGCGCACATCGCGCCTATGTTGACCCTGGGCATGAGGTCCTGGTGTGCAGTCCCCGTATCAAGGATTGCGTCGAGCCTTGCCGCGAACATCTGGAACAGGGCGGAAAGATTCCCGTTGGTAAACGCCGTCGTCTTGACTACGGGGATCTGAACGTAACTTCCTTCACTGTTTTTGTGCACTATGGCTCTCGGGTACCTCCTGAGCGCGATGGAGACTGCCGTAGATTTCCCCGTTCCGGGCTGTCCTATGACCGCCGCCCCGTCGACCACGTTGTTGGTGTATGATGACGACAGGATGTTCAGCTGCGTCTCTTTGTCAAACGGGAGGCTGACTGCAATGCGGGTGAGGGCGTACCGCCGTCCCGCATAACTCTTGACCAGCCCGTAGTACAGAATCCTGTCTATCGTCTTCTGTACGTAAAGGGGGATCCTGAGCGAACGCATCGCCGACACTGCTGTGTAGGGATCGGTGTCTTTATCCAGAAGTGCGGTGGGGATCACGCTCTCCCCGTCGATCAGTTCCCTGCCGGAAAGGGGCGTGGGCAGCGCCTCGATATCGGCACTGCCTTCATATCCCTTAACGCGGGTATACTCGGCATCCACTACATCCTGTGCTTCAAGGTCGGTCCCGGAATACTGGCCGCCTTCACAGTATTTATATGCAAGTTTCTTAATATAATTCATACCTTTCTCCTTTCTGATGTCATTACAGCCAGGATCAGAAATAATCATCATAAGACGTCTCCCTGAATTCATCACCGGTGTCCTCTGTTTCTGGTGCAGGGAGCAGGTGCTGTTCCTCTGCGGGGATTTCCGGTCCGGCGGGTCCGCCGATCAGATTCTTCCTGCGGTCGTCCTGCTGTGCCTCGATCCGTGCCGGTCTGATGTTCTTCCTGCTGTTCTTCCCGCCGAGAGCCTTCTGCTCTTTTTTGCTCTGTTTCATGATCCTTTCGGACTGTTCCTCCAGCCCCATCCTGATGCGTCTGTCCTCTTCCCTGTATCCATACTGGTTGTCTTTTATGTCTTTGAGAATCAGCCCGTATTCGAACCATGTCAGGTGCGAGAATGTAAGGAGGTTGTCGCGCTTTTCGCTGAGGGGGACCTTCATGTACTCTGCTCCGATGCGCAGCCAGATATAGGACACGGTCCTCGGGTCTATGCGCACCTCATAGGACGGCACTTCAAGACCGTTCTTATTCCGGCTGATCAGGTCGGTGACCCGTTTGTCACTGCTTATATAGATCAGCCCCGACAGCATGAACCCTTTCTTTGAAAGAGTCATCTCGGTCCTCTTTGTCTTCGGGACACATAACGCAAAGGCAACCCTGTCCCGCATGACATCCGTGACGCACCTGGGGGAGGACATATAACTGAGTCCGTATTCCCACAGTTCTTCGGGCACCGCGCGGACATTTTTGAGCGCCATATCCATCGACAGCCCGTAGTTTTTGAGCTGCATATGGTTGAAGGCTTCAACAAATGCGTCTAAATCCTGTTTTAATTCGTCGATCATCATGCTTGCCTTGTCGTAGTGCTTCGAACCGAATTCCTTGTAGATTGCACCGTATTCCTTTCCGCTGCTGCGGATCCGCTTCTGGTATACATGGAAACTGTTCTCAACAAGCCCTTTATCGGAACCCGTCGCAGGGGATACGATCTCGATGCTGATCCCCAGTTCCCCGCACAGGCGGCGCACCGCATTGCTCACCCATTCCGCCCCGTGGTCGACCCTGATCCTGTCCGGGAGGATCCCGTACTCGAAGAACAGTGCGTTGAAAAGGCTCGTGGCGCCGAGGAAGCTGTTATTCTCAAACCCGATGTAATAAGCCAGAATCTTACGGGAATATGCGTCGAGCACAAAATATACGACGGGGCGGCCAAGATCCTGCCTTCTGTCCAGCCCTACTACAATCATGTCCAGTTCGCAGGCATCGATCTCGACGACTGCGCCGGGATAATGGCAGTTTGTGTCTGATGTCCCGTAACGGATCCTGTCATCGTTCCTGCGCTTCCTTGCATCCTTTTTATACTGGTCGAGGGAGAGCGTCCCCATCCTGATCCTGCAGTACCTCCTGAACCTTTTTTCGGATATGCAGGCGTTAAGGGGCGCGGGGACGATGTCCATGTAGTTCCCGTCCTCGTCCAGCACTACGTCTGAAAAGTATTTCCTGTTAAGGACGCGGACTATATAGGAAAGGCTGTTTTCCCGCCCGATCATCCTGAAGCCTTCTTCAAAGAGTTTCTTTTCCAGTTCCGGGTCAAGCGGTATCCTTGAACTCCCGTCGTAGAACAGGTGCCCGCCGTACTGTTTCCCGTCAAACATATCCCTTTCTGTGCTTTTCTTTTTCTTCCTGCTGTCACGGAGACTGTACATATCCATCCCCGACTGCAGGTATCTCCTTATGGTCCTGTGCGCCGTGCTCTTTGCCACATCGTATTTCCTGAGATATTCTTCAAATTCCGGACATGTCTTTTTGGACGCAAGGTCTGTGATATCCGGCAGGCTCCTGATGATTTTCTGTACCTCCGCTTCCTTTTTCGTGAGTTCCTCAAGTTCCCCGCTGTTTATGATCTCGTCGCCGCGGGGGACGGGGTCCTCCACCTCTTTCGCATTCATGACGGAGATCAGGTAATTTGCAGGTACGACCTCAAAGTTATACCTTTCGACCCCGAGTTCGATCAAGACAGAGTCGCACCCGCGTGTCTCAATGATCCTGAACAGTTTTCCGTTGGTTGATATGACTGATCCGCATTTCAACATATTGCCGTCTCCTTTCTCCGATGGATTTCATACAGTCTGCATATCTCTTCTTCGTTCTCCGCCGCGATCCCGGCGTAACTGACCGGTTTCGACAGGTCGATCTCTACAATATGGTGTGCGATGAGCCAGCGGTATTTCTGGTCTACAGCCGTGACCCATGTGCTATCGTAGGCGGCCATGCAGTCCTGTATGTTCGCCGCACGTACACGGTCCATCTCTTCTGTAAAGACAATCCTGAACCCGATCCCGAGGTTGTTCCAGTATCTCTGCTCGAGTGCCTGCCTTCTTATGGTTCTGCGCCCTTTCTTCGTCTCCGGGTCAAGTTCCCTGCGGGAGTACTTGACGCTGTATGCGGTGAGTTTCCCGTCGTCATACAGCACCAGAAAGTCCGTCGTCAGAATCCTTGCGGGAGTCCTGATCCCAAGCTGCCGGGCGGCCTCAGCCGCAAGGTCAGGAAGGAGCATGAACTGCTCCCTGATCTCAGCCACCCGCTCGTCATAGCGGAGCAGCCAGAAAAGCATCGTCTCTCCTGTGGAGAGCGTATCCACCGTCCGCTTCGCGACAGGGTCATAGATCTCGGATGCTGTTCCGCTTGAATGGGCTTCGTTGGCTTTCTTGAAGCCTACGTAGTCGGCGCCCTTTCCCTGGCACCTGCCTTCGAGTATCTTCGAGATATCGCTTTTTTCTTTCATGTTTTCTCCTTTCTTTTTTATTTCTGCGGAAGCATGATGTTTTCCCCACGTTCTTTCCATGTAAGAAAAATTCCCGCTTCCGCCCTGTTTTTCGTCCTCCTTTCTATGTTTCCTGCTAATCAAACAGGCTGATTGCACCGTCAATCCCCCGTATTTAAAGGATTTTTTCTTCATAACTGCAAAATAGCAATTAACAGGAATCTCAGCCCGTAAAACGCCTATAATATATACATACGTATACATTCAGGGGGTAAAAAAATACAGCCGCGTATGACGCCTGTATTTTTATGGTGATGATGCAGTGGTTTTTCTTCCGCCCAACTAAATATTCGAGGCTGTCCGAACAGGAACAGGCAGCGCATGACACCGGGATCTCTTCCGGGCACTGGGTCGGTTCCCACCCCCTTGCGTCCCGCGGGCGGTGCAAACAGGTTTCGTCGCTTGTCGGGGCTCTCGTAAGCAGTGGTGATACTCTGTGGGTCTACGATATCCACTGCCTTGGGAGCAACATACCCCGCATCCTGGATGTACTGTCGCTGTGCCATGACTCCGGGATCCGCCTGAGGATCTGCACGCTCGGCTACGACGACACAGAAGACACGGGGCACTTCCGCCTGTTATATACTGCCCTGGACGAACTGTCAGAACGGTCCCGCCGTTCCTTTAAGCCAAAGAAGATGCCGGGCAGGAAATCGCGGGGTATCTCTTATGACACCCTGACTCCGGCGGGCAGGGACGTCATCGATCACTACCTGCGCCGCGACGGAGTCTACACTCTTGACAGCGCCCTTCAGGCGCTTCAGGGAGAGACTGCCGACGGAGGGAGCCTTGGCCGCGATACTTTCTACCGTATCCTCAATGCGAAGAAAAAGCGGCGGTATAAATAACTGTGTATACGTACGTATTTCTTTGTAAACCAATTATACCACAAAGCATATGTTTCGCGCCATATATATTTTTGTCTCTTTTTGGGCGTCCGGTGTAGTATAATCATTTATATCCGGTACAAGGGAGGGATTGATGTGAGTACTGCTGGAGTAAACGGTTTCCGGACTGACAGGCTTGCTGAAATGAGGGAAGAGCGCGGCCTCACCAAGGTTGAGGCTGCAAGGCGTATGCATCTGAGCCTGAGCGGCTATACGAACTTTGAACGCGGGGAGCGCACGCCGTCATGGCAGACGGTCTTCACCATGGCGCTCGTTCTCGGCACGTCCACAGGATACCTTACGGGTGAAACGGACAACCCTTCCCCAGAGTACGTCCTTTTGCCCGTCAGGGAAAATGACTCACTGTCGGAACTGGCTCCCTTTTTTCAAAGGCTTACCGGAGAGGAAAAGGATGCCGTAGCTGTGGTCGTAAAAGCCATGGCGGCCGGCAGGGATGACGGCAAGGGGTAAGCTCTTATATGCGCATACGGATCACCGCAATATAAAACAGGTCACCACATATAGTGGAGACCTGTTGTTTTTATGCCCTTTCCTGTGCGTGCGGGGTCTTTAGACTTTCGGTGTCTGCCCATGGTCAAAACGCGCCTGACGCCCCTTGCGCAGGGCGGACATGACCAGTTTTACATCTTCTACCTCTTCGTAACCGCATACACCGCTTCTACTTATTTTATCATTGCCGTCATATGTGCTTGATCTTTCCCCATTTTTATCATAACAGACAAAATACCACGTATATCTGCTTGGTATTGCGTGTAAAAACATCTCGCTTAATGTTTCTATTGTATCTTTCCCAAAATTGCTATTCCGATTAAAGGGTTCATAATATGACATATACTCACATATAAAAGGAAGATATTCTCCGGTTAGTTCAATTTCTTCATGACGTCCTATAGTATGATTTGTACATATTTCCCCTTTATCTAATACCGCCTTGCTTATCCGCAGCGTTGAAAAAGGCTGTTTTACATTTACTGTGGCAAGAGGATTATACATTACCAGCGGGATCCACCACACAGGGTCTTTTTTTGTTGCGGCGGGGATATTGGGGAGGATAACCAGTTTCTTAATCGCCCCGCTTTCCACAAATTTAAGCGGTTTATCGAACAGTTCGTCCAGTGCTCCGGGCCTGTCCGGCTTAACTTCTCCGTATGTATCCTGATCGGGAAAATAGAAATCCGGAAGGTACTTTGTTCCGTCTTTTAGTTCGAATCCCTCGGGTTCATATTCATATTTGATTCCGAGTGCATCAAATACGACCGCCCACTGCGCTTCAAGTTTGCTGCGGAAACGATCTCCGTTGTATTCTGTCTCAATGGGTTTTACAATATCTTTTTTCATCATTGTTCCGGCAGGGGTTTCTTTACGCACAATCTGTAATTGAAGTCTTCGTGAACCGTAAGTCAAACATTGACCTGCCTCTCTCCTTTCTGTATTAAACTATTTCTATAAGATTTATATTCATAGCATGTCTTTAAATAATTATATCACTACAAAGCATATTATCAAGTGTTATAAAATTCCCTTTGTGTGTTTAAAACAAATGGTACTGTACGCATGAACAATTCAACATTACTATACGAAATTCACAAGAATACCCGTTTTCGGATTTTCGGGATACAGTTCACATGGAATGGCAGTAATCTGTATATATAAGAAAGGGGAAGCAATGTTTAACAAGAAAGAAATGTCATCACTTCTGCTTTTAGTAAAACAATACGATATCCTCATCTGCAACGCACATGACATCCGTATGCGGAGCACGATGACCGGTCATGAGTGGATCATCATCTCACCGTATGATGGGTCGGCCTGCGAGATTCTGCACAGGCATTCTGTGAGATACCCCTTCCACCACCAGCGGGGACGGTATAAGTCTCTTGCATCTGCGATGGACTATATACGGAGGCATGATGAATGGTATTGTGGGGAATGAAAACAATAGTGGTATAATTGAATCAGCAACAATAACAGAGGAGAATCAGCATGAGTGTATTTTCATTGTTTCCATTCAGAAAAAAACTGCCGGAAAACACATTGACGGTCCATCCGGATATTCAGGATCTTCTTTGGATCAAGAACGGAAACACCTCCGGCAAATATAGTGTCCCCGCTCCGAAAGAGACGGTTTATGAGGCATCAGGGATCCGCTTTACCGTCAGGTTCGAGCGTCCGGAACCCAGCCTGATCGACATGAAGCTGCCTGTGAGCTTTGAGCGAAAAGGAGAGATCCCCGAACCCGGATATTTCCCCAGTTACGAAGGTCTCTCTCCGCAGCAGCGCGGTATCTACTGGAATTTCCTTAAAGATCCGTACAACAGCAGTATCAGCATTTCCTATGTATTTATCCTGTATTACGGTCTTGAGAGGCATCTGTACCAGGGAGATTATGAGAAAACCGCCGAGGTGATCTTTAAATTGCGGAGCGTTCACAAAGCGCCTTCGTTCCAGCACTATTCATCCAATGCGCTGATGTTCACGGGGCTTATCAGAAAAAGGCCTGACTTCATCAAACGCCTGTATGATGAGTACAGAGTGTCTTCCGACGGAGACATTTCCTCTGATCTCCTGCTCCTCTGCAAGCTGGGCTTCAATGATCCGCTCACCGCTGAAGAGGTTATGGACTATGCGCGGGCGTTCGGGTATACAAACACTAAGAACATCAGGGAGTTCCCCGATATATTCCTTCAGGGTCTCAGTGATACGCTGTCAGCAAAATACGGTTACCCGGGCATTTACCTTGGCGACTATATAAAGAAGAACAATGTCTCGCTTCTTGATCCGGTAAGCGTTCCTATATTCGCAAACTGGTCTATCGAGGAGAGAGAGACCAGAGTCCCTTCGGTCTGCAGCTGCCCTGCCCTCAGGGAGGCGGCATGCTCTGCACTGAAAGACGCGAATGAGCATGTAAAATCCTACAAAAAGGAACTGAAAAAGAGCGGGAAGGCAGTTACTCCTACGGTGGTAAAAGAACCGAAGCCCATAAAGAAGTTCGATGACGAGAAGGAGAAGCTCCTCCTGAGGGCGGTCGATGATGTGGAGGATCCCGTTGCCCTTCACTACGCATACATGAACCTGCATGAGTTCTACTACACCTACAGGGATACATCTCCCGATTATCTCGAAGCATCGAAGGCTTATGCCCTCAAAGACCAGGCGATCCTGCCCGAAGTAAGAAGATGTTATATAGATGCAGAAAAGAGCAGGATACTCACGTACAGCAGGCTGAGCGGGAGCGAGCCCGAAGACGTCTCGAAGATAGATTTCTGTTACAGAGTCCCGTCCTTCACGCGCCTGGCGGTCATCTATGAAAAGGAAGGAGACATGGAAAAGGCGGTAAAGATCTGTGACGACGCGGTCAGGTTCTATTCAGAAGTCGGTCATGAGGAGGAACTTGCCAAGTTCATAAGGAAAAGAGACCGGCTGAAGAAGATGTGAATTCGGGTTAAATGACAAAGCAGGACCTGTGAAAAGGTCCTGCTTTACTTAAAATATTTACTTATTCGACGACTGTCTTAACTTGTAACAACCCCCGCGTATGCGGGGAATATGCGTCTCCCACAAGGTCCGTCCTCTCCGGTTGGGACTCACCCCCGCATATACGGGGAACATCGAGAATGCGCATTTGTTTTCTCGCAGAATAGGGGCTCACCCCCGCATATACGGGGAATATAATTTATCGTTTCTGTAAAATGTCATATTTATAGGCTCACCCCCGCATATACGGGGAATATGTCTGTTCGCGTCCTGGAGCGCCGCCTGTATCGGGCTCACCCCCGCATATACGGGGAATATTTGGTGATGACGTCCGTATAAAAGTCCAAGTAGGGCTCACCCCCGCATATACGGGGAATATCCCAGACCCGGCGGATGTGCGCGTGCGGAGTGGGGCTCACCCCCGCATATACGGGGAATATTTATTACTGATATCACTGCTAAATTTTTGAACAGGCTCACCCCCGCATATACGGGGAATATTGCGTCACCAGTAGGCTATACCTAGGCCGTAAGGGCTCACCCCCGCATATACGGGGAATATTTCCGGCTTTTTGCACCCCTGTTCCTTCGCCCAGGCTCACCCCCGCATATACGGGGAATATAGTGCTTTTTGAGGATATCGCGCAGAGTAATAAGGCTCACCCCCGCATATACGGGGAATATAGTAGTGTTTAAGCCATTTTTTGGCACTCCGACCGCCATTTATGTCAAATTAGGAGGGACTAATTTCCGCTTTTCTTTTGGGCACGTCCCCGCGCGTGCGGAGATTATCGTCCTGCGACCGTGTTTTCCACTGTTCCTATTGGCTCACCCCCGCGCATGCGAGGATTATATGCTTCTTTAATTATAGGCCGTTCCCATTGGAAATTCAAGGACGAACAAGGACGATATAACGTATGGTTTTCTCTCTCGTCGTCGGCTCTTTCCTTCTTCTGGGAAAATCTTGGTGCCGGATTGTTCCTGCTTTGAACTTTGCGTAGATCTTGTTCGCCCAATGTAGGACAGAATCAAATCTCACATGGGACAGAATTAAACCCAACATGGGACATGATCAAATGTCAAAACTCACTCAGCTGTAAAGTGCCCGCAAAAACAAATTCGTTTCTGCGGGCACCCTGTAATAAATGAGAAATAATCAGATTCTCAAATAGGAAATGACATTTTACAGAAACGATAAATTTGAAGCATTTTACAGCGTTGTTTTGTTGGCCGAGTCATATAATAATCAAATGTGAAGAAAAACAGCAGCCTGCGTCAGGAGAATTTTAAAGGGGTTTCCTGTTGTATTCCCGTATATGCACAGGTAAAACTGTCAGCACAAAAAGAACGGGTTTCCACTAAATTGCGGAAGCCCGTTCTTTCAAACTTAGATTGTCGTAGTTATGCCCAGTTTAGGAGCAGGTCTTTGATGTGTCCCGCTATGTCACCCTGAAGATTGTCGTATCTCTGTTTCAGGATGTCATGCAGTTTTTTATTTGTATCGGCACTCTGAACCGATGAATACGCGCTGATCCAGAGTTTTGACTTTGCAGTCGGGTTCATATGCTGTACGTAATCATCCAGAGAATAATCGGAGATCTTCCTGTTTGATGCACTTGTTATAAGGACGAAGTTCAATGGAGAGTTACAGATGTTCTTTTCATCCTTCCGGATCCTGCCTGTATTCATATCCCCAATCTTCTTAACGGATCCCAAAGGAATTATATGGTGTGCCTGAAGAGGAGTGGAATCATCGTAAATCTTGTTATAAAACGCACTGATCGTAATACTCCCGTCAAACATATCGGGGTAAGTTCTTGAGAGCATATAATCACAGAAGAAACTTCTTATTACCTGCTTTGGAATATGGTCATCATCGACTTTTTCCATCAGGAGCAGTCCTTCATCAGAAAAGTTCTGCGCTTTTAATACATTCCCATAAAGCCCGCTGTCGCCTCTGATCCACTCAACACTCTTGCTCTCCTTCAGTGTCCTGAAGATGTTTCGGAGGTTCTTGATGCAGTTATCGTTCTGGTCTTTGTCAAACTCGCCAGAGAACAGGGCGGCCCAGTACCACGCCTCCAAAAGTTTGTGTGTCTCCGGATTATAAAAATACGCGTCATCCAGGAAAACAAGTGCAATGATAACGACCATCAAAGTATTGTTGATCCCCTGAATCGACCTTACGCCGCAACGTGTCTGAAGGAAGAAAAGCGCTTTGTCTATCGCCTGTATGACTTTCTCACACCCGCCGTGGATCTGCTCCGGTTTGAGTTGGAGAATCTTGTCTTTCTTCATGTACTCGATCCTGAATTCGTCAATCTCAAATGACGGATTGTAACATGACATCCCAAGGACATCCAGGAAAATGTCCACATACTTGGGGTTGAGTTCGTTTTTCCCCTCGTTATAGCATCCGGTCCGGTCTGTTGCATTGTATGTCTTGTTCTCGAGGTCATCTTTCAGTATCTGATAAATATGCGGAGGGATAACGCTTGTCGGATACTTCTTCTCGGCAAGCATCTCCTTTACTATCCTCTTGTAGAATGGATTGTTGTCGACTTTTGCAACTTTAGCCATGATCAGGTCGAAGGTTGACAGGCTAACCCCGCCCATATTCAGGTTCTCATAGATGTCGATCGCACGGCCCCTCTGTGAAGATTTTACATGGATCTGGAACAGGTTCAGGTTTGTAATGCATGAGTCGAGGTAGGATTTGAACTGCTCGGCCCAAAATGCCTTGTTCATGTCCAGTCTTCCTGCAAAGGCGGCATCTATTTCCGAATCAGGAAGAGAAATGATCGCATCTGCTGTTTCTTTGTCGTTTATTACCGATTTGATGAAATCTTTTTTTTCATCAATCCATATGATCTTCTTATATTCGGTTGTTATCTCTTCCGCTATGCACTTTGCAATGTTCTCGATGATCTGTTTATAGAGATAGACTGCTGTCCCCTGTCTTGCGTCCAACGGCGGGATCATCAGGTATAAAGGAACTAAATAGCCTTTTTCGTAGCTTGTACAGAAGGTTATGAGTTTTGCACTAAGAGCCGTTTTGGGGTTGTATACCTTGTCGTCGTTAATCCCGAACCCCAGGACGATTATGTTGTCATAAATATTACCCGAAAGAAATGTGGGGTCGTCGAAATCAGGGTTCTTCATGGGAAAATTAAGCTGCTTGACGCCGAAGCAGTCTTCCCCGGAAGAATCCAAAAGATCTTTCCATTTGGGGACGCACAGGAAGAAACGTCTTTTTAATCCGACAGGCGACACATAATCGCTGTTGCTGGTACATTTGTCGTGAATGATCGAGCTGAATACATTCGAGAGCACCGTGATTCTCTGCTGCCCGTCGAGCAGGAAGAAGACTTCGTCTCCCGACATCTTGCTCGTATCAAGCGTTGTCCTCAGGCCGACGTTTTTTGAGGAGTATTCGTCCGGTTTGGAGGCAAGCAGGAGGATGCTCCCGACAGGCATCTTTGCGAGGACAGATGAGACGATCTTTTTCTGTCTTTCCTCTGCTGTCCACACGAATTCTCTCTGAAAGTCCGGAAGCAGTATCTGGTTCTTTTCAATTTTCCTTACGATCTCTTTAAAATCTGATTTATTCGGGTCTGACACAGTTATTTCCCCCTTTCATAAGCTCTTGAGCGCTTCTGCCAGTTTGTTGATTTCTTCTTTTGTGTTATACCGTCCAAGGCCTATACGGACCGTACCTCCGTACGGTTTGTCTTTCAGATATTCATGTATATACGGCGCACAATGGTACCCTGTGCGTACCGCTATATCAAATTCATCGTCGAGAATTCCCCCGACATCGTCTGACAGGTACCCCTCTGCGATGAAGGATATGATCCCGACTGTGTCCATCCCTTCATGGTACCCGCACAGCCTTACTTTGGGAATTTGGGACAGCGCCTCAAGTGCATATCCCGTCAGTTCTTTCAAACCTCTGTAATGCTCTTCCGCATCCAGTTCCTTCAGGGATGCATCAAGCCCTGCTATGGCTACAATGTTGGGGCTGGATGCCTCGTACATTCCCGGTGCAGTATCGGGCATCCCGAGGTTCAGGGAATCGCTCCCGGTGCCTCCAAAAAAGACCGGCTCCAGGCTGATCCCCTTACGGATCAGGAACCCTCCTATCCCGAAAGGCCCGCACAGCGTCTTGTGCCCTGCGAAACATATTATATCCGGCTTCATTTTCTGAAGATCCATGGGGACGAGCCCTGCTGCCTGTGCCGCATCGATTACGACGAGCCCGCCGTAACGATGCACCATTTCTGTAAGTTCTGCGACAGGGAGGATATACCCTGTAACGTTGCTGACCGCTGTAATAAAAACAGCGTCCGGCCGCCTGCTGCTGAACAGAAACCCCGTCTTATCGAGGTCAATCTCCAGTGTTTCTGTAAGAGGGAGCAGGATCTCTTCGGTCTCTGCTTGAGTCAACCTGTGGTGCAGCGGGCGCGCCACAGCATTGTGTTCATACGGACTGCAGTAAATATTGGAGCCTCCATATACCCCGATTCCGCCAACCACCTGATTCATGGCGTGCGTTACAGACGGGGTAAATACAACGTCGTACTCCCCTTCCGCATTGAACAGTTTCAGAAGTTGTTCTTTTGCGGAGGTGATGATATCAGCAGCCTGCCTTGCCGCCTTGTATGAACCGCGCCCCGAATTGACCGCAAGGGTCCTGTTTACGCGGTCCATCTCAGCATATACTGCCTCGGGCTTGGGGAAGGTAGTCGCTGCGTTATCAAGATAGATCATACGTCGTCCCCCTTTCCCGAAAGCTGCCTGATCGCATCAACAAGGATGCCGATCTTTTCCCTGTTATCCAGTATCCCGTCATACTCCTCGAGCATATCGCTCAGGGTGTTCTTAAAGAACCGGCCCGTGCTCGAGATGTTTTGCATATCAAAATCATAGAACAGGACATCGCTGTCCCCGCCGGCATTCCTGATCACAGTCTCCTGTGATGTATTGCTTCCGGCTTTAAGGATCTCCTGTACGACCAGAAGGAGCTGTCCGTCAAACCCGTCGACCATTCCGTCCTTCCAGTCTTCAATATCCCCGCCGGTGATGATGTTCACGATTTTTCCGGCAATCTCTTCCTCGTCACCCGTATCAAGCCCTTTCAGGTAGCGGAGGAGCGCCTCGGCTTCTGTATTGAAAACGCCTCTCTTTGCCTGTTCGGGGAGTGCGTCGTACCAGGAACAGAGGCTCTGCCGGAGGTCCTGGTCTCCGGGGATTGAGAACCTTTCCCGTATCACCCGAACTGTTTCTGCTTTCAGGCGGTGTATATGTGCGTCAAGGTCGCTGCGGATCTCACGGATCCGTGCCGGCACATGGCTGAGTTCCATGCCTGCAAATATCTTCGGGATCCTGTCAAAAAGGAATTCCCTCGGGTTGATATATGCTGCCGACAGTTCATTCCTGAACGCCGCAATCTGTTCAATGTCCTGTCCATCGTAGTCTTCCTTCCTGAAGACCAGTGAAGACTGAGGAAGGGAACGGTACCATGCCTGCATAAGGCACGACAGGTGTGTGAGTTTGTTCTTTCTGTCAATATCCGCACAGTAGAGTTTGTAGTCATCAAAGAGTTTCTCGAGTTCGGATATGTACGCACTCTTCTGCGCCGTCTCCTCCTCAACGTACAGGTAATACTCTGCAGGGCGGGCGACTGCACTGACGATCGCCGAGTCAGAGAGCGTCACTTCCTTATCGTTAATGCTGATTACCGGCATATCTTCCAGGAGGAGGATCTCTTCGAGGAGGTAGAAAGGCAGGACGCCTTTCCTCATCCCGTAAGGCGCTGATGTCAGCCTGTTTACGATCGTGCTGAATGACATCTTCGCCCCGACGCTCGTACGGATGAAATCCTTGATCTCTCCGCGTGCTGCGGAAAGGTTTGCGTCGTTTTTCGTGTGCAGCATGACTGCACGGTAGATCGTCGACTCGGCACTGGTGCCCTTTTCATAGGCTGACAGGTCTGCCCCGCTGAGCATTCCCTTAAGGATCGTGCTCCTTGCCCTTGCAATCTGCCCGATCACAACGTGCCTGTTGATCAGTTCGTGGTTGATCTTAGGGGTACGGCTGTACGCCCTGTCGCATATGTCGCTCACCAGACGGTTGAAGCCGCGGTCATCGACGGTGTGGATGCCGTCATACATGATGACGGTCCCGGAAGACATATAGGCTTCCCTGTAAAAATCATTTATACTCCCGGCCGTATCCTCCAGCAGATCCTCCAATTCACGCCTTATGATCTGCCTGTCGTCGTCAAAGCCGGATTCCGCAATGATCTTGCGGATCGCGAGGAAGCGTTTTACCGCATACTCATAATCAAAACTGCTCTCTTTCGGGATCCTGACAATGAGTGTGCCGCTCCCGATTTCCGCCGCATGGCCTGCGGCCGCTTCACAGTCAAGCCCCTGCCGGGGGAGAATGTTGATGATGACCCCGTCAGGGCTGTTCTTCCATTCAAGGTATGACAGGTCCCCGAGAGCAAGGAACTGTTCCGCCGTCATGAAGCAGTGGTTGAAATACCTTGTGATCCTGTATGTCTGGTCGTGCTTTTTGGGCACTGTGTATTTTTCTTTTATTGCGGTCCTGAGCGCACTTCCGACATCAGCCCGCATGAAGTTCTTCTGTATGCAGTCACTGATCAGCGTCTCTACGTCAATACCGATGTTGTTCTTGAACTCATACTCACCGGTCCGCTGGCGCAGTTTAATGACCCCTGCGTCTATAAGGCTGTTTTTTGCGGTCTCATATTCCTCTGCGGAAAACCCGGCGGCCAGTCGCAGCATCTCGTCAGCGGCAGGGATCTCGCTGTGCCTGTTGATCATCCGTATAACGGCAAGTCCCTTAATGATCTCCTGTTCGCAGGCATCTTCCGTGCAGGATAAGGCGTGTTCCGCCTTGACCCATTCGTGATGGACTGACGGGAGGAAGGAATCCCGCATCATGGTCGAGAAATAATCGTAAATGCTCCCAACGCCGATGCTCGCGTCATCATCTGCTTTTTTAACCGTATGGTAAAGCCCGCCGATCTCTTTTCCGGCTATATAAGTAAAGAGCGTGCGCTCATTCTGTGCGATCAGTTCCGAAAGGTGCAGGAGGAGCATTGCCGCAACAGGGGTGAGAGGGTAACATCCGTCACCGATGATCCTGTCGTAATCACCGCGGTCAAAAAGGCTGCGGAATGACCTGAGGGCGTAACTATCGTTCTCCAGTTCTGCCCTTTCTTCTGCGTCCTGCTTCCATTTTTTATAAGCCGTCGTCTTGGTGACCGCATCTGCGATCAGTTCAAAGTTGTTCTGGGAGGATACGATGAACCGTTTCTCCGTGAGGCGTCCTTCCACACCCCTGAAAGCGTTCATTACGCTCTCGGGCAGATCCTTGTATGTCTTTATGCTCCTGTGCACGACGCACACGATATGCAGCTGCTCCTCCCTTGACGAGTTCGCAAGTTCGCAGATCCCCTGCAGGGATGCCATGTCGGCAGAGAACCTTTCCGGATCGCTCCCCTCAAGGAATTTGGAGAATTCGTCGAAAACTATATAGATACCCTTGTACCCGTACTGCTCACTGAGTTTCCTGTTGACGGAACGGTATACTGCGACAGCATCTTCCTCGATCACGGGGTTAAAGATGCTCCCCGAAGTCAGCCGGGGATAGACCCTGCGGAATTCGGATATGGCCTTCGTATCATAGTTCCTGAGCGCGCTGACAAAACTGTCCGCGTCATTTCCTTCAATGAGTTCTTTAAATCCCTTGTATGTTTCGGGATACTGCTCTTTCCACATCTCGACCGTGTGAACTGCGGAGGAGAAATAATCGTCCGGTACGACATCTTCAAGGCCAGCGCGTATAAGGGAAGCCCCGAGGCTCCTGATAAAAGCCTGTGCAAGCGTGCCGTTTCCCGGCGTGATCACTACAGGCAGGAAGGGTGAGAACCTCTTCCTTACGTCACGGACCAGTGCATATGCGGCCGGATCTGTCTTTTTGATCCTGCGGATCAGGGTGCCGATCTCATCCGAGTCTTTTCCGGAGATCAGGTTGAGCAGGATCAGGAGAAGATGGCTTTTCCCTTTCCCGTAAGGACCGATAAAGAGGCTCGCACGTTCTGCGTCCGGCATCTGTATGCTCGTCATGAAATCCCTGAGGATGACCATGGACGAATGCGTCGGGATATAATTCCCGATCTTTTTAGAATTGTCGATATCAAGCAGCAGGTTGACAGCTTTTTCAAACCGGCTGTCGATCCTGACAAGTTCTGATAATTTCATTCCCACCTCTGTTATCTGTTATAGTACTCTTCAAGGATCTCATGGTCCTGAAGGTTCCTGTTGTCATAGACGATATCCAGTCCTGCTGTGCGGTTTACCGTGATATATCCCTTTGCCGCAAGCCGGTCGAGCATATCATTGACAAGGATCCTGTTCAGTCCGCATACCTTCCCCGCCATGCCGTCCTTTTCTGTCAGGTCATCGATCAGGATGCTGCCGAAAAGCGTCCCGGAGTTCTCACGGTCTTCCGCAAAGGAACTGTTCATAAGGTACATAAGCACCAGCGGGTCGATCCCGTCTGTATCGGGGTTCTTTCTTTCGTAATACCCGTTTCTCAGTTCCATAAGGCCAAGGACCGAGAAAGGGCTTTTTTTCTTGTCTTCCGGGTCCTCACCGTCTTCTGTATCTTCGCAGTACATGGAAATGAGCGCCGTACAATCGTCCCTGATGGAACGTTCCGGGATCTGCTGCTCTCCCGTGCTCTCCAAAAGAAGTTCTGTCATTACCCTGACCATTTCCTCACGGCGGAACCGGCTCAGGTTCATCTCGTTAAAAAACACGTTCCAGGACGTTGCCTGCGCATAGTTCCTCACGATATTGATATGGATGACCCAGAGTGAGAATGCGTCTTCGAGATACGGGTCATATTTGTAAACAGCCTCGCCGACAGGCGTAAGCAAAGCGCCGTTCTTCTGGTGCTCCGTGATCAGCCCTGTTGTCTTCAGCCAGTACCTGATCGACTTTGCCATATTCGTGCCGACGCCAAGGGCATCGGCGCCGCTGGCGGTACCGAACAGTTTAGGGTCTTCTTTAACGGCAAAGATCCCTTTTGTGATCCATCCCTCTCTCGGAATGAAGGACTCATGTCCTTTTAGTCTGTATGATTTCATCTATCCCCCACATTAGGTCCGCTTGATACAAAGGACTTTCCTTATGTAACAGCCGCCGTCAAAGTGCGTGATGCATTTCCCGCACCGCACGCATTTGCTGTCTGATATACGATAGGATTTCAGCCCTTTATGGTCTGTCTGTATACTGATCGCTCCGACAGGGCACGCACTCTCGCATCCAAGACACCCCATGCACATTTGGTACTTGGTGATCTGGCACCGTATCTTGTTCTCTACCACAGTGGCTCCCGAACTGTGCCCTGCATGTTTATCGAGGATCGTGACCTTAAGTGTCCTCTGCCCGATCCTTCCCTGCAGGCGAAGCTGAAGTTTTCCGCCTTTATCTGTAACAAAGACTTCCCCGATCCTCGGGTTCCCAAGGGTCTTGTTGATGTACCCGAAGGGCTTGAACAGTTCGTACAGGTCTTCGGTGACCGGCTTCTGCAGTTCGAAGTTGATCGTGTTTTCCATCGTCGCACAGGGTTCGAATGTCACGACCGAAGTATTGGCGTACTCCATGCCGTTTCCGCCCTGCCTTGCTTTCCAGTTTCCCGAGTCGATATATTCTTCGGGATCTTCCTTGCCGATTTTTCTAGCGAAGGAAAGAAGCATCTCCCTGAAATGCTCGTACTGCTCAGTCATGTAGATCTGTGAAAGGAATCCCGACCATGCTGAGTTGTTCGGGCAGCACCAGCAGCCTACCCTTGTATATCCGAACCTGTAGGCATTGTTGAAGTCAATGCCGGTCGTAAGGATGTACAACCATATATCAAAATCCAGCCAGTCGATGATCGCCGATGCCGTTTTCTGGATCGCGATCTTGGGGCTGTCCGATTCGCGGTCATACTTGCTCCTCGACGCAGACTCACTGCGTCTGAAGCCGATAAATGTAAGGACTCTTGTACGTCCCTTGAACAGGGTTGTTATCTTCCGCTGGATGGCGCCCGTCTTGAAGATCGTGCAGCACCAGCGCATGACACGGCTCGGCGGTCCGAGCTGTTCACAGAGTTCCTCGAAGTCCTTGTCCTTGTTGATCGATGTCAGTACGGGTGTCTTGGGATGAGCCTTTTTAAAGCGGGAAACGTATTCTTTTGTTTCCGGAAACTCAAGCGTCGTATCTCCATAGACATGAAGTATCTGCGGATTGCTGAGAGCCCGCATGACGAGGTCTGACGTGACCGTACTGTCCTTCCCGCCACTGAATGATACATACATATCGGTCGTATCGTAGCTTGCGGCGGTTTTTCTTATAAAGTCTGTCGCTTCATTGAGGATATATCCGTATCTCTTGCTGTTTGCGGATACGAATCTCTTCATGTGCTGTTCAAATACAGGATATGTCTCAAGGTTCTGTTCTTTATATTCTTCAAGCTGCTTTTTGATCGCATTAATATCGGCATCCTTGAGCATGCTCTTCTTGAAGGGGAGTTTTTTGCCGTCTGCGAAGTACACGTTCCCCGAGATCTGCCACACGGATGAACCAGCATACTTCATAGGGCATCCCATGAGGATCTCGATGAGAAGCCGCTCTTCAGGGAAAATCGGCCTTGCGTCCGAGCCGATCCGCCTCGCTTTGTGCCCGCATCGGATGCAGTCCTCCTCAAAAAGAGGGACGTTGCATTCGTCGCACCAAAAAACGCTCGTCTCAACGAGGCGGGCCCTTTCTCCACAGTTCGGGCAGTCCGATGTGTGCGTCTCTATTTGACATTTATCGCAATAGTATCTGATCATATAATCCTTACGTTTAATCCACTTATTAATAGGCATAACTGCCCTAATATAATATTTTACCCCTGTCGCCCGGCGCGGTAAATACCGTTTTTGCAGGAGCCGGCAAGGTGGTCTGTTTTCCGCCCTCGGTCAAGTGTTATTCATATATGATTTATATGTGTGTTTTTTGTAATCAACCCCCTGTTTTTTATATGTATGAAAACTGTTCCAAAACCCGGAGTTCTCGACCCTTTGAGTGGATATGAAAGAAATTATCAGGTTTTCATCGGTCTGTTTCCTGCACACAAAAAGGACCGAAAGACCGGTCCTCAATTTTATATTTGCTGCACCATATATTAATGGCTGCTCTGCACGATCTCTTATTTCATCGTCTCTTTTTTCATAGCCTTGAACTCTATGCTGTTTATATGCAGGAAAAATACTATCGGGATTTTTCATTCCAGATAATACTGCGGGCATTACGGCAGTCATGGCTGTGCTGTGTGTCTACTGCCACCGCTTTTCTGCTTACCGCCAATTCCACATTTGCCTACCGCCAACTCCACGTTTGCCTACCGCCAACTCCACATTTGCCTACCGCCAACTCCATATTTGCCTACCGCCAACTCCACGTTTGCCTACCGCCAACTCCACTTCTGCCTACCGCCAACTCCACTTCTGCCTACCGCCACACTGTTAATTTTCCTTATATGATGAGTTTTGAGCCGTACAAATAAAATAAAGCAAACAATAAAATAAAAAATGCTGTTATTGTGTGTTACAGCCGGAGACATAGCAATTAATGTAGATTTCTGACAACTGCTGTCAGAGTCTGGCAGAGGTGCCGGTATCAGCCTGATTTTCTCCACAATTTTCATACATATATATCTATAGAAGAATTAAACGCTCGTTAGGAGATTGATATATGGTTGATACTCAAACACTGGAAAGGGCAGATGCAGGCATGCTGAGTGTCCCAGATGCAAGAGAACTCGCTCGTGACAATGATCTGATTCAGGCAGCTTACAGCGGTTCCGCTGTTGAAAACCGGATTCTTTTACAGGCAATGTATGACTACCAGCAGACAGGCAGCCGCCTTGTAACTTATTCTGCTGATGATATGGTCAGACTGCTAAATCTCAGTCCGACCAATCACACATATGATCAGATACGCACCGCTATCAACAAACTTATGAACAAGGGAGCCTTGGTAACTATCACCCGCGGCGGGGCAACCATGTGGATTCACATCATAACGAGTGCGGTTTATGAAAACGGACGTGTTAGTATCAAACTTAACGATGATATAAAGCCTTTTCTCCATGATATAAAGAATCCGTATACAAAGATGTGCTTATCAACGTGTATGCGGCTGGGAGGAAGGAAATCCAGTATCTCCAGCAGCAGCTTCTCGATCCGGCTTTATGAGATCCTGCGCACACGCAAGTATCTGCTGGAACGTGATGATGCTGTTGTCGTAACACTTTCACTGGCAGAACTGAAAATCAGAACCGGGCTTGTCAATATAGATGACAACTGTCAGGATATAATCGACAGTTATGGGTTTACAGAGGAATCCTTAAACATTCTTGGCAATCCATATCCAAGATGGATAGATTTCCGAAAAAGAGTCCTCGACCCTGCAGTTGAAGAGATCAATGATCTCGGTTCAATCTCTGTTGAATACATCCCCCAAAAGATCGGGAGAGCTAAAAAAGTGTCGGCGGTTAAGTTTGTGATCAGGAAAAAAAAGGTGTCAGATGCGGATGATTCTGCAGACACTGTGAAAAACGATGTCCTTCAGGCTGTAAAAGGAATAATCCAGAAACCGATGTCTGATTACGCTTTGTCCGAGATCGTGAAGGCTGCAGGGGGAGACCTGCTCCGCATCCAGAATGCTTATAATCTCGCATGCTCTCAGTCAAAGCCTGTCCGCGACCTCGCCAGGTGGATGATCGCCGCCATAAAAGGCGGGTGGCGGGCAGATGACCCTCCGGTGTCAATACCCGGCAGTTCCGGTACCAGCAGGGCATATAAAAATCCGTTCAACAATTTCGAGCAGAACGAGTATGATTTTGATGCTCTGGAAAATGAAATCGTGAATAATTGATAAATAAAGCGTGCAGCATCGTGCTGCACGCTTTAACTGTTTACATATATATACCCCCTGTCAGGAAAGACCGCTGCGTTTTCCCTTCTGCATCGAGGGAGGCAGCACATTGCCATGCTTGAGCTTATGGTACCGGACTTTTTCCCTCACCTCTCCGTTGTCAAACCTCACCTTTACGCTATTCGCATTTTCGTATTCGATGATCGCAGCCCAGATACCACAATTTTGTTTGTAACGCTCGCCGATATGGCTGTCTTTCCGAAGTTTTTCAAGTGTCTCTGACTTCACATACCCGTCACGGAAAGCGTTGTATGTCACAACCGCTTCATCACCGTTCGAGAGCCGCACCGTAACGTGGTTCTTGTCCTTGTAGGCCGTGATCGTCCCGTCGAGCCCGTTCCGCATGGTACGTGTTTCGCCGATATGGCGCTCTTCGTAAAACCCTTCGGGAAGGATTTCCCCCTTCAGGAATGCGGCGTATGCAGTCCCCCTGCACACTCTCCCGTCTTCGAACCGTACATCGATATCGACGACCGTGCCGAACCTCGTAATGACTGCAGGAATGCCGCAGTTCATGGTGAGTTTTTCGCCTATGTGCGACTGCCGTTTGTTTTCAGCGCAGAACGGGCACCGCGGGATTCCTGTGTTCAGGATGTTCTTGAGCCTTAATCCCTTTCTTTCTTTTCCGCAGGGGATGTGCCTTATGTCAACGTGCCTTGTGTCGGGGAAACCCGATACTTCGTATTCTTTTCCTGCGCTGTATCTGATCCGTATCTCCGCCTTTGTCTGCCAGTCCATGGAAGCGGAACAACGGGGGCAGATTCCGCCCGTTGTGAGTGTGATGTAATGGGACTCAGTCGTCTTCCCGCATCTCCCGCATCTGTACACCACCATGGGAAGGTCATACTCAACGACTTCCGACGAGGGCGAAAGGATCTTCACCGCCTCTGCGCACTCCTTTTTTACCGCAGTTTCATCGTACAGGAAGAACGCCGTCAGTTCTTCATCGGAAAACACAGCGGCCGCATTTCTGAGCGCATCAGTGTCAACGGGGTATTTCACCATTCCGGCGGGAAGCCTGATCCCCTTTTCCTTCATCCGTGCCTTCAGGGCGGGCCTGATATCCCCGATGCTCCCTGTGGCACAGGTACGGTAAAGCATATGCACCGCTTCTGCGGTACGGACAGCCGCCTCGTCCGCCCTTACAACCGCCCCGTCGGGGTCTTCGGAAAGCATCACCCCGTGCCTGAAGCAGGCGTCCACGCCCTGTACCTGGTGCGGGACATGGACGACCGGGGCACCATGTGCTTTCCGGTCTTTTTGGGCGCATACGGGGCAGTAGCGGAAAGACATCTGCGGAACCAGACGTTCTACGGGTTCCGTATCCGTGCCGTTGATAAACCTGTCAGCAAGCATACCCGTACAGTAAGGAGGGGAAAAAAGCCCCGACACCATATATGTGGTATGCCTGTACAGCGCCGTGTGCGGGTCCGGAAACCCGTATTCCCTGTACTTCCCGTACAGGTCGGCGTATCCCTTGATATTGGGCAGGCCGTCCCTGCTAACGTCACAGTTCTCCGGAAAGAACGCCGAGCAGAAAGACTGGATGTCCCATCCGTTTTCCTCTGCCATCCTCAGGAACCATCCCCTTATATCTTCGTCTACAACCAGTTCCGGAATCGTCATCATCCCCAGCAGCATAGCGCACCCTCCTGTGTGTATTATTCCTGTCTGAATATTACATATAGGATTTTTTTGCAAAAACTGGCGGTCCGGGCCCCAGAATGCAGCCATGCGAAAAAAAACATGGGACGGATAATCGGAATACCGGCTGGGACAATAAGTATGTTTCATTTTAGAAGGAACAAAAATGCGACTGCTGGATTTTGAATTTTTGCCGCTTATTTCGTTTTAGAAGGCAGGAATTTAAGCAAAATCGGTCATGTTTCGCTTTAGAAGGCAGAGAAATACTGCTGTTTCACTTCAGAAGGCAGGAAAAAGACCCCGTTTCACATCAGAAGGCAGGATTTTGGCAAAAATAATACCCGTATTTTGCCTCTTGTTTCATTTATATGAGGCAAAAACGGGTATGTTTCATTTCAGAAGGCAGGAAAAAAACGCGCCTTGTTTCGTTTTACGGGTCTTGTTTCATTTAGGTGAGGCAAAAACCACAAAAATATCTCTTCCCTGTTCCAGCGCCGAATCCACCGTGATCACAGTTCCCGATCTTCGTCTGGCTTCGATCACCAGCACCAGGTCCGCCAGCCCGCTGATCAGTCTGTTGCGCCTTGGAAACAGCTTCGTCTGCGGCTTCGTTCCCGGCGGGTTTTCAGAGATCAGACCGCCCCTCTCTTTCAAAATATCGTAGAGCTCCCCGTTTTCCTCCGGATATACCACATCGACGCCGCATCCAAGAACCGCATAAGAGCGTCCGCCCGCCTTTACCGCCGCTCTTCCCGCGATGCCGTCAACGCCCCTGGCCATCCCGCTCACCACCGAGATCCCGTTCAAAGCCAGCTTTTCCGCGAAAACTCTGGCCTGCTCCCTCCCGTAAGATGAGCAGTTCCTTGCGCCTACTATTGCAACTGACGGCACATCATCCGGCGGAAGATCTCTGATGTAATAGATCCCGTACGGACAGTCCGGAATGCTCCTTAGTCTCTTAGGAAAGAAGTCATCCTCTATGCTGACGAACCCTATTCCCCTCTTCCTGAGATTCTCTGCCTCCTCGAAAGGGTCCCTCTCCTGGGAGAAAAATATACTGAGCGCCTTCCCGGTCGCGTCGCCCCTTCTCTTGAGTTTATCCACAAGACACTTGCTTATCTCATCATCCGTCATATGGTATACCTCTTCCGCGCAGCTCGCGGTTTCCAAAAGAGTCTTTATCGTCAGATTCCCCACTCCTCTTATACTTGACAGCCACAGAGCATACGGGTTGATCGCTCTCTCTTTCATGACAGTTCCTCCTCCGCTTTTTTTCTTTTGTTTGCCGGTACAATCTTTTTGTCTCTGCCAAATTCCCTTCCCGAGGATTTCTCGTCCTCGTTATACTCAGGCAGCCTGAACCCGACAGCCATCATCAGATCCCTCTCCAGGATCATTTCCCTCCCGTTCAGATCAGCTATAGTCCTCGCCATCTTCAGGCATTTGTGATAGGAGCGCACACTCATTCCCAACTGGTCATAAACGATCCGCATTTTCTCGGTAAGCAGAGAATTCAGCGGACAGAAATGCTCCACCGCATCCGGCGTCATATCCGAATTGTAGTGGAACGGAGTACCAATAAAGCGGCGTTTCTGCCTCTCAATCGCCTCCATGACCCTGATCCGGACCGTTTCACTGCTCTCTGCGTGATCACCGCCCTGCAGTTCACTCGAACCAACTCTTCCGACGTTTACTCTGAAGTCGATCCGGTCAATAAAAGGACCGCTGATCCTCTTCTGATACTTAAGCACTTCCTTAGGCGTGCAGGTACAGCGGTTCATATCCGGATAATATCCGCAGGGGCAGGGATTAGCTGCCGCCACAAGGAGCGGTCTCGCCGGATAGCGGTAGGCTCCTGTCAATCTTCTTATTATAATCTCCTGGTTCTCCAGCGGCTCCCGCAGAGAATTGAGTTCATTCGCTTTGTATTCCGAGATCTCGTCCAGAAACAGGACTCCGAGATGTGCCAGTGTGATAAGTCCGGGGGCAGGAATGTTTCCGCCTCCGATCAAAACAGCTCTTGTCACCGAGTGATGGGGCGACAGAAACGGCCGTTCCGTGATCAGCGCCGTGTCCTCCGGAAGAAGGCCGGCCGCGCTGTATATTTTTGTGATCTCCAGTGCCTCTTCCTTAGTCAGCGGCGGCATGATTCCCGGCAGGCATCTTGCAAGCATACTCTTCCCTGCCCCCGGCGGTCCGCTCATCAAAACATTGTGAAACCCTGCAGCCGCGATCTCCAGCACTTTTTTGGCCTGAATCTGACCATGCACCTGAGACAGATCCGGGTATCCCTTGTTTGAAGTCTGCCCGAGCAGCTGCTCAGCGTCCACTTCTGCCGGCGGGAGAAAACGATCCCTATCCTCCGGAGTTTTCTTCAGGTAATTGACCAATTCAGCCAATGTGCGAACGCCCACAACGCGGATCCCATGAACCAAAGCTCCTTCCTTGAGATTTCCATTAGGCACAAGGCAGGTGCTGATCCCATTGGCTTTCGCTTCCATTACAATAGAAAGAATTCCGTTCACAGGTCTTATCTCGCCGTTGAGCCCGAGCTCTCCCGCCACAAGCACATTGCTGACAGCCCCGTCCGGAATATAGCCAAGACAGACCAGCAGCCCGACACTCACCGGCAGGTCTACCACCATCCCTCTCTTGGGAATGCCTGCCGGCGACAGATTGACTGTGATCCTCTGCGGAGGCATATGAATCCCCAGATTCTTAAGTGCGACGCGCACACGCTCGCCGGCCTCCCTCATCTCGCCGCTCATAAAGCCTACCATATTAAATGATGGCAGTCCGTTGGAAATATCGGTCTCGACCCGCATCAGATAACTGTCGATCCCGTGGACTGCGCCTGTAATAATACTGCTGTACATGCCACCTCCCAAATACAATATTGTCCTGCAACTGCTGTTATGAAATTTTGTTTCTTGAGGATTTTTTCCGGAACCGGAAAGAAAGCTCAGATGTGTTTGATCCAAATCCCATAAGAACGATCGGGATCCGTAAGATAAGGCAATTATAGAAATCAGGCCTCAGGCCGTTCAAGAACTAAATCTGTTATTTTTCAAATTTTTAGGCCAGTTCTTTGTTTTTGTCAAAATATCGCTCTTTTCAATTCGCTTTTCTGCCAAATAATCCTAATATCTCCTGTTTTTTAAACCTTTTTCAGCGGATTTTCCGCCGGCGAACGACAAAAAAGCCGGGGGCTCCCCGGCTTTTCATAAAAGATAGTCTGCCATAACATAGTTGGCCACATCCAGTCCGTATTCTGTCAGTGAAATCCTGTGATCAGGAGTCCGGCAGATCACATTCTGCTGCAGATGTCTGTGCAGCACGCTTCCGAAAACATCTTCCGGATTCACTCCAAAGCGTCTTTCAAATTCCGGCTCGGAGACGCCGTCAGTCATACGAAGACCCAGGAACATGAATTCCTCCATGCGCTCCTTCTTAGTAAGCTTTTGCCTTTCACGCCGCATTGTCTCTGCAGAATTATGATCGTTCATGTTCATAACGGCTTTCCGGTACTCATCCATTTCATCCGGATTTTTAAACCGCTCGCCATCAAGATAGGAAGACGCTCCAAGTCCCAGTCCAAGATATTCGTGTCCGGTCCAGTAGCCGCAGTTGTGCATGCACTCATATCCCTCTTTGGCGTAGTTCGAGATCTCGTAGCGCCGGTATCCCTTCGAAGCCAGAAACTGCTTTGTAAAGTGATACATTCTGCGGTCTTCTTCCTCCGAAGGAAGATCAGGCAGCTTTCCGGCATCCAACAATGAGGCAAGAGGCGTCCCCTCCTCGATGATCAGACTGTATGCAGAGATGTGCTCAGGTCCGAGCGACACCGCTGCTTCAAGCGTGTGAGACCAGGTTTCAATGTTTTGGCCGGGGAGTGCCGACATCAGGTCCAGATTGATGTTGTCGAATCCGGCTTCACGCGCGGCAAAAAAAGTCTCCCGCGCTTCTGCAGCGGTGTGGATCCGGCCCAGAAGGCGCAGCTCCGAGTCGTCAAAAGACTGCACGCCTATGGAAAGTCTTCCTATACCGGCGGCTCTAAAGCCGCGTAGTTTCTCCGGATCAACTGTGCCGGGGTTCGCTTCCATGCTGATCTCTGCGTCCGGCAGGACATGATAACAGCTGCGGATCGTATCCATCACGCGGGCTGCCTGGGCGGGCGACATCAGAGAGGGCGTTCCTCCCCCGATAAAAACCGTGTCCACAGCCGCAGTGTTTTCAGCAGGCGCATTGATTTCATGGGCCCGCAGTTCAATCTCGCGGCACAGCAGATCAATATACTCTTTTCTCGTCTCTTCGCCGGCCGGTCCCGACAGAAAATCACAGTACCTGCACTTTCTCTCGCAAAAGGGAAAGTGCAGGTACAGGGAGACCGGTCCGCTGCGGATGTGTTCACTCATACCGCACCCGTCCTGTTAATTTCCGGCATCAAGTTTCAATACGTTCATGAATGCTTCCTTCGGGATCTCTACGTTTCCGACGATCTGCATTCTCTTCTTGCC
>ODAI010457236.1_pt1 | contig 33535 bp, 28 predicted proteins | sample 1539321 | NCBI WGS metagenome assembly ODAI01 (sample SAMN02144231, study PRJEB22623) | gut metagenome | biome: sheep rumen | host: Ovis aries | place: New Zealand
CGGATATCACCAATCCTAAACTTTATAATTATGGCTAAACAAAAAAAATTCATCCTCCAAGAGAGTGAAATTCCTACACAGTGGTACAACATTCAGGCAGACATGCCCAACAAACCCATGCCACCGATTCATCCAGTAACCAAGCAGCCGCTCGGTGTCGACGATCTGGCACACATCTTCCCTCGTGAATGTTGTGTACAGGAGTTGGATACCGAACATGCATGGATCGACATTCCTGAGGATGTACTCGAGAAGTATAAATATTATCGTTCTACACCATTGGTGCGTGCATACGCCCTTGAAGAGGCACTCGGCACGCCTGCACATATCTACTTCAAGAACGAGAGTACCAACCCACTGGGTTCACATAAGATCAACTCTGCCCTGCCCCAGTGCTACTACGCCAAGCAGGAGGGCACCACGAACGTCACCACAGAGACGGGTGCAGGCCAGTGGGGCGCTGCCCTCAGCTATGCTGCCAAGATCTACGGTCTCGACTGTGCTGTCTACCAGGTGAAAATCACCATGCAGCAGAAACCCTACCGCTCCTCAATCATGCGCACCTTCGGTGCCGTTGTTGAGGGTTCTCCCTCCATGTCTACCCGCGCAGGAAAAGATATCCTGACAAAGGATCCTACCCACTCAGGTTCACTGGGAACGGCTATCTCTGAGGCTGTAGAGCTCGCCACCACCACACCTAATTGTAAATATACCCTGGGCTCCGTGCTCAACCACGTAGGTCTCCACCAGACCATTATCGGTCTTGAGGCAGAGAAGCAGATGGCGATGGCTGGCGAGTATCCCGATATCGTGATTGGCTGCTTCGGTGGTGGTTCCAACTTCGGTGGTATCTCATTCCCCTTTATGCGTCACAACCTGAAGGACGGTAAGACGACAGAGTTCATCGCAGCTGAGCCAGACAGCTGTCCAAAGCTGACACGAGGCCAGTTCCGCTACGACTTCGGTGACGAGGCTGGTTACACGCCGCTGCTCCCCATGTACACCCTGGGCCACAACTTCAAGCCCTCCAACATCCACGCTGGCGGTCTGCGCTATCACGGTGCTGGTATGATTATCTCCCAGCTCATCAAGGACGGTCTGATGCACGGTGTCGACATTCCGCAGCTCGAAACTTTCGAGGCTGGCATGCTCTTCGCTCGCACTGAGGGTATCATCCCTGCCCCTGAGAGCACCCACGCCATCGCAGCCACCATCCGCGAGGCTAAGAAGTGCAAGGAGACTGGCGAGGAGAAGGTAATCCTCTTCAACCTCTCAGGCCACGGACTCATCGACATGCCGAGCTACGAAGCCTTCATCAAGGGCGACCTGCAGAACTACACCGTCACAGACGAGATGATCGCAGAGAACCTTGCAGAACTCGACAAACAACAATAAAAACGTCATTCCACACGAGCATAAAGACAATTCTTAAGAGATGGACTAATACGAGTTTGATGCTGCGCATCTTAGTCGGGCTGGTGATTGGTGCTGTATTCGGACTGATCGTGCCACAGTGGACATTCCTTGACATTCCAGGACAGGCGTTCGTCAGTGCATTGAAGGGAATTGCGCCTGTCTTGGTGGCAGTGTTGGTGTCAGCATCGATAGCAAAGGCTGGCGGAGGTCTCGGCCCCAGGTTCAAGATAGTCATCTCGCGCTATATGCTCAGCACATTCATTGCTGCGCTGCTGGCTGTAGTGGGCAGCTTCCTATTCCCTATAACGCTCAACCTGTCGGAAGCAGTCAATGGAAGTGCCCCTAAATCGCTGGTAGATGTGTTTATGAACCTGCTGATAAGCATGGTGGAGAATCCTGTGAAGGCTGTGGCTAATGCCAACTACATCGGCATCCTGTTCTGGTCTATCATCGTGGGCATCGCCCTGAAACTGGTGGCCAATGGGAAGACCGTCAGCGTGGTTCAAGACTTTGCTGATGTGATCACACTGGCTGTGAAATGGATTATCCAGTTTGCGCCTTTCGGAATTTTCGGACTCGTGTTCTCTTCTGTAGCCGAGAATGGTATTGAAATTTTCACCACTTATGGCCATCTGCTGTTATTGTTAGTGGGTTGTATGTTGGCTAACACCATGATATCCAACCCCTTAATATCATTTCTTATGCTCAAGAAGAATCCATATCCGCTGCTGTTCACCTGTCTGAAAGAGAGTGGTCTTAACGCCTTCTTCACCAGGTCATCAGCAGCGAATATCCCCATCAACATGGCTCTCTGCAAGAAACTCGGGCTCGACGAGGATTTCTATTCCGTGAGCATCCCTCTCGGAGCCACCATCAATATGGATGGTGCAGCAGTGACGATTGCGGTGATGACCCTGGCCGTCACACACACGATGGGCATCGATGTGACTTTTGGAGCCGCCTTGTTCCTCTGTGTGATTGCCACCTTGGGAGCATGTGGCTGTTCTGGCGTGGCTGGCGGTTCGCTGTTGCTGATCCCCATGGCCTGCTCATTCTTTGGTGTCAGCAACGATATAGCGATGCAGGCTGTAGGCGTAGGTTTCATCATCGGTGTGGTTCAGGATTCTGTCGAGACCGCCCTCAACTCAAGTGGCGACGTCTTCTTCACAGCCACCGCCGAGTATTACGAACGGATGAAACAGGAGAAATAGACTTAATTTAACTACGCCTAGGACCAATTATTCTGCGATCTTCCAACCATCGATACACTTGGTCTTTGTTGAGAAATTTACACCTATCTTATAAATCTTACGGCCATCTTGCTCGAAAGGCTTGGCGTATTGCTTGTCTTCAATCTGCTGTAGGGCCTCATCGGCACTCTTGTCGAGTTTGAACTCGATAATATAGATGTAGTCCGCAGTCTTGATAAGCATATCCATACGCCCGTCAGTTGTATGTCGCTCCACTTCCGTATAGAAGCCTATCATCTTGAAGATAATCCATACCGCATTTTGGAAATACAATTCAGCATCGCCCATCACTTGATAGTCGCCATCGGCAAAAAGAGTCTCCAATCGCTGCATAAAGCTTTCCACCCTGCCAGCCCGGAGGTCTTTCACGAAATTTGCCACAAAGAGTTGTCCTTGGTCGGATTTCAGTCTTGTATAATAGGGGATGAGGAAACGTGTAAAGCCGCGCTCTACCTCAAGATTGGGGAATCCCAACCTATACATCTCAAATTCCCTGTCGTAGTCTTTCACCGTCAGATAGCCGCTCTGGAAAAGCAAAGGTATGGGGCTGTTGTCGAACGTATCTATATTGCCTAAGACATCTGCCGTCAAAGCCTCATTTCCGAGATTGTCAAGTGGATAGCTGGTCTGTCTAAGCTGCTCCACGAGAAAAGATGGTGTCCCCGTCTCAAACCAGTAGTCCTTGAAAGCCCGGCTGTCGAAAGTTCGCAGCAGACTGAAAGGATTATAAATTCCTACAGTATCTGCATCGAAATGATAGCCGTCATAAGTCTGCTTCAGTTTGTCGTAGCAGGCATCTTTGGTGAGTTTGCTCTCATCGGCTAATATCCCCACTTCCTCGTCCAGATAATCATGAATCTCCTGCTCCGTAATACCGCAAATCTCGGCATAGCGACGATCCATTGATATGTCCATCAGGTTATTCAGGTCGCTAAACACACTGACTTTCGAGAATTTCGTCACACCAGTAAAGAATGCCATCTGTATATAAGCCCCCATCGACTTCTCAACGCCATAAAAGGCCTTCAACGTGGAACGATAGTCATCTTGCAGTTCCTTATTGCCGAATGCCTGCAACAAAGGCTTGTCATATTCATCAACTAGAATCACGACTTTCTTACCTGTCAGTTTGTATGCATTCAAAATGACATGCTGGAAGCGTTCCTCTGGAGCACGGTCTTTAAACTCATCCCCGTATTCTTTTTCCCAGATTTCTAAATGTTTATTCAACTCAGCCAACAGGGAATCTTTATCCGCATAGTTTCTCGCATTCAGGTCTAAGTGGAGTACAGGATAAGCAATCCAGTCCTTTTCGAGTTGATCAATAGCCAGTCCTTTAAAGAGATTCCGCTCTCCTTTGAAATAGCACTCCATCATCGAAATCAGCAGACTTTTTCCGAATCTTCGCGGACGACTAAGGAAATAAAACTGCCCACCTTTAACGAGCTTATAGAGCAAAGCCGACTTGTCTGCGTAGAAGTAATCATTCTCGCGGACGGTCTTGAAGTCTTGTATGCCAACAGGATATTTCATAACACAGCCGATTTTTCGGCAAAGTTAAGTTATTTTTTCGAAACGGCAAAGAAAAGCCCTAAAAACTTGCCGCAATGTCGATTGATTGTTTTCCTGACTTCGGCATTATCATTACACATTTTGTGTAATCAAAAAAAAGTATTTTGTCTGTTAATTCTTTGAGAAGCCGAAGGTGACGTGATAGCCTTCGCTCATGCCACGAGTAGCTAAGTATAATCTCTTTAACCTCTGCTATTCGAAGTAAGGATATAATTCACTAAAACCCTTGACTATCTCATCAAGCAAACCAGGATGTTCGGCAAGTTCCTTCCGATTAATAAGCATGTAGGCACTTTTCTCCCAGTTATCATAGTGCTCATATTCCTCGCGACCAAAATTAGTCATCATAAAACGCCTATATACACGGAAACGCTTCGTGTTAGCCTCTGGCTCGTCAATTCTGTTAGCTCCAATAAAGCCGAAAGAGGCCTTAGGATCTGATTTTGCGACCTCCTGCATCACCGCCATGCACGTTCTGATGCATGGACGAGCCTCGTTGAAACCCGTCATAAGATTATACTTAAAATCGCTATGTCGATGTGCTTTCAAATGAAATTTGACAGCATAGAAATGATGCCTATAAAACTTCAACCCATACCCAGTAAGTCTAATGTGACTTGGGAGACTTGAAAGAATACAGCAAGCGATGCAAAAGAAATCCTGAAGGACCATCCCAAGGTTCTACATCTTTCTTTACAAATCTAAAAGGATAATGATCAATTGTCATCACCTTACGGAATCAAATAGGGGTAGGCATCTATGCGCTGACGAAGTCTCTCTTCCTCAGGGACACGGACGAAACCTTTTCCACTGAAGAATATTTCACGTTCTTCTTCAGTGAGATAGGTGGCTATTCGTTGCATTTCCACCTTTGTCTTCTCCTTCTGATAGGCAATCCTCTTGGACTGCATATCCTTTATTTTCTGACTCATCGTACCCATAAGCACATTTTTACGCCACAAAAGTACGAATAAAAATCATTAGCACAAAACAAAAGCAAGTTTTTTTAGTGCTATGCTCCATTTTCATAACCCTTACAAACCGAAATGCCTATTTGCTACCACAGGTAATCCTCAACATACTCGAGGAATCGAGGCTCCTCAGTCCAACCGTAGTTTTTCAGAGTCTGACGGACATAGCGTTCTACGTCAGGGGTGAGCGGGCGAGTGCCGTTGTGGTATTCGTAGTAACGCTTGCGGGAGTAAACATTAATAAGGTGGTTCTTGATGGCTCGCTCCATACGGCCTGGCATATCGTAATAGATAGTTGACAGTTTGACGGGCATGCGGATGACCTCATCTTTGCGAAACAAGGGACAACCTTCACGCTGCATCTGCGGATTGCAAAGGTTGACACAGGTGATATAGAGACGGTCCTTGGGCTTGTAAATGGCGAGTAGGCTGTGGAGACAATGCTCACGAAGCGGACAAGTCGTGCTGAAGCAGGCCTCATAGTTGTCTGCCTTCTCTGCGAAGATCTCTTCGCGGGTCTTTTGCGTATCTTTCTTTTCCATGGGTGCAAAGGTAATCATTTTGTTGGAGATAAACAAATTATTCTCAATAAAAAAGTAAAAAGCACTATACATTCCTACACAAATCATGTATCATTCTTAATATCAAATACTTACACAATGTATAGAGCATGTATAGTATGATGCATCTATACATCATTTCTATCAAAAGCAAGTAATTTTAGGCAATAATTGCATCTAATCACCTGAAACACAATGTGTTTCTTATTTGTTTCTTTAATGGAAACAAATTGTTTCATTAAGGGAAACAAGTTGTTTCTATTAGGGAAACAAAATGTTTCCACATGTGATACATCTAGCGAAACAATCACATTTAAGTTTATCCAAAGCGCATATTTCAAGCCAAATATGGGGTGATTCAGGGGCAATATGCCGTCAGTTGTGTATAGACGATGTATAGCTACAGCCTCTATACATTTTGTATTTTGCTTATTTACAAGAAGTTATAGAGATAATGTAGGGATGTATAGGTAAATTGCAATTTTCAAATGAAAAAGTTTCAAAAACATTTGGATAGCATCGATATTATTTGTACCTTTGCAACCGTTTATAATACTTACGATTAAAATGACGAAGATTACTATTATCAAGAACTATCGCAACACGATGACACTCAGGCAGATGGAGATGCCAGAGGTGGTACAGATGATTCAGGAAGAGGCGTACAACGAGCAGTGCAAACAACTGCGCGACGTCTATCCGTTGGTGGAGGTGCGCCAGATGTACGATGCCATGGACGGCCTGCTGCATCTCTACACGAAGGACATCCCCAAGGTATGCTTCTCGTCGCTGATGGAGAACAGGAACAAGCAGCGCATCATGAGAGCCTACAACGGACTGGTGCTGCTCGAAGTGAACAACCTCGCTGGTTTCGAGGAGGCTGAAGCCGTCCGTAAGGGAGCGGCCCAGATTCCCCATACCCTTCTGACGTTCGTTGGTGCCAGCGGACGCAGCGTGAAGATCGTCTGCCGTGGTGAGCTGTTCGACGGCGGACTGCCTGAAAACGATGATGACATCAGCCGTTTCCACACGAACCTCTACGAGAAAGCCCGTGTGGCCTACAACATGCAGTTGGGCGTGACCATTGAGAAGCTGGAGCCCACGCTCGACAGGGATTGTTATGTCAGTTGTGATGTGAACCTATACTATAATTCTTCGGCACAGCCCTTCTATACCGATTGCTCTGATGTGACGAAGGCCGTACAGCCTGTGACGCTCTATGCCGAGAAGCAGGACAGGCTGATGCCTGGCATCGACAACTCGCACGCGATGAACCTTATCTATGAGTATTGCCTCTCGAAGGCCTACGACGACGTGGTGGGCATCACTGAGGAGGAAGGCCGCACGCATCTGATACTCACGCGGCTGGCAGGCTATTGTCAGGAGTCGGGACTCGCGATGGCTGTGGCTCAGCGTTTTACGATGTTCAGTCATTCGCTGGGTCGCGAGCCCGATGTGGTGCGCAAGGTGTTTGAGAATGCCTACCGTGATGAGCACGAGAAGAAATACCGTCAGCGCAAGAACATCACCCATCCGATGAAGCACATCCCGGCAGAAACACTGATGATGATGAAGGTGGACATGTTCCTCAATGCCAACTACGAACTGCGCAAGAACGTGATGCGAGGAGTAGCGGAATACCGTCTGCGCACGGGCTACGGCTTCAGCTATCAGGATCTGACGGAGGAGGCCCGCAATTCCATCACGATGAAGGCATTGTCGCAGGGCGTGAAGTGCTGGGACAAGGACATCAACCGCTACGTGAACTCCAATGACATCCAGCTCTACGAACCCATGACGGATTTCCTGGACCATCTGCCCAAGTGGGACGGTAAGGATCGCGTGGAGCCATTGGCCCGTCGCATCAAGACCGATTACAAGGAGTGGCCTTACCTCTTCCACATCTGGATGCGCTCGATGGTGGCGATGTGGCGAGGTAAGGGACAGCTGACTGGCAACGCGCTCGTACCTATTCTTATAGGGCGTCAGGGCTGTGGCAAGACCTCGTTCTGTCGCATCCTGCTGCCCAGAGACCAGCGTGAGTACTACAACGACCGCATCAACTTCAAGAACGAGCATGACCTGAATCTGGGACTGACATCCTTCGCGCTGATCAATCTCGACGAGTTCGATAAGATCACCCAGCGCCAGCAGATTGTGCTGAAGTATCTCGTATCGACCTCCGATCTGAAGTATCGCCCGCCCTACGGCAAGGCCTATTCGAGTCATCGCCGCTATGCCTCTTTCATCGGCACCACCAATGAGAGTATGCCACTGACGGATCCCAGCGGCAGCCGACGGTTCATCTGTGTGAACGTGGAGGGCGACATTGATTTCGAGACACCCATCGACTACCCTCAGCTCTATGCACAGCTGGAGTACGAGGTTTCGCAGCAGCGGCTCCGTTACCATCTGACTCGCGAAGAAGAGCACGCCCTGATGGAGCACAACCTGCGCTATCAGAAAGTAAGCCAACTGGGCGAACAATTGCTCTCGCTCTTCGAGAAACCTGCAGGTACCTCCGAGACCAATCCTGACGGCGGCAAGTGGCTGACGCTCAAGGATATATCAGCCCGATTGAAGAAGGTCTTCAAGAGTGCCTACACAGAAGACGAGGGTGCCTATATCAAAATCGGCAACTTCCTCAATCGCCCCGAGTACAAGTTCGAGAGCGACCGCAAGGCCTTTGGCATGGTGTATTGGGTGAAGGAGAGATAAAGAGCGGATGTGTCGCATTGGGGACACATCCGCTCTGAATTAAACCAACCTAAAAAACTTTCAACTTATGCGATGTCGATCTGGCGTGATACCTTGACTTTCTCTTCGACGATCTTCGGGAGCTCTACGGTGAGAACACCATGCTCGACCTTGGCTGAGATGTCCTCCTTCTTTACATCGTCAGGCAGGATCAGCGTCTGCTCGAACTTTGAGTAAGAGAACTCACGACGCAGATAGCGGGTGTTCTTGTCCTCATCCTTCTTCTCGTTCTTGCTCTCCATCTTGATGATCAGGTTACCCTCATCATTGATATGCACATTGAAGTCCTCCTTTTTCATGCCCGGTGCAGCCAACTCTACGGTATAGGACTTGTCACTTTCTTTCACATTGATAGCGGGAGCCGTGCAGTTTGCCTTCGGCATAAAATCTGTATCAAACAAATCATTGAATACACTGGGAATCCAACTGTTACTTCTCATTACTGGCATCATAATCTTTACCTCCTAATTCTATCTTTAAATGGTTATACATGTTATCTTATTTAGTGATTACCTTTCGGCTTTCACACGATAACATGCAAGTAAAATGCCAATAGGAATTTTCGTGTCAATCTGTCGCAATCTCACGACAAATTGTCAGAGCTAAAGCAACAGAAGGTACAGAAGAGATGACCACAGAGCGCTTGCCGTTGGCCTCACGGAAGTTGCACTGGCGGGGATGGCGCGACACGTAGTCGAGAATGCTGCCAAAGGCTTCGCTTTGGAAATAGGGACTATCGGAATTGCTGACGAAATAGAGGAACATCTTTCCCTGTTTTAACATGAGCTTCTCGATGCCCAGCTGTTTGCCCAGTACTCGGAGGGGCACCACATTGATCAGTTCCTCGCCCACATCGGGGATAGCACCAAAACGATCGACCAAGCGTCTGCGATAGGCCTCAAGATCATTGTCAAGATGGTTGCTGCCAGCCAGATTGTCGAGCTCACGATAGAGCAGCATACGCTCAGAGTCGCTGGGCACATACTGATCTGGGAAGTACATCTCGATATCAGACTCAAGGGCGCAGTCGTCGACCCAAGCCGAGGAAGGAGGAAGGAGGAAGGAGGAAGGAGATTTGTCTGAGGCAGGAGTATTCTCTTTCCTCTTACCTTCTTCCGAAAAATCCATCTCATTCCTCAACTCTGCCATAGCCTGGTTGAGAATCTTCTGGTAGGTTTCGTAGCCGAGATCGGAGATGAAGCCGCTCTGCTCGGAACCCAACAGATTGCCAGCCCCTCGGATGTCGAGATCCTGCATGGCGATATTGATGCCTGAGCCAAGATCAGAGAAATTCTCGAGGGCTTCGAGACGACGACGGCTATCAACAGGAAGAGCTGCAAGCGGAGGTGCCAGCAGATAACAGAAAGCCTTGCGGTTGCCGCGTCCCACGCGTCCTCGCATCTGGTGAAGGTCCGAGAGTCCAAAGTTATGGGCACCATTGATGATGATGGTGTTGGCATTGGGTATATCGATGCCGTTCTCGACAATCGTCGTAGAGAGCAGCACATCATAGTCGTAGTTGGAGAAGTCGAGAATAATCTGTTCGAGTTCTTCGGGCTTCATCTGTCCATGTCCGATAGCCACACGGGCATCAGGGATATACTTATGGATCATATCAGCAATCTCCTGCAACTGACTGATACGGTTGTTGACAAAATAGACCTGCCCATTGCGTGACATCTCGAAGTTGATGGCGTCAGTGATAATCTCTGCACCGAAAGTATGTATCTCAGTCTGAATGGGATAGCGGTTGGGAGGCGGTGTCTGAATGACACTAAGGTCACGGGCCCCGACGAGCGAAAACTGGAGGGTACGAGGTATAGGCGTTGCCGACATCGTCAGTGTATCCACATTCGACTTCAGCTGGCGCAGTTTCTCTTTCGTAGAGACACCGAATTTCTGTTCCTCATCGATGATGAGCAGTCCAAGGTCCTTAAACTTCACCGTTTTGCCGATGAGTTTATGCGTACCTATTATAATATCTATCTTTCCGTCGGCCAGATCTTTCAGCAGCGCAGTGGTCTGTTTGGCACTGCGGGCACGCGTCAGATAATCCACCCGCACAGGCATATCCTTCAGACGACTGGTAAAGGTACGGAAATGCTGATAGGCAAGTACCGTCGTAGGCACGAGCACAGCCACCTGTTTACCATCGGTAGCAGCCTTGAACGCAGCGCGCACAGCCACCTCGGTCTTGCCGAACCCCACATCACCACAGACCAAGCGGTCCATCGGCTTGGCCATCTCCATGTCAGCCTTCACATCCTGCGTGGCCTTCAACTGATCAGGCGTGTCCTCATAGAGGAAACTGGCCTCGAGTTCATGTTGCAGATAGCTGTCGTGGCTAAAGGCGAAGCCCTTCTCGCGACGGCGCTTGGCATAGAGCTTGATGAGATCGCGGGCGATGTCCTTAATATGTTTCTTGGTGCGCTCCTTCAGTCGTTCCCACTGGCCAGTACCCAACGTAGAGAGACGAGGTCCCTCGCCACCATCCTGCGACTTGTACTTCGACACCTTATATAAAGAATGGATAGAGACGTAGATACTGTCGCCGTGCTGGTAGAGGATCTTGATCATCTCCTGATAAGTCTCCTCGCCCTTCGCATTGGTAACGGGCATACGGACCAAACCACCGAACTTTCCGACACCATGATCGACATGAACCACAAAATCGCCAATCTCAAACTGTTGAATTTCCTTCAGGGTGAGCGCCATCTTACCGCTACGGGCCTTGTCGCTCTTGAGGTTGTACTTATGGAAACGGTCGAAGATCTGATGATCGGTAAAGAAACAGATGCGCAGATCGTCGTCGGCAAAGCCCTCATGAAGGGTGTTTTGGACAGGGGTGAAGATCGAGGAGCGAGGAGGGAGGAGGGTGGAGTGAGGAGGGAGGAGTGAGGAGGGTGGAGTGTGGAGGGGGGAGGGAGATATGTTGGCTTCGAGGATTTCGCGCAAACGTTCGTTTTGCTTCTGGCTGTCGGCAAGGATAAAGATCTGATACCCCTGCAGCAGATAGTCTTCGAACGACTTCGTGAGCAAGTCGAAGTTCTTGTGGAACAACGGCTGGACGGAGATATTGAAGTGAAGCGTGGAAAGTGAAGAGTGAGAAGTCGTGGGGCGGTGGCCGAAGTCGATACGACGGAAGGTCTCGGCATCGTTCATGAACTGTACACCCGTAATGAGTTGTGACTCCTTCTGCAGCTGGCGCTCAATCTCGCGCTGCTCCATCTCCGTAGCCTGTTCCATCTGTTCCATCTTCGCCTGGGCAGAGAAGCCTTCCTGATAGGTGCGGGCGATGGCATCGCGCACATAGAGGAAATCCTTCGTGACCAGCACCACATCCTTAGGTACAAACGAAAGGAAAGGTTCTTTCTCTTCAGCCGTCACAGCCAGTTCGGGTACAATCTCGATGCGCTCACGCTGGTCTTTGGAGAGCTGATCCTCCACCTCGAACGTACGGATGGAGTCGATATCATCGCCAAAGAAGTCGACACGATAGGGATATTCACAACTATAGGAATAGACGTCGAGGATAGAACCGCGAAGGGCAAACTGTCCGGGTTCATAGACATAATCCACTTCCTTGAAACCAAAACTGCGCAACGTCTTCTCAATATCTGATATAGCGATGGTCTGGTCTTTTTCAAGCACAAGCGTCCTTGTGTCGAGTGTCTGCTTCGACACTACCATCTCGGCCAATGCTTCCGGATAAGTCACGATATAAATCGAGGAGGGAGGAGTGTGGAGGGAGGAGTGCGGAGAGAGGGGTGTGGAGGGAGAGGCGCTGAGCTGTGTGAGGACTTCTGTGCGAAGGATCTCTGAGGCAGCATCGCGCTGGGCATACTTCACAGCACGGCGATAACTGCTGGGGAAGAAAAGCACATCACGACTGCCCATCAACTGCACCAGATCGTGGTAGAAATAACCAGCCTCTTCAGCATCCTGAAGGATAAACAACAGGCGGCAAGGGCACTTGGTGGCCAGACTGCTAAAGAACATCGGGGCACTGGAGCCCAACAAACCATCGAGGAAAATCGTGCTATCCGAAGATTTCCCTAACTCCTTTGCCAGTGCCGACACCTGCGGCAACTGTGCGTATAATTTCACTAATTCTTGTATATTCATCGCGAATTGTGTGCAAAATTACAAAAAAAGCTACAGAATAAACAGATTATCGCAGATTTTTTATTAATTTTGCAGCGTAATAACTGAGATTATGCATTCGAGCGACAGTATTGTCATCATACCTACCTATAACGAGAAGGAGAATATCGAAAAGATTATACGTGCGATATTTGCCCTCTCAAAGTGTTTCCACATTCTCGTCATCGACGACGGATCGCCCGATGGCACAGCTGGTATCGTGAAAGTCCTGATGGCCAACGAATTTGGCGACCGCCTGTTTATCCATGAACGCTCAGGCAAACTGGGACTGGGCACAGCCTACATCGAAGGATTCAAGTGGTCTCTGGCACACGATTATGAATATATCTTCGAGATGGATGCCGACTTCAGCCATGACCCCAACGATCTGCCACGACTCTATGGCGCCTGTCACGACGAGGGTTACGACATGGCCATTGGCTCACGCTATGTATCAGGTGTCAACGTGGTGAACTGGCCCATCGGCAGAGTACTCATGAGCTATTTCGCCTCGAAATACGTGAAGTGCATCACAGGATTCAAGGTTCACGACACAACTGCGGGTTTCGTCTGCTACAAGCGTCGGGTGCTGAAGACCATCGAACTGGACAAGATACGTTTTAAGGGCTATGGTTTCCAGATAGAGATGAAATACACGGCTCACAAGATCGGCTTTAAGATCAAGGAGGTAAGTGTGATTTTCGTGAACCGTAAGGAAGGCACCAGCAAGATGTCGGGCGGTATCTTCGGTGAGGCGTTCTTCGGTGTGATGCGGCTCCGCTGGGACGGTTGGACGAGAAAATACCCGAAGATTGAGGCATAAGATTTTTTGCAGACATAATATAACATCAGAACATATTTTAAGACTGTGAATATTCTCTATAAGATCTATCAGATTTTTATTGCTTTCCCCGTGATGATCATTATCACGATTATCACCGCATTTGAGGTGGGCATCGGAACAACCATCGGCAACGGTCACTTCTGGGGTTACTATCCTGGACGCTGGTGGGCAAAGGTCATCATGCGGGTTTTCCTGCTGCCTGTGAAAGTGGAGGGGAGCGAGCATCTGGAAAGTGACCAAAGCTATGTGTTCGTGGCCAATCATCAAGGCATCTTCGACGTCTTTCTGATCTATGGCTATCTTGGTCGTAACTTCAAGTGGATGATGAAATACCAGCTTGGCAAGATTCCCTTTGTGGGCTATGCCTGCAGGAAGTCGCACCAGATATTTGTAGACAAGCGTGGTCCGAAGAAGATTCAGAAGACCTATGAGACTGCCCGTGAGATTCTGCAGGAGGGCTACAGTGTGACGGTGTTCCCCGAGGGAGCCCGCTCGTTTACAGGGCACATGGGTAAGTTCAGGAAAGGCGCCTTTGCTCTGGCTAACGAATTGCAGCTGCCCGTGGTGCCGCTGACCATCAACGGCTCGTTCGACGTACTGCCACGCACGAGAGGATTTATCAATCTCATCGACTGGCATCCGCTGTCACTGACCATCCATCAGCCCATCTACCCTGTAGGACAGGGACCTGAGAATGTAGATGCTACCATGCGCCAAGCCTATGAGTCGGTGATGTCGGCACTCACACCCAAATACCAAGGATATGTAGAAAACCCAGACCAATGATTGCAAGAAACATCGTTTTATTCCTATTACTTCTCGTTCTACCTTATTTATATATAGACCTAAGGTATTTCCGTCAGAAGAAAATATGGTGGAAGCGCTTGTTACTATATGTGCCCTGTGTGGCGATGGTGGCTTATGCAATCTATCTGGCGATGGGGCGCGACTTCATCCCAGGCAACGACCACATCTTCGTGCTTTACGCCTTCCTGTTGCTGTTAGGCTTCATCATCATTCCACTGTGGACATTCATTCTCTGTTCGCTGATAGGCAAGGGGTGTTCCAAACTCGTGCGCAAATTCAAAAGTCCGGAACAACTGTTACGCCCCGCCAAGAACTACGGTAATCTGGCGGGCATTGCAAGCATTCCACTCATCTGGGGGATGGTTGGCTGGGGCTCGTCCTTCGGATTCAACAAGTTTGAGGTGAACCACATAGAATACGCCTCTTCCGAATTACCCAAAGTCTTCGACGGTTATAAGATTGTACTCTTCTCTGATGCCCATGTGGGCAGTTACCAGCAGCACAACAGCGACGTGCTGAAAAATGCCATTGATAGCATCAATGCTCAGAATCCCGATTTGATCGTCTTCACTGGCGACCTGCAGAATATCCAACCTTCGGAGCTCTATCCCCATCGTGAGGTGCTGGCTTCACTCAAGGCCAAGGATGGTGTCTACTCCGTGCTCGGCAACCACGACTATGCCAACTATCTGGGATGCGACGAGGCTGTGAAGGCAGCTAACTGCAAGGAGATCATATCGCTTCAGCGACAGATGGGCTGGACGATGTTGCTGAATGAGCACTGCACCATCAAGCGCGACACAGCCAGTTTCATCCTGGCGGGTATGGAGAACGACGGTGACGGTAAGCATTTCCCTCAGAAAGGTGATATCACCAAGACATTAGAGGGTATACCCGACGGCAGTTTCGTCCTGATGCTCGAGCACGACCCCTCAGCCTGGCGCCGTAAGATCATTCCCGACGGCAGAGCCCAACTGACGCTCAGCGGCCATACCCACGCCATGCAGTTCAACATCTTCGGTTGGTGTCCGATGTCGTTATCTGGCAAGGAGTTCTGGGGATGGTATGAAGAAGGACGACAGAAACTATTCGTCACAGCAGGTCTCGGCGGACTGATTCCCTTCCGCCTGGGTGCTACGGGCGAGATTGTAGTCCTGACACTCAGGGCAAAATAACACAGAATAACTTAAACCCTAAAGATTATGAGAAAGAATAGCTTTAAACTGGCCATGATCCTTGTGGCATTGTTCATTTCCACAGCTTGTTTCGCACAGGCAGGAAAAGTGAATAACTTCCGCATCAAGCGCGGTACAAACATCAGTCACTGGCTGTCACAGTCAGAGCAGCGTGGTGAGGCAAGGCGACTTCACATTCAGGAAGACGACTTTGCGCGTCTTGAAGAACTGGGATTCGACTTCGTACGTATTCCCATCGACGAGGTACAGTTCTGGGATGAGCAGGGTAACAAACTGCCTGAGGCCTGGGACTTGCTGAAGAACGCACTTGACTGGAGCCGCAAGCACAACCTCCGCGCCATCGTAGACCTCCACATCATCCGTTCGCACTATTTCAATGCCGTCAACGAAGACGGACAAAATGCGAACACCCTCTTCACCTCAGAGAAGGCGCAGCAGGATCTGATCAACCTGTGGTACCAGCTCTCAGACTTCCTGAAAGATCGCAGTTGCGACTGGGTGGCCTATGAGTTTATGAACGAGCCCGTGGCTGATGAGCACGAGCAGTGGAACCAGTTAGTGGCTAAGGTACATAAAGCCCTCCGCTCGAGAGAGGCTCAGCGCACACTCGTCATCGGATCAAACCGTTGGCAGGGTCACGAGACGATGAAGTATCTGAAGGTGCCCGAGGGCGACAAGAACATCGTGCTCTCTTTCCACTACTACAACCCGATGATTCTCACGCACTACGGTGCATGGTGGGCACCCATCGGCAGATATTATAAAGGCAAGGTACATTATCCAGGCGTGCTCGTGACAAAGGAGGATTACGATGCCGCCCCCGATGAGATCAAGCCCGAACTGAAGCAGTATACCGAGCAGGTGTGGGATATCAACAAGATACGTGAGCAGTTCAAGGATGCCATCGAGGCTGCGAAGAAATACGGCTTGCAATTGTTCTGTGGTGAGTGGGGTGTCTACGAGCCCGTTGACCGTGAGTTGGCCTATAACTGGACACGCGACATGCTGACGGTATTCGACGAGTTTAACATCGCCTGGACCACTTGGTGCTACGATGCCGACTTCGGTTTCTGGGACCAGCAGCGCCATACCTATAAGGATCGTCCGCTGGTAGAGCTCCTGATGTCAGGCAAGCCACTTGAGAAATAATCAGAGATTAGCCGCCAGGAACTTGCGGCATACTTCTATGGGAAGACCACGACGGTGCGCATAATCGCCAAGTTGGTCTTCTCCTATTTTTCCTATAGAGAAATAATGTGCTTTAGGGTGAGCCAACATCAGACCACTGACACTGGCATGCGGTTTCATGGCACCACTCTCAGTCAGTCGGATACCAATCTGTTTCATATCAAGCAAATCATCGAGAATGAAGTTCAGACTGGCATCGGGCAGAGAAGGATAACCCACAGCCGGACGGATGCCCTGGAATTTTTCAATCAGCATCTCAGGTATGGTCAACTGCTCATCTTTGGCATAACCCCAAAACTCTTTTCTCACTTGTTCATGAATGCGTTCGGCAGCAGCCTCAGCCAGACGATCGGCTAAGAGTTGAACCAGCATCTTCTGATAGTCATCCTTCGCGAAATCCGTCTCAAGTCCCATATCCACAGTCGTGGCGAAAACTCCTATTTTCGAGGAAGGAGGAACGAGGAAGGAGGAAGGAGATATCTCTTTAGGGTAAATAAAATCAGCGAGACAAAGGTAGGGCGGTTTGCCTTGCTGCTGGCGCAGGCAAGGTATTCTCGTTCCTCCTTCCTCGTTTCTCGTTCCTCGACACACAACAATATCATCCCCGTCTGAATAAGCTTCGAAGAGTTCAAAGAGTGCGTATGCATGATAACGCCCTTCGAGTTCTTCCAACAATCGTAAGGCTTCCTCACGCAGACGATCCTTCTCCGTCTGCTCCTTCACCTGCCAGGCGAAGAAGAAGTACGGCCAGTTGATGTAAGGCGTCAACGCTGAGATATCGTAGGTGAGTTTCAAAGTGAAGAGTGAAGAGTTAGCGGAAGTAAACGGGTTGACCGATGTAACTGGTATCCACCCTACCCTGCTGATAAACGGTGTGTCCATTACAGATCGTCCGCTCCACACGCCAGAGGTACATGTGATTTTCCATCGGACTCCATCCGCAACGGCTCTGAATCACATCCTTTGTAACCGTCCACCCAGCACCAGGGCGAACCAGTACGATATCAGCCTGATAACCCTCACGGAGGTAACCACGCTGGCTCACTTCGAAGAGACGGGCAGGATTATGGCACATCAGCTCCACAAGACGTTCAATGGTAAGCACACCTTGATCCACAAGTTCGAGCATCGTCACCAGTGAGAACTGAATCATCGGCATGCCACTGGCTGCCCTTGCACAGCCGCCCTCCTTCTGTGAGAGCAGATGAGGCGCATGATCAGTACCAACGACCGTGATTCGTCCGTCATTAAGTGCTTCGCGCAAGGCATCACGGTCGCGCTGCGTCTTGATGGCAGGGTTACACTTGATACGGGTACCCAGTGCGTTATAATCCCTGTCGCAGAAATACAGATGGGATACTGTGGCCTCAGCGGTAATATGCGTATCGTTGCCAAACAACTGTAATTCCTTTTCCGTCGTCAGATGGGCCACATGCAGACGGGCGCCATACTGCATGGCCAGCTCCACTGCCAGTCGGGTGCTCTCATAACAAGCCTCCTCACTGCGGATCTCAGGATGATGAGTCACCTTAGGATCATCACCGTACTTCTGTTTGGCCTCAGCCATATTGCGGTTGATGATAGCAGTATCCTCACAATGGGTCATGATGGGCAACGGTGATGTCGAGAAGATACGCTCAAGCACCTCACGACGATCAACAAGCATATTCCCCGTCGAAGAGCCCATGAACAGTTTGATACCAGGAACCCGATGAGGATCGAGCTGAGCAAAGAGCTCCGTATTGCTATTCGTGGCGCCAAAGAAGAAAGCATAGTTTACATGACTCTTCTCGCGAGCCAAAGCCTGCTTCTCCTCCAGTGCTTCGATAGTCGTTGTCTGCGGCACGGTGTTGGGCATATCGAAATAGGTGGTCACACCACCTGCTGCTGCCGCACGACTCTCGGTGTCGATATCAGCTTTCTCCGTCAGACCAGGCTCACGGAAATGCACATGATCGTCGATGATACCAGGTAAAACGAAACATCCCGAAGCATCGATTATTTCATCGAAAGATGCTTCGGGAGTCGTATGTCCTTGTAAAATCTGCGAAATCTGTCCATCCTCTACGATGATGGAGCCCTCGAAGGACTGTCCTTCGTTGACGAGTGTTCCGCCTTGTATCAGGGTCTTCATTCCTGTGGCAGATTGAGTGACGGCACTTGCAGGGAGTCAGGGGTGGCCTGAGTTTCGGGCTCCGGTGCAGGCTGCGTCGCAGTCTGTGGCTGACTGTCATCAATCAGTCCGTTCTGGCGGGCTTGGATTTCCTGCGCTGTCCTATAGTATTCCTTCACATAGGGATCATCCTTGAACTTCTTCGTCGCCTTACTCATGATGTCCTCAATCTGCGGGGTGAGCACAGGATACTGATAGCCACTGGTGACCATCATAAAGACGCCAGGCCCCAGTATGTTGTCGAAATTCTCTACGATGAAGTTCGTCACCAAACTATCTTCCTGCTGGGTGAGACGGGCGGCCTCGATGGTGAGCTGACGATTGATGGTATTCTCATCAATGCCATCGAGCAGCATCTGACTCTGTTTATGGGCCAGTTCATTCATCTCATTACCAATCTGATTATGGCGATTGATGAAATGATAGAGCTTGTCATTCAACGGCGATCCGCTGACAGTACGACTGGTATTATCGATGTGGATTTCTATTTCACCCTGCTCGATGACGACTGGCATCATCAGCGGTTGGTCGTCCATATACAGATTTGCCAGCTTTACAGTGTCAAGCAGACCTGCAAAGCGGAATTTTCCATGCACTACATCGCACGAGTCAATGTTTTTCAGTTCCTGGTCTTTCACCGTCTTCAGATAAAGTTTGCTGCCATCAAGAGACGACACAGACGATGAGCCTTGAATCGAATACGACTCTGCACACGATGTGAGTGTTGCTATGATTACAAATGCGTATACAATCTTATTCATAAATAATTCGTTTCGTCCGGCAAAAATACAACGATATATTGAAGAATAAAAAAAAATTTGCGCATTTTAAAACAAATGCGCAATCTTTTATAGTTTTTTTGCCTCTTTCTCGAGTTCATGACCGATTCTATGGGTAGAATAGAGTTGTAACACGGCTGCGATCAGCAGGGCAATCACCCACTTATTGTATATATATTCAACATAGGTGATTTGGCTCAGACCGAACACATTTCCCATATTGGCAAACATCAGCACAGCTGCCAGAAGGAAGCACACATCACTCAGGATCATGATACGGCGCAGGCGACGGATGGTGAAATTCGTACCTTCATAACGCTGCTGAAGTTGCATCGACACGAAACCGACGGCTCCTATACTATATATATAAGGTGAACCACCCCACCCCAACAGCGAGGTGCCGGCTCCTACCACCATCAGCAGTGCTCCCAATACGAGCACCCAACTCTGAACCTTACTCAGCTGTCTCATCAGTCTTTACGATTGGTTTTGCTTCACGATCGTCGTCGCTCAGGATAAAGATATCCTCATTATCCTCTTTCATGAAGTAACGCTCGCGGGCAATCTTCTCGATTGCCTTCGGGTTTCTGTCGAGTTCACGTATCTGGGCCTGATCGCGCTCAAACTCCTTCTGATAGCGCTCCGTCTCCTTGGCCAACTCATCGATGCGCTCCATATTCTTAAAATGGCTATAGAAACTGCTCTCATCGAGGAAGCCCACGATGAGCACACCGATGATACACACCACAGAATATTTGAACAGCTGTGAGCGCCAGACGCGGAGCGCAAAACCCTTAATACTTGTCAATACCTTCATAATTCACCTATTTGGCTGCAAAGTTACAAAAAACTCTTAATTCTTAATTATTTATTCTCAATTATTTTGTATCTTTGCACCACAATTCATCTAAAAGACAAGTATGGAATACATCGTTTCAGCAAGGAAATACCGTCCGCTGACCTTCGACACCGTCGTGGGACAAGCGGCGCTGACCACGACACTGAAGAACGCAGTGAAGAGCGGAAAGCTGGCACATGCCTACCTCTTCTGCGGTCCCAGAGGCGTGGGAAAGACCACTTGTGCCCGTATCTTCGCCAAAGCCATCAACTGTCAGAACCCGACGGAAGATGGCGAGGCTTGTAATGCGTGCGAGTCGTGCCAGTCGTTTAACGAGCAGCGCTCCCTCAACATCTTCGAGCTCGACGCTGCCAGCAACAACTCCGTGGAGCATATCAAGACACTCATGGAGCAGACACGCATCCCACCACAGTTAGGCCGCTACAAAGTGTTCATCATCGACGAGGTTCACATGCTCTCCACCGCAGCCTTCAATGCATTCCTGAAGACTCTTGAGGAACCGCCTGCACATGTGATCTTCATTCTCGCCACCACCGAGAAGCACAAGATTCTCCCCACCATCCTCAGCCGTTGCCAGATCTACGATTTCGAGCGCATGACCATCCGCAACACCGTCGACCATCTGATGCATGTGGCAGAGCAGGAAGGCATCACCTACGAGAAAGAGGCTCTCGACGTCATTGCAGAGAAGGCCGATGGCGGTATGCGCGACGCCCTCTCCATCTTCGACCAGGCAGCCTCGTTCTGCCAAGGCAACATCACATACGAAAAGGTGATTGAGGACCTGAACGTGCTCGACTCCAAGAATTACTTCCAGATTATCGACCTGAGTCTGGAGAACAAGGTCAGCGACATCATGGTGCTTCTCAACAAGGTCATCAACAAGGGCTTCGACGGCGGACTGCTCATCCAGGGACTGGCCAAACACGTACGCAACGTGCTCATGGCGAAGGACGAGCAGACACTGCCCCTGCTCGAAGTGAGCGACCAGCAGCGTCACGACTATCAGGAGCAGGCCAAGAAATGCCCGACGCCCTTCCTCTATCAGGCTCTCAAACTGATGAACCAGTGCGACATCAACTATCGCCAGTCGTCCAACAAACGACTGTTGGTAGAACTCACACTCATCGAGGTTGCACAGATCACGCAACCCGACGATGCTGACGCCAGCGCGGGGCGCCGCCCCAGAAGATTAAAATCCCTGTTTAAGCAATTGATGCAGCAGTCTCAGCGCACGACAGCGGCCCCACAGGTAGCCGCCGCCCAGACGAAAGCATCACCAAGCCAGACAAACATGTCGGGCCAAGCACCAAAGACCAGTCATGACAGTCAGATTAAACCTGCCAATCCTGTCAGTCCAGCTCCTGCTGTGAAACTCGGCGGACTGGGATTCTCATGGAACAATCTCAGTTCTCAGAACAAGAAGATTAACATGCAGATCATCCCGGGCACCATCGCAGTACCCAAGGAACAGGACAATGAGACCGATGCCACCTTCTCACAGACCGACCTCGAGTTCCAGTGGATGTCTATGTGCAACCGTATGCCACAGAAACTCAGTGGCATTGCCACCCGCATGAAGAACATGAACCCCGTCATTACCGATTTTCCCAATGTGGAGGTCATTGTCGACAACGATCTCATCAAAAAGGAGATGGAAGATATCCATAAAAGCATCACCAAGACACTTCAAATCTATCTCCACAATACCAAGATTTCCCTTTCCATTCGCATTGCCGAGCATCAGGAACGTATAAAAGTCCTGTCCCGCCGCGAACAGTTCGAGCTGCTGAGCAAAAAAAATCCTGCCGTAGAGAAACTACGGCAGGCATTCGACCTGGAATTAGCCTGAGGGGCTATTCTCTATTCTCCCAAAAATTTCTTGATGGCTTTCAGACAGGCCTCACTGCTCACAGGTTTGGCAAGAAAGTCATTGCATCCAGCCTCCTCCGCCAAAGTACGGTCACTGTCGAAGGCGTTGGCTGTCAGTGCGACAATAGGCAGTGTTTGTCCATTAGCCCTGATTTGGCGTGTAGCCTCCAGACCGTCCATGATAGGCATCTTGATGTCCATCAAAACCAGATCGTAATTACCACTCATCACTTTCTCGACAGCCTCCTGACCGTTCTTGGCACGATCATACTCATAGTACTTCTTCAAGATGTATGACATCAAGATATAGTTACTGTCATTGTCTTCTGCTACTAATATTTTCTTCATAATGGTCATAATATTTAATTAATTCTTTTTCCAAAGCTTACTCATGTCCTCCAGTGTCTTACCCTTGGTCTCAGGGACGAGGCGCCAAACGAACAGGGCTGCGATCACACAGATAATACCATAAAGGCCATAAGTGAACCAGTGGCCGAAGTCATCACCCGCTGTGAGATGCATGTTGAACATAGGCACAAACGACGAACTGACGATGAAGTTCGATATCCACTGGAAGGCCACAGCGATAGCCACGGCACCGCCACGGATGGTGTTGGGGAAGATCTCGGCGATAAGCACCCAGGTGATGGGACCCCATGAAAACATAAACGAGGCCGAATAGATGAGCAGCGAGGCAGCCGTCACCAGTGCCAGGCTCTCGTTACCGAAAGTCACGGCTACACCGAAGGCACCCAGTGCCATACCCAGTGAGCCACTGATGAGCAGAGGCTTACGTCCCAGCTTCTCCACTGTGAACACAGCGACGAGCGTGAACGAGATATTGATGATACCCATGAAGACTGTCAACATCATCGGATCGTCCATACCCATGTCACCGAAGATTCGCGGGGCATAATAGAGCACGGCATTGATACCCACTGCCTGCTGGAACACTGAAAGCATGATTCCCACGAAGATGCAGAGCGCACCGTAGGTCATCAGCTTCTCGGTCTTCACCACCATCGTGTCCTTGATATCCTGCAGGATCTGCGAAGCCTTCAACTGTCCGTTGATCTTGGCGAGAATACTCTCTGCTTTCTTGTCCTGCCCGATGCTCACGAGGTAACGCGGTGTCTCAGGCACGAAGCAGATGAGCAGGGCAAAGAGTCCTGCGGGCACAGCCTCACTACCAAACATATAACGCCATCCTGTGGTCACGGTCCACTGTGCGGCGGGGTTGATGGCTGCCAAGCCCTTACCCATCTCCTCCACGAGCGGCTGGATATGGTCGCCCAGGATGAAGAAGTTCACGAAGTAGACCACCAACTGACCGAAGATAATAGCAAACTGGTTCCAGCTGACGAGCATGCCTCGGATGTTTGAGGGAGCTACCTCACCGATGTACATCGGGCAGATAGCGGAGGCAAGACCCACGCCGACACCACCTATCACACGGTAGAAATTAAACATAATCAACAGCGAATAGGTAGGTGTACCATACTCAAAGAACATGAACTCGGGATCCATTGAGCCGAGGGCTGAGATAAAGAACAGCAAACCGGCGATGATCAGCGACTTCTTTCGGCCCAGGTTCGTAGCCAGATAGCCTGAAAGGGCGGAGCCGATAATACAGCCGATGAGTGCCGAGGCTGATGTGAAGCCATGCCATCCGTCGGTATAGGCGAAATCCTTGGCTTCCATGAAGAATGCCTGTAATCCTTTCTCTGCGCCGGAGATGACTGCGGTATCATAACCGAACAACAAGCCGCCCAATACAGCGACCATCACGATTGAAATCAGGTAGGCTTTGCTACCCTGCTCTGTTGGTTGATTCATCTTTAAAAGTTCTGTTTTTGTTGTTATTGAATATTATTATTTAATCATCATATTTTTTCTCATCTTTTCTCTATTGGCAGGCCCAGTTCAAATGTCGTTCCCTGCGGTGAGGTTTCCACAAGCCTCAGTGTTCCGCCCAATTTCTGTGTAGTTTCCCAACAGTACGCCAGACCAAGACCGAGACCTTCCTTAAACTCGTCGACCTTCACCCAACGTTGGAAGATGGTCGCGATTTTGTCGGAGGGGATGCCACAGCCCGTATCCTCTACGGTGAAGAGCATCATCTTCGTGCCTTTCACCTTCTCCGTGCGTACCTTTAATATAATATGTCCCTGTTCGGTGAACTTTACCGCATTCTCCAGAATGTTACCCAACATCTGTAGCAGGCTGTCGCCGTTGGTATAGAGCATGCTTTTTCCTTCCGTCTGATCAACAAACTCCACCTTGATCTTCTCATGATTCACATCCGGCATATCAGCAATGGCCCGGCGACAAATCTCTACCCCGTCGGTATTTTCTGCTTCCGCCAACAAGTCCTTCGTACTCTCATTGGCCAGGGCCAGCATCTTATTCACCAGCGAAGTGATCTGTCGCGTATTGTTACCAATGGTCGTAGCTATCTCCTGTCGCTCAGTGGGTGTAAAAGATTCCTCAGAACCCGTCAGCACTTGCGTAAAGCCGTTAATGATATTCAGCGGTGTACGTATCTCGTGACTCACATTCCTCATGAACTCGGTCTTCATCTCGTCGGCAGCTGCCACCTTTTTATAGGCATTCCTCAGTTCTTCGTTTTTCACCACGAGGCGCTTCGAGAATTTCCGGCGCATCCGGATGTTACGGGCCATCAGCACGATGACGAGGATGGCCAGGGCAACGCCTCCGAACAGGATATAATTCATCACGCGTCCCATCTTCTGACTTTTCCTCATCAGTTCCATCTCATTCTCCTGCTGCTGGATGTTCTCTGCTATCATCACACCTGTGATCGAGTCACGTTTGTGCATCAGCTCGCGCTGGGTCAGAAAGGCTTTATCGTCATCGCCGATATAGCGGTAGATGTCGCATTTCAGAAGATATTGTTCCTTCAGGTTCTGTAGCAGACCCACACTGGCCAGAGCCCGCTCCGTGTCGCCGTTGAGCAGCATCTCATACACACGGGCATAAGGAACGAACATGTCACCCGACGGCACCTGATTCTTGCGGTCGGCCTCGTCCATCTGAGCTATATACTTGCGGAAGGCGCTATAGTTTTTCTGCTTAAACCTAACGATGGCTCTGACGGCCAACACGTCGGCCGTTGCCCGATAGTAGTTACGCGAGTCTTTCTGTTGGGCCAGCACTTTTTCTGCTTCGTCGAGCCAGTACATCGTACGATTCAAGTCATTATTAAGATGTACATGTGCCAGCGCAAGATAAGTAAACGGCAGTCCGTCATTCTCCAAGTGGCCTCCCTTGACGACCTCTGCCGCCTTCAGGAACTCGGTTTCTGCTCCTGGGATATTGCCACAGGTATTATACACATGGCCCATCATGTTCGCTATATAATATTGTCCAGCATCCGGATCCTTGCTATTCATGATGTCTTCCTTCATCACCTGAACGATGTGGTAGGCATCGTGAATGTTCATACAGCCCAGATTGTACATGATACCGCACACCCAAGAGTTGTTGGCAGCCATGATATCATTATCCTCACGGGCATGGTGCAGAAAAGCGACACAGGCATCGTAAACCAGTCGCGCCGAGTCCTGCCCCGTGGCCACCCACATAGCCTTCTGCAACCGCTTGTGCTCTGCCGTATCTTTGCACTTCGCCCCCTGTGCCGATATCCGCAATACCGACAAGAACGCTGCCAAGACAAACAACATTATTGCACGATGGTTGATAGCCATATATTTGGGTTCTTAGAAAATTCTTTGCAAAGATAGTGGTTTTTAACCGAATCACCAAACATTTTATCGACTATTAAGTTAATTTTGGCAAGAATATTTCTCTATATCGAAAAAAATGAGTACTTTTGTCCCGAAATCATTACTAAAACTACTAAAAAAAATGAGAAAACTGATTACCCTCTCTCTGCTCAGCTTCAGCCTCATGGCGACAGCGCAGACCCACGTCCTCGACGTGAACACTCAGAAACTCGGGGCCCCCGTACAGCCTACGATGTACGGTATCTTTTTTGAAGACATCAACTACGCTGCCGATGGCGGCCTCTATGCCGAGATGGTCAAGAACCGTTCGTTTGAGTTCGACCAGCCACTGATGGGTTGGCGTGCCTATGGCAACTTCGAGTTGAAGGCCGATGGTCCTTTCGAAAACAATCCCCACTACGTACGTCTTGGCTATTCAGGCCATAGCGACAAGTTTACAGGTCTTGAGAACGAAGGTTTCTTTGGCGTTGCCGTGAAGGAAGGAGCCACCTACCGCTTCTCCGTCTGGGCTCGCTGTCCAGAGGGTGGCAAGTCCATGCTCGAGGTCAGCTTTGTCAAGAACAACACCATGGACGAAGACCAGCGCTTTGCCAAGGTCAATGTCAATATCGAGGGTAAGGAGTGGAAAAAATATACAGCCGAGATCAAGGCTCCCTGCACTGAGCCCAAGGCAGCTCTCCGTATCTTCCTCCGCAAGAGTGGCGACAATGCCATCACAACCACCGATGTAGAGCACATCTCTCTCTTCCCCACCGACACATGGAAAGGTCGCGAGAATGGTATGCGTAAAGATCTGGCACAGGCACTCTACGACTTGCACCCAGGCGTATTCCGCTTCCCGGGCGGTTGTATCGTGGAAGGCGTCGACCTTGCCAGCCGTTACCAGTGGAAGAACAGCGTTGGTCCTGTTGAGAACAGAAAGCTCAATGAGAACCGCTGGCACTATACTTTCGACAAGCGTTTCTATCCCGATTATTTCCAGAGCTACGGCCTCGGCTTCTTCGAGTTCTTCCAGCTCTGTGAGGATTTCGGTGCAGAGCCCCTTCCCGTCATCAGCTGTGGTCTCTCCTGCCAGTTCCAGAACCCCGACCCCACAAAGCCTGGTGTTCATGTACCACTCGACTCACTCGACTGCTACATTCAGGATGCTCTCGACCTCGTAGAGTTTGCTAATGGTCCCGTCGATTCGAAGTGGGGAAAAGTGCGCGCCGAGATGGGACACCCCGCATCTTTCAACCTGAAGTTCCTTGGTGTAGGTAATGAGCAGTGGGACTACGACGATGCCCATGGCGGCTTCGGTCCGGTGTTCACCGCCCGCCTGAAGAAGTTCTCTGATGCCCTGCGTGCGAAGTATCCCGATCTGAAACTCATCGGTACCACTGGTCCTAACTCTGAGGGCTGGGACTTCGATCTTCTGCAGCCCCGCATGAAGGAGCTCAAGGTCGATCTCTATGACGAGCATTATTACCGTAACGAGGAGTGGTTCCTCAGCCACGGTCTGCGCTACGACACCTACGACCGCAAGGGGCCAAAGGTATTTGCCGGCGAATATGCCTGTCATGGCAGCAACAACCACAAGTGGAACCACTATTATACCTCTTTATTAGAAGCAGCCCACATGACGGGTATCGAGCGCAATGCCGATATCGTACACATGGCTACCTACGCTCCCCTTTTCGCCCACGTCGAGGGCTGGCAGTGGCGTCCAGATGCCATCTGGTTCGACAATCTCCGTTCGTTCAAGACTGTCAGCTACTATGTACAGCAGCTCTTCGCCATGAACAAGGGTACCAATGTGCTCACGCTCACCATGAATAAGAAGCCCGTAGCAGGCCAGCCTGGTCAGGACGGTCTCTTCGCCTCTTCAGTCTACGACAAGCAGACGGGCGAGGTCATCGTTAAGGTTGTCAACACCTCCGATGCACCACAGTCTGTCACCCTGAACCTCCAGGGCATCAAAGCTGGTGGCGAAGCACAGACCATTACCCTCTGTCATAACGGTATGGACGACGAGAATACCCTCGACGAGCCCGAGAAGATCACCCCACAGGCTGGCTCCATCGCCGTGACCGCTGGGAAGAAGGCTGCCACCATCAGCGATGAGCTTGCACCAAAGTCTTTCCGTATCTATAAGATTAAGAAATAAAACACGATGATCAGTTTGCCTTTATGGGTCTGGATTCTGTTCTATGTGCTGGTGTTCATCATGCTGCTAATCGACCTAAAGTCGTTCGGCAAGCAAGGTCAGCATGAAGTCAGTGTCAGCGAAGCCCTGAAGATGACGGCCGTCTGGATTGGCGTGTCTCTCCTCTTCTGTGTCGGCATTGAGTTTTTCTATCCAGGCGATTCCCACGAGAAGGCAATGGAATTTCTTGCAGGTTATCTCATCGAGAAATCTCTCTCGATGGATAACCTGTTTGTATTCCTCATGCTTTTCTCATTTTTCGGTATCCAGCGCAAATACCAGCACGAGGTACTTTTCTGGGGCATCTTCGGTGCATTGGTACTGCGCAGTGTCTTTATCTTTGCCGGTACGGCAATGATCCAGCGATTTGAGTGGATACTCGGTCTTTTCGGTATCTTCCTCATCTACACTGGCTTCAAGATGTTTGGTCATCAGGACGACGAGAATGTCGATCCTTCGAAGAACATTTTCGTGAAGCTCTTCAAGCGCTTCTTCCCTGTGACCGACCAGATGCACGAGGGCCGTTTCTTTATTGTTGAGCAAGGTCGTCGACTGGCCACTCCGCTCTTCATTGCCCTGCTGGTCATCGAGACCACCGATGTGGCCTTTGCCGTCGACTCCATCCCCGCCGTCTTCTCTGTGTCGCGCGATCCATTTATCGTGCTCACGTCAAATATCTTCGCTATTCTCGGTCTACGAGCCCTCTATTTCGCTCTGGCCGCCGTGGCTAAATATTTCACATATCTGAAGTACGGACTGGGCATCATCCTCTGCTTCGTAGGCGTCAAGATGCTACTGGCTATGAACGAATACGTCAACGACTTCGCACGTCTTGCGGGCTTCGACCTTAACATGCCACACATCGAGATTCCCACACCCATCTCCCTCACTATCATCTTCGGTGTCCTCGTCCTGTCGATGCTCCTATCCGTCGTCATCTCCAAACGAGCCCAATAAAGAGAAAACAATCAGCCCCGCCAAAAAGTTGGCGGGGCTTCTGCATAATGCCATACTAAAGGTTACTTCGCATCTGATTCCTTACGAGAGCCTTTCTTGTGATGAGAATGGCGTTTGGCCATGTCAGCTTTGTAATTTTTGTACTGTTCAGGAGTCATGATTTTCTGAAGTTCTGCATCGTAGGCCTTCATCGTCGCTGCCATCTCTGCACGTTTGGCTTTCATATCTCCCTTGGGAGGCTCTGGGCGCTCACATTTCTCATCACCCTTAGGAGCATTGGGGCACTCACACTTCTTGTCACCCTTCGGAGGTTCTGGGCGTTTGCCCTTCATGCCATGAGGACCGTGATGACGGCCACGAGGGGGGCGCATCTTATCGGCGTACTTGGTGTTGAGCTCGAGCAACTGCTTGGCCTGCTCGTCGTTAAGGTTATAATCCTTGACGGTCTGCTCTGTACGATGCTTGATCATCTCCTGCTTACGGGTGTCCTTATCGTCCTTGTCGTGAGCAAATGCAGCCGAACTGATAAAGAGTGCTGCCACGAGTGTCATCATAAACTGTTTCATATTCATTTCCTTTCGTCATTTAATTTGTTAGACATGTTGTTATAATTCTCTGTTGTTGCAACTGACTATTTGACGCAGGACGAAAGGCAATGTTTAAACCTGCCGAATCGAGTTTCAACGAACCAGCAGATTCTATCAGTGAATCGTATGAAAGCTTCAGTTAACGACGGACGACTTACGGCGATATTCCCACAGCTCGAGAGAGTTGATGATGTTCTGCCAGAGCACATAACAGCCTGCACCGACAGAGGCCATCGGATTAAGATAGGTGTAAGCAACCCAGATAGAGAGGGCCGTGTTTTTCTGGAACAAAGCCTGTCCGCCATCTATCTCATCGCCCAAATGACGGCCGATGCTGCGCCCCACCAGAAAGAGGACGAAACAAAGGATGAGACTCATCGTGGCAATCATGAGCAACACAGTCAGTCCGGCTTCGCTATGCACAATATTTCGCACAGTGACGCCTGAAGTGACACTGAGCTGCACAGCCCATAGATAGAAAGAGAGGTCGGGGATGGACACAATCCAGGCACAGACGCGCTTGGCAAAGTGCTGCATATACCAGCCAAGAGCCAGCGGGGCAATCAGCACCATCGCCAATTTCTCAAGAATGATGATAAAAGCACTCCAGAATGTCAAGTGACTGCCACGCTCGAGCAAAGGGAACACCGTCGGAATCATCAGGGCCGAAGCAAACGAGGAGAGCACGACGAAGGCCGTCATCGTATTGATGTTACCCCCAATCTTCGCCGTCACTACAGGCGCTGCCGTTGCCGCAGGGCCGATGATACAGGTAAGCACGCTCTCCCAAAGAATCTTTTGTTCGAAACTGGCCTCAACACAGAAGATAATCCACACATTAAGCGCTACAAGCAACACCTGAGCCAGCAATACACCCACATGCCAGCGATGGGGTTTCATCTGGTGGAAGTCGATGCGGCAAAAGGTGGAAAACAACGTACAGAACACCATCATCGGGAAGATGGTATCTACAATGTCGCCCAGGGTATCACCCGCCACATCGAGCTGCGGCACGAAATAGAACAAGAGATAGACAATCGTTCCCACAGCGATAGCTACGGGCAACGTCCAGTCTTTCAGAAATTGCTTAATACTCATATCAGGCTGCAAAGGTAACACTTTTTCTCCAAAGCCCAACCTTTTTCACAAATTCTAACTCATAGTAAGTCACGTTAGGCACCACCTCAAAAGCCACTTTCCAGATGCAACTGTCGCCATTGGCATCTTCCACAAAGGGCTTGCCGGCCCCCGCCCTGTTTCCCATAAGAACAGCATACCCAGCGGGACATTTTTTCGTAACTTTGGAAGAATTTGCAGGATTTCTTTGTATAAAGGCGATGCAGAGGATTGAGAAATTCTGGGGTTTCGATTTGGATACCGTTCTTGCGTCCCGTTGGTAGCAAGCGGCAAAGCCGAGCGCTCAATTCAATGTTCTGCTATAAATTGCCTGAAAGAGCACCTGACTCAGAGCCACAGCCTGTTTCGTAGCTCATCATCGAGTGCAAAGGTACCGCTCGGCTTTGCCGCTTGCCCAAGCAAGAACATTATTTTGAAATAACCAAATGCTATTCACAAATTCTAGCGTCTATATTTACAAGCAAAAATACCATAGATTACCTGCTGGTCTAATAACCGAATCATCCAACTCCAGCTTCTATCTCTCTCTGAGCATAGATTACAGCATCGCGTTTCACCTCGTCTTCACCCTCAACAGTATCCAGCACCTTGTCTGCTAACCAGATGGTCAACAGTTCTTTTTCTTCGATTTCCAAGAGTTTGGCCATAATAGGGATATGGCTTCGCTTGGCTTTCCTTTCTCCACGCTCTATCTTGCTATACATTGGCGTGTCGATATCCAGTGCAGCCGCTAGTTTTCGTTGCACCATCCCACGCTCTTCTCTGAGTTCTTTTATCTTCTTACCGAATATCATACGCTTCCATTTATTCCTTTCTAACTTTCCGATACTTCTGATTCTTGCTGTTAGGCTTCTCTGGTTCTGTCATTTCTATAAAACCATGTTCAAGTAGAGGCTTAATGAACTTGTTTATATTGGTGGGATGATAACTATAGCCAATATGTTCAAGTATCTCCCTTGCACTTCTTGGAATACTGCAAAACTGTATGACATCCTTTTGAGTTCCTTCAAGTGCCTTATATGCTATATGGGTAACACCTACTTCTTTATCTCTATCATCTCTATCACTTTGCTTTTTGTTGTTTTCTCCCAAATCGCTTTGATTCAAGTGTTTATCTCTATCATCTCTGTCACTATCTCTATCATTTTTAACATCAATTTCTCCTACATCTCTACGCTCAACCGTCACCACAAACTCATTGAGCGTCTCGTCATTGATAAACTTGATACCAGGAGTAAACTTCAAGGCTCTGGTGATGCCGCTTCCTGCTCCTGTGTAGGGCAGCAGATTGATACCATGATTGAACAGCAACTTGTTTCTTGGCACCGATGCACCATGTTTAATGCTTTCCATGCTGACCCCCTCCGGCAACAGCCCTGGACTGTGAATCTCAATCCTGTTGTCGAAGATAAACACCCGTAACGGTGCTTCTATTACATACGAACGATGCAGGATGCCATTCGTAACAATCTCTGACAAACTGGCAATCGAGACCTCCAACTCGCCTTGACTGTTAAAGTCCTTTTCCACTTGTTTCCTGCGAAGATTCCTGGTCAGGAATGAAATGATATAGTTGTACAGGTGTACGGCATTGCCATCTGCATCATTTCCACTCTTATCACGGAACTCCGTGCCCCCAATGCTGTTACCCACAAAACTGACACATCTAACAGTAAATGCAGGTAGCCAACGTTGAGGGTATCTTCCCATCAGCATCAAAGCAGCCACAGTCAATGTACCATCCTCCAATATCAGACCATTGTTCTTTAAGATGCCCTCTGGCGTTTGACTAAGAACACCAGCAATCTCGTCAAGACTCCTATGCCTCATTTCTGTTATGGGTAACTGCTGTCGCTCAAAATCGCTACGGAATCTGTTGAGTAGATAGTCACGCAAGGTGTTCTCATCCAGATCTTTGATACTGGTGCCATTCACTGGCATACTGTCTGGGTGCATCTGTCCGTTCTCCATCAGCATGGCTATCAGTTCAGCGTTGTCAAACACTTTGCGCTTATCAGCACCCTGTTTCACCCACACTATTCCCTTGCTGTCGCGATAAGGTTTGTTCTTTCCTTGTTTGACGGTAGCCACTATAATGACACCACCCTCCATTTGAACATTCTCGATGTCGAGCAGAATCTGTGGAACCACACCTTCCGATGCCAAACTCCCTAACAAGTTCGTCGTCTCTTGCACCTCCACAAACGAGAGCGGATTGATGCGCCCTGTCTTGTCGTCAATACCTACCACAATCATCCCGCCACGAGAATTACTCTGTGCCACCATCTCGCAACTCACGTCATACTTGTTGTCGCGAGTCACCCGCTCCTTGAACTGCACTCGCGTCTGTTCAGCCGTATCTCTTAGTCTTAAAATATCTTCTTTCGTCATATCTTGTATTTCTTGATTTCAATAAGACTTTGATTTTAATAATAGTGTTTTAGTCTTCGATTCCTAACTCCAATCTGCTATGACCTTCATAAGCTATATCTGCGGCATCTCTAAGTTCTTGATC
>ODAI014039637.1_pt1 | contig 33521 bp, 22 predicted proteins | sample 1539321 | NCBI WGS metagenome assembly ODAI01 (sample SAMN02144231, study PRJEB22623) | gut metagenome | biome: sheep rumen | host: Ovis aries | place: New Zealand
TAAAGGATATTCATGGTCTCTAAAATCATCGGATCTGAATCAAGAACCGTTCCATCTAAATCGAAAAGAATAACTTCGTATTTTTTATTCTTCATTGGTTTTCTCTTTTCTAAATCCTTGAGCGATATAAATCGCTGAACAAACAAGCATAAGCAAAACACTTAATCCGACAATTAAAAGGATGAATCCATTATTAAATTTATTAAATTCAAGGGAATTTGATTGAACATTTGTTCCCATAAAAACGCTCCCTAAAATAACTAAGGTTAAACCAACCACCAATAAAGTACCTGCTACACCAAAGGAAAAAGGTTTATTAACATTAGCGATAAGAGGTTCTTTCTTTTTCAAGCGGATAATATGTCTCACTGCATGGTTTAACGCGATAGCAAATGCTCCACCTAAAACAAAGACGATAGACCACATCCAGCTATAATAACCATCATTACCCATGTTATAAGCACTAAATCTAAGTGGTTCTAAGACAACACGAGTCATGCCGTACCAAATAATGTAAGATGCTGATAAATCACCAAGTTCGAGATATTTTCTTAATCCTTTTCCAATGGCAAATCTAATTAAGAAATATCCGGTTAAGTTACTAAGGCATTCTATAAAGAATAATGGAACATAGATTTTTCCTTCGGGTGCCCAGCCTCCGCTTTCAGAGAATGCCGCATTATTAGCGATAATCTTTGGTAAGAACCACCATTCAGAAGCGTTAACTAAGTTACCGTGAACTTCACAGTTAAAGAAGTTACCCCATCTGCCAACTGCTTGGGCAACTAAAATACATGGAATAATTACGTCCATTGCAATCCAGATAGAGTATTTTCTATTTCTCCAGATAAACCAAATGACACCGATAATGATGCCACCTAAGGCACCAGAAATAACAGTGAGCCCACCTTCCCAAGCAGCGAAGATTGACCACCACTCTCCATTAGCAACTCTTTCAGCGAATCCTCCGTGTTCCCATTCTCCAATAACATATCCAAGTCGAGCAAAGACAATGCCAGCAGGGAAAGCAACGAATAAAGTGGATTCTAAGATGCCATGTTTTCCATATTCAACATAAAATCTATGGTCACAAATCGCGTAGACTAATAAAGCACCACCTAAGATACAAATTGCGTACCACGCTAAATTAGGTTTATTAGATGCTCCCATAGCAGGAGTAACAAATCCTTTTGAGAAATTAATGCCATTCACTAAAGGATAAGCAAGATAATCAGCAATTCCATTGGTGAGTAGCCATAAGCCAATAAAGAAAACAATTCCACTTGCGATAATGGTGATAAATAATCCTTTATCAATCTTTGATTCAATTTCCTTACCGTAATAATGAAGAATAAAAGACAAAGTAAATGTTGGGGTTGCTAATCCAAATATTAAAGAACCAAAGATTAAAGATGCCCAATCTCCTGCATTAAGTGGATAAAGTTGATACATCGCTAAAAAGACAAAGATTAAAACTGTTGAAATCCCAATAGCGCCAACTAGATAGATAAACATTTTTATCTCTTGAGGATAATTAATTGTTTTTGGCATTGGGAATTTCACTACTTTGATTGCTTTATAAATTGCAAAACCAAAAATGCCCAATACAGCGATAATGAAGATAATCATAAAGATTAAAGGCACCATATTATTCACCTAAAACTTTCTTTAAATATTGGCCAGTATAACTGACTTTACTCTTACTAATTTGTTCTGGAGTTCCAGTAGCGATGACTTTGCCACCTCTATCTCCTCCATCAGGACCGATATCAATGATGTAATCTGCAACTTTAATAACGTCTAAGTTATGTTCAATAACTAAAACAGTGTCTCCGTGATCAACAATTCTTTGTAACACTGCGATTAATTGCTTAACATCATGAGAATGCAAACCAGTAGTTGGTTCATCTAAGATATATAAAGTTTTTCCTGTTGGTTTTCTTTGAAGCTCATAAGCGAGCTTAACTCTTTGAGCTTCTCCTCCAGAAAGAGTGGTTGCTGGTTGACCAATTTTGATATAACCAAGTCCCACATCATATAGAGTTTGAATTTTATGTTTAATTTTTGGATGGTTGCTAAAGAACTCTAAAGCGTCTTCAACAGTCATCTCTAAAACTTCATAAATGTTTTTACCTTTGTAAGTGACTTGTAAGGTTTCTTCGTTATATCTTTTTCCGTTACATGCATCACACTTAACATAGACATCTGGTAAGAAGTTCATCGGAACACGGGTTACACCTGCTCCTTCACATTTTTCACATCTTCCACCAGTGACATTAAAGGAGAATCTTCCTTTATCAAAGCCTCTCGCTTTTGCCTCTACCGTATTAGCGAATAAATCTCTAATTTCATCAAATAGTTTGATGTATGTAGCAGGGTTACTTCTAGGAGTTCTTCCAATTGGTTCTTGAGAAACATTAATTACTTTATCGATATATTCTTGTCCGTTCATAGACTTAACTGGTCCAGGGAATACTTCTTTACCAGTAAAATATTTAACGAGTTGTAAATATAATGTTTGATTCACTAATGAGGATTTACCGCTTCCAGAAACTCCCGTAACCGCAATAAAAGTGCCAAGTGGGAACTTAACATTAATATTTTTTAAGTTATTAACTTTTGCCCCATTTATCTCTAAGAACTTGCCGTTTCCTTTTCTTCTAGTTTTAGGAACGTCAATCTTTTTCCTACCAGTTAAGTAATCACTAGTAAGACTATTTTCACATTTAAGTAATCCAGGAACATCACCCGCGTAGACAATTTCTCCTCCGTGGATACCTGCTCTTGGACCAATATCAACAACATAATCTGCTTGTCTAATGGTTTCTTCATCGTGTTCAACAACCACAAGAGTGTTACCGATATCTCTCATTTTCTTTAAAGATTCAATTAATCTTTCGTCATCTTTTTGATGTAGACCAATACTAGGTTCATCCAAAACATACATAATGCCAGTTAATTTAGAACCGATTTGAGTAGCGAGTCTAATTCTTTGACTTTCTCCTCCTGAAAGAGTCATCGCCATACGGGATAAAGTTAAATAGTCTAATCCGACATCGCATAAGAAAGAAACGCGAGATTCGATTTCTCTAATAACCATATTCGCGATAGTTAAATCATTATCTTTGAGTTTAGACGATAATGAAGAAATCCAAGTTTTAAGTTCTCCTAGTTGTAAGCAAGTAACGTCATAAATGTTCTTACCATCAATTAAGACACTTAAAGCTTCTTTATTAAGTCTCATTCCTTTACAAGTAGTACAGGTTGTGTCTCTCATGAATTTCTCATAATAGTCTCTCATCCAATCACTACTAGTTTCTTGATAAAGTCGCTCAATTTTGGTTTTAACTCCTTCAATATAACCAACGCGGTTCATCGTGTTACCACTGCTGCTGCGTAATGTATATTTTTGGATATCAGGAGATCCATAGAATAGGATTTGTTTTTGTTTATCAGTGAGTTCTTCAAAAGGAACATCAATAGAAATCTTATATAAATCACAAAGGAGTTTGAATTCTTGCCATTCAAGGTTTTGAGTACCAACGACATTCTTATAATATTCAAGAGCCCCTTTAGAAATAGATAATTTTGGATTTGGGACTAATAGTTCAGGAGCAGCTTCTCGCTTAATTCCTAAACCTTTACAATCAGGACAGAATCCCATAGGAGCGTTAAAAGAGAATAATCTTGGCTCTAATTTTGGGACTGAAAAACCACATATTGGACAGGTATGACGATCAGAAAGCACTTTTTCTTCAATGCCAGAATAAATAACTAAAAGTCCTTTAGACCAATCTAATGCAGTTTCAATTGATTCATATATTCTCGCTCTATTTTCTGGTTTAACAACAATACGATCAACCACAATATCAATAGAGTGTTTATTATTTTTTTCTAGTGGCTTAACATCTTCAATTAAGGTAAAAACTCCATCCACTCTTAAACGAACAAATCCATTTGCTCTAATTTTATCTAGTAGTTCTTTATGAGTTCCTTTTTCCGCATGAACAATTGGAGAAAGGAGTTGAATCTTAGTTCCTTCTGGATAGGAAAGAACGATATCAGTCATATTAGAAGGGCTAAATGAAATAATTGGAGTGTGATGAGTTGGGCAATATGGCACTCCCACTCTACCAAATAGAAGTCTTAAATAATCATAAATCTCAGTGACAGTACCAACTGTACTTCTTGGATTATGAGAGACTGATTTTTGATCGATAGCAATTGATGGAGCAAGTCCTTCAATAACATCAACATCAGGTTTTTCATAGTTGCCTAAAAATTGTCGAGCATAACTAGAAAGAGATTCCATGTATCTTCTTTGACCTTCAGCGAATAAAGTATCGAACGCTAAAGTGGATTTACCACTTCCAGAAAGACCAGTAAAAACTACCAGTGATTCTTTTGGAATGGTCACCGAAACATTTTTTAAGTTATTTTCTCTTGCACCTTTAATGGTGATGTTCTTTTCCATAAGTGTATTTATTTTACATGAATAAAATAAAACTTTCTACACATATGAGTGTATTTCTTTAAAAGTATAAAAAAGCCAAACTTTTTTACTCGTTTGGCCTAATTAATTTGTTATTGAGGTAATTCTTCACTACTTCCTGATAGTCCAAGTTCTTGAATAACTGGGGCAATATCATTAGATGTTACCATAATGATTTTATCAAAGAATTTTTCATCATCTTCCGTAGGAAGTTCTAAGATTTGATAAAATCTTTCTAAAACATCTGGGGCAATTGGATATTCTCTTTGAAGATTTTGATTAGCAACAACTTGTTTATCGATATTCCACATGACTAAGTCAACTTCTTCAAACAAATGTTTGAGTTTCTTATTACGGTCCACTCTCATTTTCTTAGAGACGTGAGTAGCGTCTAATATGACAACTCCTTCTTTGTCTAAAGAATATGTTTTGGCGAGGGAAAAGAAAATCTTCCACATTAATTCATCTTCATTGAGATTAGATTGTCGACCAGTGATTTCTCTTCTTAATTCGTCACTGCTCACAATATAAACGTGAGACTCTTTAATTTTCTTAATAGTCTTACAGAAATATGATTTTCCAGAACCTGGAACACCTGATAATACGATTAATTTGCTCATATGCAATAAATATAGCAAACTTTATTTTTAAAATAAAGAAAGGGATTGATAAACAATCCCCTAGTCTAATTATTTTGTCTTTTTAGCTATGAATAATGTTATAGATATAAGCATTATCGTAGAAATGTTCAGTTCCAATAGCGATATCTGGCTCTAATCCATTTTCGTAACAAACAAATCTATTGTTAACGTTATCATATCCACCCATTCTCGCTAGAGAAGAGTTTCTGAAGATTGTTCCAACCGCACTTACGAAGTCACCAACAATGCATGTTCCTCCACCAGTTCTTTCTCCGATAAGAGTGGCAAGTCCTAAATAGTTAAGATAAGTTGGGAAAGCATTACCACATGAGAAGGAAGAAGTTGAAGTCATACAATAATAATTGTAATTAGTGTAAGAATCATTTCCGTAAACATTGTCATAGTTCAAATCACAGTTATAGAAAACTTCAAATGTTTCATGAGTGCTACCATAATCAAAAACCATGCTAGGGTGTTCGCTTAAGAACGTAAGTAAGAATGGGATACAGTTCACCACTCCTCCAGTATTACAAGAAAGATCAAAAACGACATTTTGAATTGCGTTATTGGAAGATATTTCATCAAATGCTTTCTTAAAGAATAGCTTTGTATCTAGTTCATGAAGGTCTTCGTAAGAATAGCTTTGATAATCAACAGTAGCAGAATCAGTGCCCCAAAGCATATTGAAAGCATCAAATCTAATAAATGCGGTATCTTGATAACAATCTACTCCAATGCCTTTGCCGCTATCACTTCTTTGAGTAGAAAGCGTTGTATTCTTTCCAATTACTCTTGTGTAATAATCGTTACTATATACACCTTCACGATAAATATTTGATGCTTCTTCTCTTAAAGCATCATCTCTATAGTAAGGCTCTAAGCTTAATAATCCTGCATGGCATTCAAATAGCCATTCTCCACTGAAATGGGCAATTGTTTTTGAAAAAGTTATAGGATCTGAAGACATAAATCCTTCTTTATAACCAAGATTAGTGAGTAATAAGTCAATATCAGTAATACCTCTAGTCTCAAATAATCCATAGTTATTCTTTAAAGAATAAAGAAGTGAATTATATGTATAGTCAATCATCTCTTGGCTTCTAACATAATTCTCATTATTCCATGGGCTATTGGTATAGTATTCATCTTTATATGTTTCTTCGCTGTAAATTGATGAAGCAAGATAACAATCTTTTCCGTTATATGCAAGTGCACCAAAATATTCAGTGCAGAAAATGTCCGCTAAAGGAGTAAGAGGCGCATAGGTCCTATTATATTCATCTTTGATGATATCTAAATTGAATTCACCAAGGTCATAAGTTATTTCAATATCTCTAGAATGATAGATTCGGCTTCTTGAAGTATCGATTTCAATATGATTTTGATCTCCATAAAGAGAAAGCTTTCCTAAATGAGCACCATTAATTAAACCAGCGTTACAATTAAAACTTCCTGAGATATCTCCAACAGTAACTGTGTCATTTATTGTATCAACGATGATATAGCCTTTATTACTATTACGAGAATCATAATATATTTTCCCAGGTTCTCCATCTACTGGGCTAGCACCTCTAATTAAATTATTTGTGGTGTGATTGGCGGTATTTCTCGCATTAAAGAATTCACCAACTTCAACATAAGGAACATCGTTTTTGTTGACTATGTTATAAATAGAGAAAGTAGAAGTATATCCTTCACCAAGAATCATTCTTGTCGATGTTCTATTAGTGATGACGTTCGTATCGTAATTATATAAATCAGTAATTTCAACATCATCACTATTACGGATAATAATTGACCATTTATTGTCTAAATTACTTAAGTTACCAGTAACATTAATAAGTTTGTTACTATTTTTAGCTTGGTAGATTTTATCGTGGATATCTGTGATATCTAAGTCCGCTAAAATGTTTATGGCTTCATAAGCATATAAAGGTGGATCATATATAAATCCGCTAGCGAATTCATATCCACCTAAACTTGTGGTTATTCCTTCATCAAAATTATCAGGAATGACTCCATTAACTTTAATGAGTCTTGAATTCGCATATTTATCATTATTGCAGTAGGTAGAAGTTCCTAATCCATTTGTTTTTAAATCACTAACCCCTTCATACACTACTGGTTCATATCCTGTTGGATTAGTTTCATAAGCAACTGTAATAGTAGGGTTAATTACTTGAGGAACATTACCTACTACTCCAATTTCTCCTCCACTAACATCAACGACATTGCCAACATTAAAAGAATCAGATACATCACTAATCATAATCGCATCTAATTTACGAGTATTTTGATTCACTCTTTGAACAAAGATGTAATCACTATGAACTGCAGTTACTGTTCCTCTAAAGCTATAAGGACTATCTATTGTTGAAGATGAAGCACTACTATAGATTTCATCAACAATGTCAGAAATCTCTCTCATTTCACTTGGAAGTTCACAGCTATAGTCTTTATTTGCTAAAAGCCTTAGGGTGTGTAGTCCACTAGTGACAACGACTCCAATCCCTAAACTAAATGTTAGTCCGATAGAAGTAATAAGTAATGATTTCTTTTTCATAATTATTTTTTATTTTACCATGCGCTCATACGTCATCACACAAAAAAAGACACGCATAGGCGTGTCTTTAATTGTAAATCTTTGATTTATTAGGCGAGTAATTCTTCTTTAAGTTGAGCAACAACTTCGCGACGGTTCGCTAATTGGTCTTCACTTAATCTAGAAACTTTAGCTTTAGCAGCTTCGATTTCTTCTGGAGTAACTTCACCGACTTTTAAGACTGCTTTTTCAGCTTTCTTATAGTCTTTCTTTAAGATTTTTAATAATTGTTCGTTTTGCTTACGAATTTCAATCTTTTGTTTCACCACATTTAAGTAGCTTTCTGGAACATAGGAAGAAATGATTCTAGATCCTTCTCTCCATTGGCGGTAAAAATATTGGTGACCAGAGATTGTCTTGACTGAAATGTAGCCTCTTGGAAGGGAATCAATAACCTTCTCAATGAGAGAGACCTCGATAAGGGACTCAATGAGGACTTCAACTTGTCTTTCACTTTTTTTCATATTTTTTACTAACCTACCGATTTCTATTATCCTTGTTTGCAGCAAACTCTTTCTGGCCAGAGTTTATCACAACAGCGTTGTTATTTTATAGGATAATTTTATTAAAGTCCAAACTTTTTAATTCTGTTCCAACGATCTTGTGCGTATTTTTCAGCTTTTGTGAGTAATTCTTCAGCGTGTTCAGGATTTACTTTTGGTAATTGAGAGAATCTGGTTTCTGTCATGATAAATTCTCTGAATTTAGAGTAATCTGGTTCTGGCATATCGATGCTTAAACCTGGTTTACCTTCAGCAACTAAACGTGGGTCATATCTAAAGAGTTGGAAATATCCACATTCAACAGCCTTCTTCTCTTGCTTCATGGAGTTGGATAAACCGCCTTTAATACCATGGTTTGCACAAGGTGCATAGCAGATAACAAGGGATGGTCCATTATAACTTTCAGCTTCTTTTAAGGCTTTGATGGCTTTAACAGGATTGCTACCTAAAGCGATTTGAGCAACATAGACTGTTCCATAGCTCATGGCGATTAAGGCTAAATTCTTTTTAGGAGTTAATTTACCAGAAGCGGTAAATTTAGCAATACTACCTGTTTGAGATGATTTGGAGGATTGTCCACCAGTATTAGAATACACTTCGGTATCCAAGACTAAGATATTGACATCTTCTTCGTTAGCGATAACGTGATCAAGTCCACCGTAACCGATATCATATGACCAACCATCACCACCGATGATCCAAACTGATTTGTCTTGTAAATCTCTTTCGTAAGCGAGAACTGATTTAACTTCAGCGTCTTTACTTGCTTTAACTAAGTTAACGAGTTCTGGAACGATTCTACGAGATTCTTTTCTATTCTTGATATTGGCGAAGTATTCGTCAATCTTGGCCTTGAGTTCAGCTTCCACTGTATCTCTTGCTTTAGCAGCTTCTAAGATTTCCACTGCTGCTTTGAGTTTGGTGTCAGTAGCAACTCTCATGCCATAACCGAATTCAGCGTTATCTTCGAATAAGGAGTTAGCCCATGCGATACCTTGTCCTTCTTTATCGGTGCAGAATGGAGTAAGTGGAGTAGAACCACTATAGATGGAACTACAACCAGTTGCATTAGCAACTAACATATCTTTACCGAATAATTGAGAGACGAGTCTGTAATATGGAGTTTCACCACATCCAGCACATGCGCCAGAGATTTCCATATATGGCATTAAGAAGCCAACACCTTTTGGTGTTTCTTGTAATGCTGCTGGAAGTTTATCTGCTTTATAAGAGACGTGTTTGAATAAGTATTCAGCAGCTTCTTCTTGTGCGAATTGTGATTTGGCTTCAACCATTTCAATGGCGTTCTTGCCAGCTTTATTAGCGTTACATTCAGCAACACAGAGGCCACATCCAACACAGTTTCTTGGTGAAACTTGGATACGGTATTGATGTCCTGGAACACCCATTGCTGGTTTGACATCGTTCTTAACGAGTTCTGGTGCGTTAGCGAGTTCTTCTTCGTTTAAGAGGAATGGTCTAATTGTCGCGTGTGGACAGACGAACGCACATTGGTTACATTGGATACAGTCTTCTTTGTGCCAAAGTGGGACTCTATCAGCAATGCTTCTTTGTTCTTTATATGTGATGTCTGGATTCATTGTGCCATCTAAGAGTTCCCATTCGGTGAATTTAGAGACTGGTAAGTCATCTCCACCTAAGTTACCCATAACAGCAACATATGTATCGAAATATTCATCACCTGTTAATTTTCTTTCAAATTTTGGTTCTAAGGAAGCCCAGCTTGGATCGACTTTGACTTCTCTAAGTCCTTCTGTACCAGCATCAATTGCTTTCCAGTTAAGTTCGACGACTTCTTGGCCTTTCTTAGCGTATGATTTTTCAGCGAACTTCTTCATCCATTTATTGGCTTCTGCATATGGCATAATGTCTTGGTTGAGATAGAAGAATGAAGCTTGGAGAATGGTATTTGTATGTCTACCCATACCGATTTCACTAGCAATCTTGTTAGCATCGATAACGTAGAATTTAGCGTGTTTCTTTGCTAAGAGATATTTTGTTCTATTTGGCATGACCTTGACGAGTTCTTCATCACTCATATCTGTATTGAGTAAGAATGTTCCGCCTTCTTTTAAGTTCTTGATCATATCGAACTTGAATAAGTAGGTATCAAGGGAACAGGATATGAAGTTTGCGTTTTGGACATAATAGGCACTTCTAATTGGTGTCTTACCAAATCTTAAGTGTGAACGAGTAACACCACCTGCTTTTCTTGAGTCATAAGCGAAGTATGCTTGGGCATATTGTCCAGTAGCATCACCAATAATCTTAATAGAAGATTTATTAGCAGAAACTGTACCATCACTACCTAAGCCATAGAATAAGCAGCTTGTGTAATCCGCTTTGACGTGGAAGTTATCGTCAACAGGGATTGATTTATGTGTGACATCATCGTTAATACCGACTGTGAAGTCATGATGACGTGCATCACTATTTAAGAAGTCATAAACAGCTTTGACATCTTTTGGTTGAGTATCTTTGCTGGATAAGCCATAACGGCCACCTATAACCTCAACATCAAGACCAGCTTGTTTAATAACGGAAACGACATCTAAGTATAATGGTTCGCCAGTAGCGCCCATTTCTTTAGTTCTGTCTAAGACTGCAATTCTCTTAACGGTCTTTGGTAAGACTGCTAATAAATGTTTTGCAGAGAATGGTCTATATAAGTGAACCTTAACAATACCGATTTTTTCATCTTTGAGTTCATCGATAACTTCTTTTGCAGTATCGGTAACTGAACCCATAGCGACGATTACTCTATCAGCATCTTTACGACCATAATATGTAAATGGAGCATATTCTCTACCAGTTAATCTACTTGCTTCATTGAAGTATTTAACTGCGTAATCAACGACTTTATCGTAGTGAGCATTTTGTGCTTCTCTACCTTGGAAATAAATATCATCATTTTCAGCACCACCACGTGTGACTGGGTGAGTGTGTGGGTTTAAGGCACGAGCTCTGAATTTCTCGACCTTATCCATTGGAAGTAATTTCTTCCATTCATTTTCATCAACGAATTCAACGTTTTGAATTTCGTGAGATGTTCTAAATCCATCAAAGAAATGACAGACAGGTGTTTCGGCATCAATTGCTAATAAGTGAGCAACTGGTGTTAAGTCAGCGATTTCTTGAACTGAGTGGGAACAAATCATTGCGACACCAGTTTGTCTAATCGCATAAATATCTTGGTGATCACCAAAGATTGATAAGGAACGAGTTGCTAATGAACGAGCACTAACATGAAGGACGACAGGTAATAATTCTCCAGCCCATTTGTAAATGTTTGGAATCATTAAGAGCAAGCCTTGGGATGCAGTGTAAGTTGAGGCAAGAGCACCGGCTTGAAGAGCACCGTGAACTGCACCAGAAGCACCTGCTTCAGATTGCATTTCGCTAACCTTTACAACACTTCCAAAATAATTTTTTCTTCCTTTACTGGCTTCAACATCAATAACTTCTGCCATTGGGCTAGAAGGAGTGATTGGATAAATACCAGCGACTTCAATGAAGTTATAGGATTCTAATGCTGCTGCAGTATTACCATCAACTGAGAGCATAGTCTTTTTTACTTCCATGTATTTTTTTCCTCCAAAAATAACCAAAATTAATATACACGCGTATAGTCACGCATTCAAGGTTAAATATTAAAAAACGGGAAAGGCAAATGCTTTCCCTGTTTCTTAAAACTTACTTCTTTGCTTTACGATTTGCTTGTTCTTCAGCGATGAGTTTTTTAAGAATTCTTAAGTCAGTATCTGAAAGAACAATGTTTCGATCTAATAGACCTCCAACAGAAGTCATCTTGCGATAAATGAAGTCATTAATTGACTCATATACTTCGAGGTCTTTTTTCTTAATTGATGGTTGCTTATGAACAAGAGTTCTATTCTCTTCTTGGTCAATGACATATTGTTTTAATTGAGGCACCAACTCCATCAAGTTAAACTCTGGATCCATTTTTAAAGTTGGTTCAAAGTAAGAAAGTTGCTCGTTGATAATTTCAGGATATAATCCCACCACTCTAGAGAGTCTCTCACTAGTTACGTATTTACGATTAATCTTAGTTATACCACTTAAAAACTTTTTGATATCACTAACCTTAGGTTCTTTCATAAGTTTCACCACCTACTAACTATGTATAGTTTATCACAAAAAGCGCAAAATAAAAGACCTCCATGTTGGAGATCTCTTGTTAATTTACTTCAATCAAATATTTATCTTCAACGTTTTGCGTTGAGTGAAATATTCTCAAGATCATAACGGTGCGAGTGTGTTCATCAATTTTATAAATTGCAATATAGGACTTAATTGTAATAACTCGAATCGAAGAATCGTTTTTGAACTGACGAAATCTATACGGCATATAGGATAGACTTACCAATCTATTCTTAATTTCTTCAATTATATCTTTAGCCAGTTTAGGTTCTAATAAACAAAAGGCAATATATTCAAAAATGCTTTCAATGTCATCGGTACAAGAAGGAGATAAGACAACTTTATAATCAGTTGTCATATTTTTTCTTTATATCATCAAACGCTTTGTTTATCTCAACGCCTTTCCCTTCTTCGACCTCTTTAATAGCGGTGTCTAGTGTCTCCTCTAACTCTTCATCAGTTAAGAGTTCATACTCCATCGGCTTCTTTGTAGGCATTTTCACTTCAAAAGGAAGTCCGTTGTTTAAAATTATTTGTTTAAAAAACAAATTAACAGCCCCTGAAAGTGATAAGCCTAAATTTGAAAGAACTTCTTCTGCCTCATTTTTTAAATTAGGTTCAATTCTTATAGACAAATTTGATGTTTTCATAAATCGCACCTCTCACTTAAATTATATACATTGTATTTACAAAGACAATACACAAAAAGCGCAAAATAAAAGACCTCCATATTGGAGATCTCTTGTTTAATTAAGCTTGTGGTTCGCTTTTCTCTTTGCCTTTGGTAATAACACCATAGACAATCGCGGCTAAGGCTGCTCCAGCAAGTGGGGCTAAAATCCAAATCCAAATTTGAGAAAGTGAAGTTGTGTTACCAGTAAAGGCTTGTAATAATGCAGGCGCTAAGCTTCTTGCTGGGTTAACAGATGTTCCGGTAAATCCTAATCCTAAAAGATGGACTAAAGTTAATGATAAACCGATAACAATACCAGCGTGTTTTCCATCGTGATATCTCTCATCTGTAGAGCCTAAGATAGCGATAACAAAGATGAATGTGAGTAACACTTCAACGAAGAATCCGGCAAATAAGGACCAGACATCAGTTTTGAGCTCTCCATCCACTGTTACTTTTAGTAAATCTTGGATTTCATTTCCACCTAAACTACTGAAGTTACCTCTTAAGCATAAGGCAAGGAATAAACTTCCTACTAAAGCACCAACAACTTGTGCAATGACGTAAAAACAGAAATCTTTTAAAGTAATCTTTTTACGAATGAGCATTGCTAAGCTAACTGCTGGGTTGATGTGACAGCCTGAAATGTTTCCGATTGAGTACGCCATTGCGACGATAACTAAACCGAAAGCAAGAGAGGTTGCTCCCCCCCAGCCAAGTTGGCCTTCCACGATTTGGCCTGCCACTACTGCAACACCACACGCTGCAAAAGTTAAAACAGCAGTACCAATGCATTCTGCAAGATACTTCTTCCAGTTTTCTTTCATATATAATCTCCTCCTATTCACTATATCGTGAATTATTAAACAATTTTAAGTTTTCTAATACAATCTTTGCAACGAAAAAGAAGAGAATAGAAATCATCACGCCCATAGAAACATCACTTAAATAATGAGCGCCAACATACATTCTGGCAAATGACACAAGAAGTGTCCATGCTAGAGCGATGTAAAAAGTAATATAAGATGCTGTCTCATATTTCCTATTAATATATGGTAAGAATAAACTTGCCATTAATAAGACACCACAGCTACCTGCATGTCCACTAGGGAATGACTTAAATTCTTCGGATGGAAGATTAAGCGCTTCCATATAATCCTTATAGTTAGAACATCTATCCCACCAACTATGGAAATCTAAACCACCTTGAAGCGATCTAAATCTTGGACGATGCATGATACTCTTAAGTAAGGTTACTCCACCGATTAATGTTAGTCCGATAGCGGCGAGTAAAATAAGATAAATAATCCAGAGATTATCTCTATCAGTTTTACTTGTTAAACGGAATCCTAAAAAGCCAATCGCTAAATCAACTGGTAAAGAAATCAAATATCCCATTGGACGAGCAATGCCTAACATGTCAAATCCGTTAGGGCCAAAGAATTCTCGACCACTAAAATAGATTGCTAAACCAATCGCAGCCACACCCATAACTAGACAAATAATCTTCCAAACGAGATGTGGGAGTTCCTTTTTAATTCCAAAATATAGTAGTCCTCCTCCAATAAAGGCCATCACTCCATATCCTGGAGTTGTTCCAATAACGGAAACGACTAAACCAAATGTATCCTTTTCATGAAATAAGGCATCATTGATTTGAAAATCAAAGAATGAGCCGATGATAAACGCCGCAAGGAAAAAAGCGAATACCAAATAGATATGTAAATCAAGTTTTTTCATAGCAATATAATTATAGACTATTCTTCAAATAATGGGGTAGATAAATAACGGTCCCCACTATCAGGGAATAACACAACAATATTCTTCCCAGCGCTTTCTTCTTTTTTGGCCTCTTTAATAGCGGCTGCTAAAGCTGCGCCAGAAGAAATGCCCACCAAGAAACCTTCTAAATTGGAAACAAGGCGTGCAAATTCAAATGCGTCAGAATCGCTCACAGGAGAGATTTCATCAACAACATCGAGATTTAATACTTCAGGAATAAAACCAGCGCCTATACCTTGTATTTTGTGCGGTCCTGCTGGGTTTCCAGAAATAACTGCGCTTGAAGCTGGTTCAACGCCGATAATTTTGACGTTTTCGACATTCTCTTTTAAATAGCGACCTACTCCACTAATGGTGCCACCTGTACCAATACCAGCAACAAAGACATCAACGTTGCCGTTAAGGTCGTCAAAGATTTCTGGACCAGTAGTTTTATAGTGGGCCATTGGGTTAGCAGGATTAGTGAATTGACCTAAGATAATTGAATGAGGGATTGACTCATTTAATTCCTTAGCACGAGCAATTGCTCCTTTCATTCCTAAAGAAGCATCGGTTAATTCAAGTTCAGCACCATACGCTTTAAGAAGTTTTCTTCTTTCAATTGACATGCTTGAAGGCATCACTAAAATGCAGCGATATCCTTTCATTGCACTTATAGAAGCAATTCCAATGCCAGTATTACCACTTGTTGGTTCAATAATTACTGATTCATCAGTAAGAAGACCTCTTCTTTCAGCGTCTTCAATCATTGCTAAAGCAATACGATCTTTAACTGATCCGGCAGGGTTAAAAAGTTCAACTTTAGCGTAAAGACAACACTCTAAACCGAACTCCTCTTCGACATGACGTAATTCAATGAGAGGGGTTTTCCCAACAAGCTCATAAGCGTGTTCCTTAATCATAAGGTTTTACTCCTTATTGTAACGATTATAAATAGAATCTAAGGCAGCGATATTCGCTTTGCCAAAATTATAAAATGGGATAGGCATGACATAAATTTGTCCAGAATAAACAAATTTGTAATAAAACATAATAACTGTCTTATCATCAGTTTTGCCTTTAACGAAGTCGATAGCAACTCCTAACGGTCTTTGACCACTGAAGTTTTCACTCATCGAGAAGTTATTGGAGAAGTTCTCTAATAACTCTTGGTTATTGAAATAATAACCTTGTCCTTGACGAGTATAACCACCCATATCTTGATTTGTCCATTTGTAGACGAATTCAAATGTGCTGAATAAAAGTAACTCTGATGGGTAATGATAATATTCAGGGACATTTGGTTTGTCATATACTGGTTTGGATAATAGAGATGGTCTAGCACCTTGATCAGTAAATTCAATTTGGAAATAGTAAGTTCCGTAATAGCCGCTTGCTTTATCTTTTAAAGCGATAGCGCCAGTACCAACATTACTACCGTTATAAATGCTCATGTAATAATTTGGATGGAAATACGCACTAGCAGCGTAGCCACTTTCTTCTTCTCCAAAATAATAAATATCTTGGATGAAGTTATTATCCTTGAATAATCTTCTCATTGTAGAGAAGTTATCGTTAATAGTTAAATAAGTCCCTCCATTACCGACATATTCATCGACAATCGAGTTTTTGCTTGTTCCAAAATCATGAGCATCATAAATTATTTGGCTTCCAGAATAATCTAATGTGAATCTTAAATATTGTTTGTCACCACTTTTGCGATAAGCAATATTAAGTGAATTAACATTCACAATTTGATCAGAAGTATAACCAATGCATTTAACAAATGCCATTTTGAAATCTTTACTACTAACTTTTACTGAAGTGTCCTCTGATTTGATACTGCTAGTAAAACCAACATCTGCTCCTAACATTGTTGGGTAATACTTATCTCCCCATAAAGATTTGCCTTTAGAGAGGATTTCACTACTCACATAGTCATCAAGGTTATATCTAAGGCGATAAACACCTTGAGAATGTTGAATATAAATATCAGTTGCAGAAGGAACGTTATTTGGAACTATTCCAATCGAATTATTTGTGTAAATAATATCGTGATTATTGGAATTACCGACATAAGTAAAAGTATAGTTTCTCTCACTAGCGAGATATTGAATACCAGTTTTCAAATCACTAACAGTGATATGGTTTTCTTTACATCCCGCTAAAGAGAACAAAGGTGTAATAAGTAATAAAGCTAATAATCGAGATTTTTTCATACCTTAATTAGCCATTATGTCTAGCAAATGGATGGAATCCATGTGGTTGAAGCGCTTCATCAACATCACCAAGGATTGGTGTGTAATAGGTATTGAATTCTTCATCAATTTCTCTTTCTGCTAAGAAGACACAGAAATAACCTGTTGAGGCATCATAATAGAATTCAAGATACATGTCAGCAACTGCTGGTTTAGTAGTCATTGTTTGAATATCCATTGCGTAGATATAAGCATCAACATAACTTCCATCATATTTATATGCAAAATAGAAGATATCTGTTCCTAAATCTTCACCTTCATCTGTGATGTAGTGATCAGAAATATAACCTTTAGAATAACCGTTTTGATATTCTTCGGTTGTAAAGACAAGGTGTGTATCTGGATATGCAGTTGAATCCCATGTGCCAACTGGGTTAGCGTGTGCTGGGATAATATAGATTTCTAAAACTGTTGGAGTTGCACCAGCTTCGTAACGTGTGGAGTTAAGCGTGATATTAACTTTAACGTTTTCAGTAATATTTTTTGCTCCAGTGGTATCAATAACTAAATCAGCAGAGTTTGGTGCAGATTTGATTGTTAATAAGCTTGTATTGCTACTAGTAGCAGTATAAACAAGTGGTGAACCACTTGGAGATGGTTGAATTCTGAATTTATATGTTCCGTTAGCGTGAACATTGGCTTGATACCAAGATTCGACTGGAGCATAACTTGGATCACTAATGACATCCATAATGTAGAAGCTACGGATATCTTTACCAGCGATAACGTGGCAATTAACATCTAAAGTTGCACCTTTAATAGTTGCAGCGTTGACGTGGTTAGAGAAAGTAACAACTGCATCGCCTTCGTTATGAGCCGCCATTTGGTAATATAAATCAGTTGGGAGTTTAGCAATTACATCTTCATTAGAAGAAGCAACTGGGCCATATTGCCATAAGTCTAAAGCGGTAGAAGGAGTATAAGAGATAGTAATTTCATCTTTAATCTTTCCACTACCATCACTAATCATGACGCCTTCACCTAAAGCAAAATAACTATCAGTAGCAATAGTTGCCTTATCAGTAAGTGATTTAGAGACATAGCGATATGAATCAATAGAAGTAATGTAGTATGGGCTTGGATCAAATGTGCATGCTTCATTAGCAACACCATAGGTGTAGGAAGCATTAATTTTGATTTTGACTGATCCAGTTTGTCCAGTTAATGGTTTGTGTTGTTGGAAATCCCATTGATCTTTAGAGAATAATGTTTCTTTGTAGACTAATGAGGTAACAGCACCTCTTTCATCAAAGCTTAAATCAACATCATAAACATAAGCTTCATGACGTTCACTTGAATAAGTAGAAGCACTATGATCATATTCAACAGTGGTATCAACTGCGGTTGTAAATCCGTTAGCGGTTGGGTTAGAAACGATTGTGCTAACTGACCAAGAGACGTCGTCTCCAGTAACTCCAACACGATAAGCCCACATAATATCTTTTTCAAGTAAGTAGGCTGGGTTATGGGAAGTACTATTAATTTCTCTCATAACATTAGATTTGCTCTTCGCGTATCTATAGCCATAGTCATCGCCATCGATAACATCATATCTAGCGGAGTAAGCGCCATAATTGTTGTAACTTTCTCTGAAGCGGTCATCATTGATGGTTTTGCTTCCTTCTTTTAAAGCATATGTATCAACAACTTCGTATGTCTTATTTGTTTCATCATAGTGACGATAAACAAGCATATTGTGATCATCGAGTTTATCTTCGATAGTTGCTAAAGTTGTATTGTTATTGTATTTCTTCCAGGAGAATTTATGGTTAAAGACATCAGTTGTGGATTTATCCATAATTTCATATTCTGCGGTAGCAAGATCTGGAATATACATTGCTGGTTCGCTTCTAACAGCGTAGCTGTCAATTAAGACAGAAGCGAGTTGAGGAGCAGTAGTTGGGTAATTATCAATTCTCTTTCTTTGAACTGAGAAAGGTGCTTCATCTTTGCTTTCATCATAGAAGAAGTCATATGTTGCGCCTCTAGAAATTTCAAAGTTATAGTTTGGATTACCTGTAATCATGTGGATATCACCAAATGAAACTGATTCATCAAGGTCTAAAGCTTGTAATTTGCTTTCTCCAACTTTGATGTTGAATTTAGCGAATAATCCACTTCCAGCTGGAACAGAAACATTTCTAGCAGCCCAAATACCTGTAGACTCTTTGGTAAACGCTGCTACGAAGTCGCCATCAATAACGACATCACCATTAACAGAAACTCTGATAACAATAGATGCGGATTGGTTTGGCATTGTGAACTTATATGTTTTACCATCTGCTTCAGGAGTCAATATACGGTTTGTATTTAAAACAACTTCCTTTAAATTAAAACCTTCATCAATTGAGTTAATAACTAAGACTACTTCTTCACCCTCTTGAGCGCGTTCTTTATTGATTGAATAATGAACGGATGTTGGAGCGGTAACCATAATCTTGTAGTCATCGACAATGACTGGTCCAGGTGGAACAACTGATCCTCCACCATCTGATGGTTGATTACATCCAGCTAATAAAAGAGCAATAGAAGCAATACCAATAAGTAAATTTTTCTTTTTCATAGTAAGAAATCCCTTCTTTTTAATTTTTATCTAGCAGTTAACATTGTTAGTAAGCCGTCTTCAACGTACATATATACGTAATCTGAACATCTAGCAACGACAAGACCAGTAAGGACTGTTAACTTTGCAGTTGATTTTGTTGTTTTGATTGTGAAACTATATCCATCAAAGTATTGAACATAAGAATCATAAGTAGCGGTAAATGTAATAGAAACGTTTTGTTCGTAATCATCTCCACCAGTAATTGTTCCGGTAAAATCTGCTGTTGAGAATTCGGTAACAGTTAATCTCCAAGAACCAATATAAGCTGCATAGTCTTCTGGAGAAGCAAAATAGTCAATGTTATATAGTCTTTGTGGCATATATTCTGCTGTATATTTTCTTCTCACATGGATGATATTACGATAAACAAGCATTCCATCAGCGTCTTCAATCTTGAGAATAAAATCTCCGATTGCATTAGCAGTAGTAATTGTGAAGTTAGTTGTAGAGCCTTCTTCCATTGTTGCAGTCGCTAAATTTGGATTTGAAATAAAAATTTCAAATGCCGGATTAACATTGGTTGATGTATAGCTAAATAAGTAAGTTGAATCGTTGGCGATGTATCTGCCAACTGCAACATCAGCAAATGTTTCTCCATAGCTACCATTCTTTTGAATATAATCTTTTGATTTAAACTCGACAGTTCCGTAATCAGTGATTTCATATTCATCACCACTTGTGTCTTTATGCTTACCTTGGTCACCACAACCAACAAGCATTGGAAGTACGAGTAATAGTCCTAATATTTTTCTAAATTGTTTCATTTTCTCCTCCTCGATTTATTCTATAAATCATAAATGAAAACCTTCACAGTATATAGATGCATTCTTATATGTCGCAACATTGTTGAGATCACTTAAGAACGTCATTTTTCCATCAGCAAGTCTTGCTCTAATAGTAGTACCAACTGACACCCAAGCATAGTTTTGAGTTTCAACTGTGAATGTAATGACATTTGTATCAGCATCATAACTGACACCTAAGTCAGCTTGATATTTACCAGTGCCACCATCTTTTAAGTGAGCTTTACAGTCACTTTCAGATTCATAGTTATTAAACGAAATTACTAGAGTGTAATCTTCTTCATCCCAACCACTATAGTATGTGCCACTAAACGTGAGACCTTTTAAGTTAGGGAATGATGCAGTAACTTCTTCATCACTAACAACTGTGAATGTTTTAGCGGAAATATTGATGGTAACAACCACTCTTCTAGTTCCAGTAGTTAAGGTAACTGTTGTTCCGTTAATAACTGCAACAAAGTCAGTATTATCGTAAACAGCGTTATCTTCATTTGGAATAACAAGGGTGTTTCCTTTATCATCTTCGTAGACTCCATATGGGTCAACGATTTCTGCTCTTAATCGATATCCACCTTCTCCAATATATCTAACTCCTAATAATTCGTCAGTTCCTTTGGAAACGGTGTACATTGCTCTAGCGTCATAAACATGTTCGCCAGAAAGCATTTTAACTGTCACATCTTCATGTAATTCTTTCGCTGTGTAATTGATATAGAAAGAAACATAAAGTTTTGTGTCTTTATAGACTTGTAAGACGAGATGGGTTACTCCGTTAATAACGAATCTTTCTCCATCAACTGTGTACATGTTTCTTGTATCAGTAGAATTCTCTTTTTGGATACACATGATGTCATAGGTATCAAAAGGAGATTTGAGTTCGTAATCACTTGCGAATAAGTATCTATCACCATAAATAAGTGTTGCGTAGTCTTCGGTGTATAAAGAATCATCATAAACAGTTTTAACTTGTGCTTGTTTTGTAACTGTGTTGTTTCTTCTTAATGTGATGGCTCCACTTGTAGCCACTGTTAAATCTTTTGTTTCATCAAAAGAATTAATAACTCCAGTAGAACCGCTAATAGGAACTAAGAAATAGTCTCCGACAACCTTATTTCCATCAAGAAGTTTGCTATTTCCTTCGGTTGGATAAACTGTAATCTTCTTGTCATAAGCGTATGGTGTGGTGAAATAGAAGACATCTTTACTGCTATCGTATGAAGCTTCGTTAGTCTCAACTCCACCTAAATCACTAGTGACTCTCTTATATGTAAGTCCGCGACAGAAATAGCTATCATCACTTGAAGTTGCTTTAAAGTAAACAACATCACCTTGATTAACACTATTGGTGGCGGTAGTACAATCTTTGTCTAAATATGCTTTAAGGGTAATATGTGTAGAATTTTGAATGTCTAACAAATAATCCTTAACAATTGGAGTATCATCACGATAATTTGGTGTAATAGAAATGAAATCATAATCGCCTTTATCAGCGACAAATGTTACATAGCCATTATCATCAACGTTTTGATCTTCTCCGTTAATTGATAATGAAGTAGGAATTAAATATCCATTTGCTTCTAATTTCACTCTTATTTCATTACCAAGAGTGACGTTATAGTATGTAACTCCATCTTCCACTAGAGCGTTAGTAAGTGGAGTAAAATTATTATCAATTTTTTCTGCGATTTCTTTAATTAATCCTTTTGCGTCATGAACGTACATCTTACTTGTTTCAACGACTTTAGGATTAATTGTGACTGCACAAGTAGCAGTAAAGTTACCATCAACTGTGGTAGCGGTAATATTCACTGTTCCATCTTTTAAAGTGCTAACAACACCTGCTTCACTAACGGTTGCAAATGTATCGTTACTACTACTCCATGTCACATCTTTATTTGTTGCGTCACTAGGAGTAACAGTTGCTTTAAGTGTGAAAGAGTCACCAACGGTGACTGTTTTACTTGTGTAATCTAAAAAAATACCTGTTACATGGACTGTTGTATCAACTGGTCCAGAAGGAGTGTTTGTTGCGCATCCAAAGAGCATACCTGAGGCAAGTATTGTCGGTATTAAGTATCTAATTGTCTTTTTCATATGCGCGTACTCTCCTTATACGTGTATAAATATTAAAGCACAGAGGCTTGGCTAAAGGAAGACCAAACCTCTGTACTAAATTATTTTAATAATATAAATGTATGCTGTAGCAATTACAAGATTTATGCTGCGACAACAACAAGGTTAGAAATGACAACTTGGTCAGAACCATTATCGCCGCTGCCATCTTTGGAATAAGCAAATTTTAATACTGTTCCAGCAGCATAATGTGTTGTTGCAAATGCAGTTGTTTCAATAGTTCCGGAAAGGTCACTAAGGACTCCACTTCCGTTGACTGAATATGTGAATTTATCCCATCCACTTTCAGAAGAAACGGAATAAGAGAAACTAACATCTGCATCAACCGCTAATGTTAATGTCATGAAACATGTTGAGCTACCAGCACCTGCGTTACCAGTAGTGAATGTTCCGGCAGCGGAATCAAACACCATTTGATAAGAGTTGCCATTTAATTCAATGTTACTGAACATTCCTGGATATGCAGCATCAATTTCGTTTGCTACATCGTTTTTAAACTTACCAGTAAGTTTTGCGTAAACACTCATGTTTTCATTAACTGCTGTTCCGCTAGCAATTGGATTGTTGAATTCTGGATCGGTGTACCAACCATCATGACCATGATAATAACTACTGTTATAATCAGGAAGTGTTAATGTTGCACCTTTATCTAAAACTCTTGTTTCATAGTTGCCATCTGGTCCATTTGTATAGACTTTAACAGTAACTTGTTCAACCCATTTAGCGTAGATTTCTGTATTAGCTGTAATACCAGCGCTGAAATCAAATGGAGTGTCATATCCAGTAGTTGTGTACCAACCATCAAAGCGATATCCGCTTCTAGTTGGATCTGCAATCTTAGTAATCGCTTGATTTGCAATGACTTCAACCTCTTGGTTATCAGTTGCTCCATCGTTAAAGTTGTAGCTTAATGTGACAGTATTGACACCAGTGATGTTAAGATTTCTAATCTTAGCCATGTCAATGCCTTTATCACCACTGCTATCTTTACGATATTCAAATTTGATGACATTGCCAGCATCAACAACGATTGTCTTACTAGCGTATTCTGTCATGCTTTGTCCTGCCGCTTTAAGAACTTCGGTTTGTGAGCTTGTCTTTGTTGGTTTTGTATAAACCGCAAAGTAGTCATAGCTTCCACCTTCATTAGTTGAGAAGTAATCAAAGCTAACAGTAGCAGCTTTCTTAAATTCAATAACCATTGAAGAATATGAGCTCTTAACACCAGCGTTTGTACTGATGATTTCACCACTATCTTCAACGAAGTGCATATATGTAGAAACATCTAAGAAGATATCGTTAATATATTCACCAAATTGATTATAGAGATTATTGAATAAATCGCTTTGGAATCTGCCATTTAATTTTGCATAGATATCTGTGTTTGCATTAATCACATCACCAGAAGTAAATTGATTATTGAATTCAGTATCTGTGTACCAACCATCAAATCCAGTGTAGTAAGTATAACTTCCGGAAGTATATGTTGGATCTGCTAAAACATAGCTTGTTCCAGCATCAACAACTTCTGAATGTGTTGCAGCTGCTTCTGGTCCATTTGCATAGACTGTAACAGTTGCTTCTTCACCAACTGGTGAGAGATTGAATGTTGTATTAGCGTTAGTTGTGACCTTTAAGAAGTATGTACCTGCTTCTAAGTTATAGACTTTATCTTTGTCTGTTCTTCCATTGCTGAAGGAAATGATTGCATCACTCGAATCATATAAGCAGAAGATTGGTTTACTTGATGTTTGATTGTGATCATTAATCTTTAGGTCACTTGTCAAACGAACTTTGCCTGCATTTTCAAGAGTGAATTTGTACCATCTATCGTTGAAGTCAGAACTATGTGTAATAACTTCATTTGTTCCATCAACAGGGACTGCTTTAGCAGAACTCTTAGAATATGTTGGGGCAATTTCAGAAGAAATTGTAAATGTTGTGATTGTATCTGCTGAGTTAGCAGTGAATCCAACATAATATGTTGTTCCTGCTTCAAGGTGCATAATCGCTGATTTAGCGCCATAAGAAGCAGTGACATTTGTAGATGTGAATGTTCCGTTAGAGATTGTTCCAATGTAAGCACCGCACCATTTTGCGCATTCATTTGTAATGAAGTAATCGCCAGTTGTTTCTGGGGTGTATGAAGCCCATAAAACACCTTTTTGTGGAACAGTGTCAGAGAATGAACCAGTAAATGGTTTTGCAGTTGTGTAATCTCTTCCATCGTTTGCGACACATTCTGTGAATTGAATTGTGAATGAACCATATCTAGTTGTGCTGTAGTTGACACCATCAACACCAGCGATGAATGATTCGCCAGCGGCTAATCTAACTTTTAAGATATTTCCAACACCACCACCAGAAGATGTGATGGATGGGGAATTGCCACAATCAGTAGATGGGGAATTACCAGTAGCTAATGTTACTCTAGTACCATCATCGTTATATCCTCTTAAGTAGATGTAATCATTAAATGAAGCAGCAGCGCTTGTAATGACTGCGGTAAATACTAAGTCATGGTCAGCAACAACTTTGAAGTATCCAGTATTTGCTTCTTCAAACACTTCGTAATTATAGCTTTGTCCTAATGTGACCATGATTGGGTCAGCGACTGAAGAACCTTGTGGTAAATCTTCAAATTGTGCATAGATTGTTTCGTCTCCAGCAACAACGTGTGGGAAGACGATTTGGTTTCCACCTGTTGGGGCATCAAACCATCCAACGAATTTTTTGCTTCCACCGTTATAAGATGGTTTGCCTGGATCAGATAGTGATTTGCCAACTAAAGTATTAAATACTTTTGAGCCAGCAACGCCACCTAATGTAGCGTTTTCAAAACTGAATGTAACTGTTGCAGCAACAGAGTCACTACAAATAACATTACCTTCGAATGTATACCATTTATCACCATCAGCAGCGGCTAATTCTTCCCACTCAGCTTCGGTACCTTCGTAATTGATTGTGACATTGCTTGGCCAGCTATCAACAACTGTTGGTAAGGATTCAACATCATAAGAAACATTAATTGTTTCAAGATTTGGTTGATTTGAACTAGTGATTCCTGTAGAAGATGGTTTAAAGTTTCTTGCATTAAGATTCAAAACTCTCAAACTGCCTTTTGGAATTGGATTGCTTGTTGCACTAGCCATGTTTAGTGGAATAGTGTATTCGGTCATTTTATTTTGTGTATAGAACAAGTAATTGCCAGCAGATGTAACTGTATTAGGAATATATACTTCCTCAAGAACAGAATTACCTTCAAATAAACCACTACTACCATTGACTTCTAATTTAGTAACTGGTGCTAAACCGTTAGTGCCATCATCGTAGTAATCTGGGATAACTGCTCTGACAACATTAGAATAGCTGCTGCCTCTTTTAATTTGGTAGCTACCATTTTTAAATTCGAATGTGTAAGCGCCCTCAATAGGATTTCCACTTGCATCATAAGCAAAAGAACCATAATTCTTTTCAGAACAACCAAATTCAACGGAAATTGATTCAACTTCCACTGGATTTGTGGCAACAATCTTAAAGAAGTTAGCTCCTTGCACTTCAACTCCATCACCGGCGGATGCTAAGTCGATTGAGTGATCTAAGTAGCCTGAGGTTGCACCCCACATAAGTACTGCATCATCTGCAGCTGCATTTGACGTAACTTGAATTCTTGTCATATCGTTGATTGGTTCGCTATTACCGTAAGAACCTTTAGCAAGGATTCTTCCTACTTTTCCAGAAACTGGAGTAACGTTTTTGTAATCAACTTTGACAGGATTGTCTAGGCCTGTTTTTGCATTAGCACTATTTGTCTTAAGTGATGCAACGCTAGCTGCACCATTAGTGCCATTAAAAACAACACCATAGTTTGGGACTGTAGCTCTTAATCTGCTAGCAACAAAGTTGTCACCAAACAAAGGCATAACACAAATGCCCATACCGAGAACGGCTGTAATGCTAACAGCAAGAACAATCTTTTTCTTTCTAGAGTCCATTTAGTTGTCTCCTTTCGATTTGTAAGCCTTCGCCTACAAAAGATTATTAATTTGCGTAAATAATAGAATTATTGAACGCGTGTGTAAAGTGTTTTTATCTTACAAACCAAAATTTTTTAGTAAACAATTCCACTCGATAACAAAAAAGGTAACCATAGGTTACCTCTCTTATTTGTTTATTTAGTTATTAGGTATTTTATATTTATTTTTACCTTATTTACTATTCTTTGATACTGATTATTAAGCACATCTATATGTGATAACAATAGAATCAAGTGTCATTGAGTAATATTGCTCGCTATCAGATGTATACCAACTGAATTCATCGTTTTCAAAAAATGTTTCATTAAATGAAATTGATGTGGATTTTTTGTTATCAGAATCAGCAAACGAACCATTTAAGACTAAGCTATCGTATGATGCGACTCCTGTGAAATTAAAAGTTAACATTATGCCTACGGATGCATAACCATATTCAGAAGACGCTGTGAAGATATGAGATCCACCAAAAACACCAGGACCTTCAAAATATACATAAGACATGCCATTTGTTGAACCAAATGTTTCGCCAGACATTGTTGCGTTTTCTTTTTCGACATAGAAATCAAAATATCCTTCTGCGCTTGACTCCTCATTCAAATGAGCGTGTTCTGCGGTGAATGTAATTGTGTGTTCTGTGTAATTAGGGGTAGCTACTAATTTATCGAGTTGTCCAATTCCACTAGCAACGACTGTACCAATTCCAACTGCAAATACAGCGGCAATTGATCCAAATAATAGAATTTTCTTTTTCATTTTTTCTCCTCTTTTTTTGTTGTAAATATATTAAAAGAAAGATAACAAAGTTATCTTTCTTCATATTCAAGTTCTGCGGTAAAGTGATTTACCTCTCCAACTTTGCCTTTGATAATTTCAGGGAAAGAGTTGTTCGTATATAAACTTACCTTATCTCCTGATCTAATTTCCTTATCGTAATTGATGTTAATTCTTTTAATACGATGAGACTTATAAAACGCTTCATCATGAGTATTCAAAATATATTCAATATATGAAGTATTGTTGAGATGACCATTTAAATCAATTTCAGTGTATTTAACAGATTTTTCTTCCACTAAGTTTGTGGCGTCACCCACTACTTTTGCAGGTAATTCTAAATCGTTCTTATCTTTTTCGCCTTTGATTTTCACCATTGATTCTGGTTTTAAAACAACTTTTCTCGTGTTTTTATCAATAAGGGCCCAGCTAGAGCTAACCGCGATAATGAGTTTGCCTTTTTTATCATAAACTTCAAAATAACGTGGGAAGATAAATGATTTTGTTTCTCCTGGGTGAGTAGTAAAAAGCACCTCTTCATCTAAAGATGGAGTGCGATAAATCATAACTTCCATTCTAACAACAACCCAAAGAAGATTTTGATTCATTAAATCACGATGGCCAAGTTTTAAAGTATCAACGTGATTAGACGCAACTTCTTGAAAATGTTTGAATAAGTTAGATAATCTAATTTCTAAATTGGAATCGACATCCACTGAAGTGATTTTGACTTTTTCTTTATACATAAATTTACCAGTGGATATATTAATATATTTATTTAAATTATTTAAGCAAAAATTAAAAGAACCACTTATGAAGAAAATTCACGTGTGGTTCTTTGTTAGTTTATGCTTCTTTAATTACAACTTTATCGTCACTGTAATCAACGATGTATTTCTTCTCAATCGATAGATGTCCATTGACGATTTCTCGAGCAATTAAAGTCTCAATGTTGTTTTGGATGAATCTCTTAATTGGTCGAGCACCAAACTGTGGCGAATAAGCGTTATTTAAAATATACGCTTTAACCGCATCAGTGAACTCAAAACTATAATAAGATTCTTGAAGTCTTCTATTGAGATCGTTAAGCATCTTAGTAACAATCTTGCCTTGAACTTCTTTAGATAGAGGTGAGAAATAGACAATCTCATCAATTCTATTTAAGAATTCAGGTTTGAATGTTTGATGGAGTAATCCTTCAACTTTATCTCTTTCGTTATTAAGTAGATATTCACTACCTAAGTTACTGGTCATGATGATAATTGTGTTCTTAAAGTCAACTACTCTTCCTTGAGAGTCAGTTAATCGACCATCATCAAGCATCTGTAAGAGCAGATTGAATACTTCAGGATGTGCTTTTTCGATTTCATCGAATAAGACGATAGAGTATGGGTTTCTTCTTACTTTTTCAGTAAGTTGTCCACCTTCTTCATAGCCAACATATCCTGGTGGGGCACCAATTAATCTAGAAGTTGAGTATTTTTCCATATACTCTGACATATCAATACGAATGATATGAGATTCAGAGTCGAATAGGGATTCCGCTAAAGCACGGGCAACTTCAGTTTTACCAACACCAGTAGGTCCAAGGAATAAGAAGGAACCAATTGGGCGGTTGCTATCTTTAATACCTGCTCTTTGACGTAAGATTGCGTCACTCACAAGAGACAAAGCCTCGTCTTGCCCGATAACTCTTCTAGATAATGTTTGCTTTAAATCCAAAACTTTTTCACGATCACCTTTTTCAATTTTAGAAAGAGGAATATTTGTCATTTTGGAAATAATACGGGCAATTTGTTCTTCATCCACTACTTCGGAAAGCAATTTACCTTCCCCTTTATTTGAGTCGGCCTCTTTAAGCTTTTTCTCTAATTCAGGGATTTTCTTATATTGTAATTCGCCAGCTTTTTCATATTCGGAATGTGATAAAGCGTAGTCCAAATCAAATCTCGCTTTTTCAAGTTGAGTCTTGATAGTTTTGACTTCTGTAATTTGAGACTTTTCTTTATTCCATTCTTCTAAGAGAACTTTGTCTTTCTTAGTTAATTCATCAAGCTCTTCAGTGCATTCCTTGAGTCTCTTCTTACTTGCTTCATCGCTCTCTTTAGAAAGAGCAACTTTTTCAATTTGAAGTTGTCTCATCTTTCTTTCGAGTTCATCAAGTTCAGCAGGCATGCTTGCTAATTCAACTTTAATAGAAGCGCATGCTTCATCTACTAAGTCGATAGCCTTATCTGGTAAAAATCTACTAGTAAGGTATCTGTTAGATAATGTTGCAGCGGCAATTAAAGCATTATCAGTGATTTTCACACCATGGAAACTCTCGAAACGATTTTTTAAACCTCTAAGAATAGTTACTGTATCTTCTACGGTTGGTTCATTAACTAATACTGGTTGGAATCTTCTTTCCAGAGCACGGTCTTTTTCAATATATTCACGATACTCTTTTAGAGTAGTCGCACCAATACAGTCAATTTCTCCTCTAGCAAGCATTGGTTTAAGCATGTTAGAAGCGTCAAGCGCTCCATCTGTTCTACCAGCGCCTACGATAAGGTGAATTTCATCAATGAAAAGAATGATTTTGCCATCTGATTCCTTAATCTTATTAAGTACAGCTTTTAGTCTCTCTTCAAATTCACCACGATACTTTGCTCCAGCAACTAGAGCACCCATATCTAGTTCATAGATGATTTTATCTTTTAGAATTGTAGGAACATCATTACGAACAATACGTTCCGCTAACCCTTCAAGAATTGCGGTTTTACCAACACCTGGTTCACCAAGCAAAATGACGTTATTCTTTGTTTTTCTAGCTAATATTTCAATGATTTTACGAATTTCTTCATCTCTGCCAATAACAGGGTCTACTTTTCCTTTTTTGACTTCTTCGCAGATGTTACGGCCAAACTTTTGAAGGACTTCTTTATCATTTTCATAATCAGGTACTTGATTCATTTGCATAATCTAAATCCTCCTTTTGTCATTCTTATTGTAGCACAATTTTAGCACTCTGCAAGTGTGAGTGCTAATTTTTTTACTAAATATTTATATTTAAATTTGTTGTTTCGTCCTTTGTTAAGTTATTTTTGCAACTTTTAGCAAATAAAAAAAGATATCTGAGCACATTGTTTGCACTATACCCCCACCCCGTATATAATAATGGCGAGGTAAGTAATTATGGAAAACTGTCCGCATTGTAAAAAAGACCCTCGCCCTGAGGAACTAGTCTCAAATCTACAAAAACGATTAAAAAAGATATCTGGCCAAATTAATGGGGTTAGCAAAATGGTTGATGAAAACCGTTATTGCGGAGATATTCTTATTCAAATTGCCGCGATTGAAAGCGCGCTTAAAGAAGTTGGTTATATCATCTTAAAAGATCATATGTACACATGTGTATCTGACGATATAAAAAATGGTGAATTTTCTTCTTTAGAAGAAGCATTAGAAATATCTAAGAAGTTAAAATAATATGAGAATTGATGAAAAGTACTCGATTAGTGGAATGAGCTGTGCTGCCTGTAGCGCAAGAATTGATAAAACCGTTAGAGCGTTAAAAGGAGTTAAAGAAGTAAACGTCAATCTACTCACTAACTCAATGGTAGTAAGCTATGATGAAAAACTCTTAAGTCAAGAAAAAATAATAAAAGAAATCGCAAAAGCTGGTTACGGAGCCTCTTTTATCGATGCTTCAGAAAACGATTTGCCTATTTCTAAAGAAGAGTTAGAAGATCACGAAACTCCAAAATTGTTTAAAAGATTAATTACCTCTTTAATACTACTTATTCCTTTATTTTATTTAGGAATGGGATTCATGCTTAATTGGCCTTTGGGTGAATTAGTTAATCTCCCGTTTGTTTTAGTCATTATTGAAATGGCTCTTTCTTTATCAATAATGCTTATAAATCACAAATTCTTTGTTTCTGGTTTTAAGGCTATTATTCATAAGTCTCCAAACATGGATACTTTAGTAATGCTTGGAAGCGGAGTTGCTTTTATCTACTCTTTAGTCTTATCAATCATCTTATTTGTTGATACTGCGAACGGAGAACCACTACATTCGCTTCACATGATTATGATGAATATTTCTTTTGAAACTGCAGGAATGGTTCCAACTTTAATCACTATTGGAAAAACTCTAGAAAGCTATTCAAAAGGAAAAACCACTAATTCAATTAAAGCATTAATGGATTTAACACCAAAAACCGCTATTATCATTAAAAATGATAAAGAAGTCGAGGTTCCAATAAATGAAGTAAAAATAGACGATATCTTTATTGTCAAGCCAGGAATGAGTGTTCCAGTTGATGGAGAAGTCATTTCAGGCAATTCAAGTATTGATGAATCAATGTTAACAGGAGAATCTCTTCCAATAGATAAAGAAGTTGGAAGTCTAGTCAAAAGCGCAACAATCAATCAAAACGGAGTATTGGTTTGCAAAGCTATACGTGTTGGTAAAGACACCACTATTAGTCAAATCATCAAAAGCGTAGAGAAGGCTGCTAATAGTAAGGCAAAGATTTCTCAACTTGCAGATCGAGTGTCTGGAATATTTGTTCCAGTAGTCATTTTAATGGCGATCATTGTTTTCATTTGTTGGTTAATTTTTGGAGGAGATTTTGTCGCCTCCCACGCCGACATCCATTCAACCTTACTTTCATATTCAATTGAGCGAGGAATTTCTATTTTAGTTATCTCTTGTCCATGCGCTTTAGGTTTAGCAACACCAGTTGCAATCATGGTTGGAAGCGGAAAAGGAGCAAGAAATGGAATCCTCTATAAAAACGCAGAGGTAATTGAAGAGGCTGGAAAGACTGACTACATCATTTTTGATAAAACAGGAACAATTACAAAAGGTAAACCAACAGTCACCGATGTTATTTCCTATATAGATGAGAATGAACTAATTGAAATCGCATCTTCAATCGAATCAAATAGCAATCACCCACTAGCTTTGGCGGTCATTAACTACGCAAACGAAAGAGGAATTAAGGGGACTTTTGCTGAAGAATTTGAAAACGTCTCTGGCAAAGGATTACAAGCAAAAATCGATAATAAAGCTGTTTTTGCCGGAAATATTGCTTATTTAGCGGAGAAAAACGTACAAATTGACGATAAAGTCGATTTAATCAACTCACTATCCGCTCAAGGAAAGACCCCACTTTTATTTGCTAGAGAAGATAAGCTCATTGGAATTATCGCAGTGAGTGATGTCGTAAAAGAAGATAGTAAAGAGGCAATTGAAAAGATTAAAGGATTAGGAATTATCCCAATCATGCTGACTGGAGATAATTCTTTAAGTGCAAGATATATTGCTGATCAAGTTGGAATCGACCATGTCATTAGTGATGTTTTGCCAGAAGGTAAACTTGAAATAATCAATAAAATCAAAAAATATGGCAAAGTCATGATGGTTGGAGATGGTATCAATGATGCGATTGCTCTAACTAGCGCTGATGTTGGAGTGGCGATTGGCCAAGGCAGTGATGTTGCTATTGATAGCGGTAATATTGTCTTAATGAAATCATCACTTTTGGATGCTTACGCTGCTATACGCTTATCTCAAAATGTATACCTAAATATTAAAGAGAATCTATTCTGGGCATTTATCTATAATCTCATTATGATTCCAATTGCTGCTGGAGCCTTATCTTTTGCTGGTGTTTATAAAGTCATGCCATGGATGGGAAGTGCCGCAATGGCGTTATCTTCTGTCTTTGTTGTTTGCAATGCATTAAGAATTAATTTATTCAATCCTTACAGAGTAAGGAAGATTAATAAACACGCCGGTATTCCAGATATATTGGTTAATTACAATAACTGTGAAATAAAGGAGAATAAAAACATGGAAAAGGTTATTAAAGTTGAAGGTATGATGTGTATGCACTGCGTCGCACACGTTAAAGAAGCTCTTGAAGGGATTAAAGGTGTTGATTCAGTGGAAGTTTCATTAGAGAAAAACGAAGCAGTCATCACCTCAAAAAAAGAAGTCAAAGATTCGTTAATTGAAAAAGCTATTACTAAAGCAGGCTACAAAGTAGTAAAGTAGTAGCATGAGTA
>ODAI013001180.1_pt1 | contig 33503 bp, 53 predicted proteins | sample 1539321 | NCBI WGS metagenome assembly ODAI01 (sample SAMN02144231, study PRJEB22623) | gut metagenome | biome: sheep rumen | host: Ovis aries | place: New Zealand
ATCAAGCTCCCGCACTTCACGGTCGACGGCGGAGAATTTCCGTACGGCGTAGGCGGTATGGGACGTATGCCCGACTTTGATGTCAGTTGGTACGCAAAGGGCGGTATCTTCGACCGCGCCAATATCATCGGCGTCGGCGAGACAGGACCCGAGGCAGTCGTACCGCTGTCCAGTGACCGTATGAGGCCATTTGCACGGGCGATAGCGGAAGAGATGGGCGGAGCTGGCGGAACATATACGATTATTGTTCCCGTCGAGATTGACGGCAGGGAAGTGGCACGGTCCACAGCAACATTCACACGGGCAGAGCTGAGGCGGCTTGACCGCATCGACAGCAGAAAGGCGGGTGTCGCATGGTAATGCCGATTATTAAAATGCAGGTCGACGGGCAGTACCTCGAGACGCTTGTTTCGGGGTATCGCACGCTGACTGTAGATGGCAGAGAAGAGCTCGACCTTGATGTTATCAACGCAGAAATTGATACAAGTGACGGCGGACGCTACCTGCGGCGGAAGATCAAGAGCAGGGTGCTAAAGGTGCACTTTGCAATTGAGGATTCTACCCCGGGAGGCTTCGCGGTTAAATTCAAGGCTCTCAAGGCGGAGCTTTACAAGATTAAGGAAGCGCAGATTATCTTCACGGATGAGCCGAATATTTACTTCACAGGCACGTTCCGCAAGATAACAGCGGAGTATATCGGGCATACGGTAGCGCAGGGCGTTATTGAGATTTCGTGTGCAGATCCATTTAAATATTCCGTAACCGAGACGACCATCACCGCAGTAAACGGCACCATCACAGCAACCTATAACGGAACGTACCCTGCACACCCTAAGCTGACAGCGCAGAGTGCAGAGCATGACTGCGGATTTTACGGATTCACGAAGGACGGCTTGACGGTCAGGGTGGGGAATCCGGACGAACAGGATCAGGAAGAAGTGCCGACCGAAGAAGCACAAAAAATGGTAGATACGACTTTTGGATCGTCTCATACGTGGGATATATGGTCAGCTAGCAACGCGCAGCTGTTATACGGATATTATACGGACGGTTATGTTGCGCAGTCAGCGAACGATTATATCTATTCTCAGCCGACATCCATACACGCGCCACGCTACTATTACGGCCCAGCATACGGCACACTGCTGAGTGCTCCGGTCCCGAACTTTGAGGCTAGTTTCACGCACTGGTTTGAGCCAAGCGACAATCAGGGGGGAGGCTTTGATTTTTATATCAATAACCAGGGAGGTGGCAATGTTTGCGGTGTGAGCATCTACCGCAATAAGAACGGACGCATCCAGGTCAGTATGATAGTCAAGGGTACTGTGGTCAAACAAGTTTCATTTTCACTGGCCGATAACCCGTTTAAAGGCGTTTGGCGCACTCAGACTATTACCAAGTCGCTCGGGACTATTACATTTAATGTGGGTGGCGTGACTTATTCCGTAACAGATCCGGATCTCGCAGGACATGCGTATGACGCTTATAACGTGTCATTTGTTTTATATCGCCAGCCCGGAGGAGCGGATAACATCGGCGTAAACAATGCGCTTAAATCCGTGCTGTTTTACGGTACTGAAAACGAGTGGATTGATGTCGCCAACAAGATCCCGCAGAACGGATTTGTATCCATCGACACGGCAAACGGCAACATCACCCTAAACGGCGCGCAGTCGCTCGGGCTGGGAGTGATAACGAACAACTTCGAGGACTTCACACTGACGCCTGGCTCCAACACCATCACCTGCGAGGCATCCGACTGGGTGGATGATGCGGAGTATACGCTCAAATATCGGGAGGCATACTTATGATACTTTACTTTGCCGACCGAAAGATGAATATATTAGGGCTTGCGTCGACGGGGCTCAGAGACGGACTGACAATCTACAACGATAAGCGGACGGAGGAGCTCAAAACGGGCTCCACGTCCATATCTTTCGATTTGAAATATGACGGAAGCGCAAAGGCTCTGATGGATGTCGTGGAGGTTGGAAATTATGTACTGCTCTACGATGGGCAGGATTCCGCATACTATGCCATCATCGACACGGAGCAGGACACGGCATCATGCACTATCAGCGTCTATGCTGAGGGCGGCGGGCTTGACCTGCTTAATGAGGTTGTCGGAGCTTATGCCGCATCGAGTGCAATGAGTATCGCCGCTTATGTCGCCGTATTTGCGGCAGATTCGGGCTTTGAGATTGGGATCAATGAAGTGTCTGACCTCTCCCGTACATTGTCATGGGACGGCGAGAGCACAGTCACGGAGCGGCTCCAGAGCCTTGCCCGGCAGTTCGACGCGGAGATCAGTTATACATTTGAAATCGACGGTATGTCCGTTACTCGGAAGTGCATTAATTTCTTTAAGCACCGTGGACTGGACACGGGCATCACGCTCAGGATTGGGACGGCTGCGGGGAGCATCAGGGTCAAAAAGAGCATCGAGAACCTTGCGACGGCCTTGCTCCCGACTGGCGATAACATCACACTGAGCGGCTACAGCTACGACGACGGGGACATCTACATCGACGGTCAGTATCTCAAATCACGGAGCGCACTCGCTAAGTGGTCGCGGTATCTATCGCCCACTGAACAGGGCGATGGTGATGGGCACATCGTGAGGCCGTACAGCTACAGCACATCGAGCCAGAGCGAATTATGCAATCGGTCCGTCACGCAGCTTAAAAAGGTGAGCGTTCCGGAAGTCAGCTATGAGGTCAAAATCGAGGAAGTGCCAGAGAATATGCACATCGGTGACGAGTGCAGGATCGTGGACGCAAGAAACGAACTGTATCTGAAAGCGCGCCTCATTAAGACCATACGGAGCGACGCGGACGGAACGTGTGAGGCGACATTTGACGCGACAGAGTACGAAGGAGAATAAACATGCAAAGATCATTCAAAATATCACTGTCACAGGAATATTACTCCGAGAAGGTGTGCCTGTCGCAGTATGACAGCGACTACGCTGTTAATTTTGAAGTGCTCGACAAGGGCGCAAAAGCCCCCATCAACGGCATGACCGCATATTTTGAGGGGACGAGATGCGATGGACTGAGTTTCCGTTATACGGGTACGGCATCGGATAACTTCATTTCCTTTACCGTCGACACGGCACTCACGGCAGTATCGGGACGGCACACAGGTGAGATCGTACTCTATGACGGAAGCGGCCTGTGGTTTGGAAGTGCGAATGTGCAGATTCTTGTGGAGAAAGCCGCAAGACCTGACACGGCAGTTGATGCGGATGTTACCGCTCAACAGACATTGCTTGAGCAGATTACAAGCCTCGCAGAACAGACCGAAGACGCGGCTGATGCAGTCATTAACATGACGGTCAGCGCACAGACATTAGGACAGGGCGAACAGGCAACCGTAACAAAGACCGAACAGGGCGGAGTGGTCAATCTTGAATTTGGTCTGCCTCTTGCGGACGGTGAAGTTGAGGTTGTAACGGTGACAGGATCAAATCCCACTATCACGGCAGAGAGCAACAAGAGATACGTGTGCGGTGAGGTTTCAACGCTGACCATCACACCCGTAACAAGTGGAATTACGGATGTGAGATTTACATCGGGAACGACTGCAACAGTGCTGAGTCTGCCGCAGACCGTAAAAATGCCCGAATGGTTTACAGTGGAAGCGAGCAAGACATACGAGATTTCAATCCTTGATGGGATTTATGGGGCGGTGATGGCATGGACTTGATGGAGTATCGCAGAAAGATTATCGCAAGCAGTCCGCACCTGAGCCATGCAGAGGGAGCGGTGGCAACGTTTACGGACGGGACGGATTTACCGCTGAAAAGTCTGATTGTTGATATTGATCCTGTACAGAGCGGAACGGGAGACCCGTCACCGTCCAATGTAAGACCGATCAGCGGATGGGATGCGGTTAAGGTGACAAAGTGTGGGAAGAATCTGCTCAACGATGTAACGCCTATCGTGGTCAATGCCTATGTATCGAACCAAAACGGGAGACCGATTCTCAGAAGTAGCGGAGAAAACCGCACAGTAATAGTTCAGATGAAGCCAAACACCACGTACACATATACGTGGAATCAATCGGCTATATCGGGCGCATCCGCGGACGATAGCAACGTTATTCTGTTTGATGGATATCCTGTGGTGGGAGTTACTTTGGGATATTCAACAGGCGATACCATGCGTAATGCAAACAACAAGCGCACATTCAATTCGGCAGACTATAAATATGCCGCCATTAAAATAGCAAACATATATAGGAGCAATTATGCGGAAACGTTCTCTGCGTCAATGCTTGAGGTCGGTTCAACCGCCACGGATTACGAACCATACACAGGCACATCCGTCACCGTCCAGTTAGGTCGCACCGTCTACGGTGGAACGCTTAATGTGCTTACGGGGGAGTTTGTGGCTTATCCTTACTACGCATCTTACAATGACGAAACGCTGACAGGCAGATGGGTTTCCGACCGTGACAAATACGTAAGCGGAACAACTCCCACAATCGGAGCGCAAGTAGTAGATATGAGCGGAACAGGAACAACTTACACCCTCGACCCTCAGACCGTCCGCTCCTTAGTCGGAAACAACAACATTTTTGCAGACACTGGCAACGTAGCCCTCGATTACTGGGCGCATCAATAAGGAGGTAAATCCATGACATTTTATGCAGAACGTAAATCCATCAATGAGGGCAATGTTCAGCCCGTGGTATACAAGACAGGCACACAGGCAGAGATGGAATACCAGTTCCACCTGTTCTGCGCTTCCGCCGTCAAGACCGACATTCGTGACCTTGATTCCATCGAGTGGGGAACGGTCGAACAGGGTGTGATCGAGCGGAAGAAGTACACAAGACCTGTTGAAGAGGTAGAAGAGGTGACGGAAGCATTGGGGGTGTAAGATATGGCATATTCAATCAATGCTACAACAAATGACATAACCCTTGTTCGTGGGGATTATTTTCCATGCGTCATAACGATGACCAAAAACGGCGAACCTTTCACTCCCGAAAACGGAACTTTGCGCTTTGCTGTTAAGAGGCGATACACAGATTCAGACGAAAGGATTTTAATCCTCAAGCAGATACCGCTTGATACTTGTCTGCTCGAATTGGAAAGCGAAGACACGAAAAAAATGTCCTTTGGGTCGTATGTTTATGACATTGAATATCAAGACGAACATGGAAGACCCGATACTTTCATTCGGGCAAAATTCGTGCTTTCAGAAGAGGTTTGCTAATGGATGGAACGCTGAATACTTACGGTGTAATATCGGGTGCGTTGTCAGCAATGGGTTCGATAAATGGAAATATGTCAGCATCAGCATCACTTTTGGGCGAAATCACGATGCCCGAACAAATAGTGAGAATAGGCAATTATGAAGAACTTGAAAATCTCCCTCAAATAGATGGGGTAACGCTGATAGGCAATATGACGTTTCCTCAATTGCATATGAACGCACTGACGAACATGGAACTCGATAACCTGCTTTCATAGGAGAAACACCAATGGCGAAATATTTAGACGATAACGGTCTGCTTTATCTTTGGCAGAAGATTAAAAACGTGTTTGCAACAACAGAAGCAATGAACGGCAAGGTGGATAAAGTCACTGGGAAGGGATTGTCAACCAATGACTACACAACCGCTGAGAAGAATAAACTTGCGGCGTTTGGCTCTGCTGACACCTATGCGCTCAAAACCGACATTGCAAGCATGTACAAGTACAAAGGATCAGTTGCCACTGTATCGGCTCTCCCTTCATCGGGTCAAGTCACTGGTGATGTGTACAACGTAGAGTTGACTGGCATGAATTACGCTTGGAACGGTACAGAGTGGGATGCGCTTGGTGAGATATTCACTATTACGTCCATTTCAAACGTTGACATTGACACGATCATGGCATCATAAAGGGGGTGTCCCGTGAGCAACTATTTAGACCAAACCGGACTGTCATATTTTTGGCAGAAGATTAAAGCGCTGCTGAGCGGCAAGTTGGGGACAAGCGAAACCGCCCACAGAACGGCATCGATCCCAATGGGGCAGGTGGACAGTACAAGCACCGCAACAATATTTACTGCCACGGTGGAAGGCATCACAGAACTCCGTGATGGAGTTTGTATGTGGTTAATCAATGGTGTGGTCACTTCTGCATCGGGATTTACTATCAATATCAATAATTTAGGAGCGAAACCTGTTTATAGCAATTTAGCAGAAGCATCACGTTCCACCACGATTTTCAACGTCAACTATACGATGCTTTTCGTGTATAACTCCACAAGAGTTGCGGGTGGTTGCTGGGATATAGTCTATGGCTACGATTCCAATACAAACACGATTGGTTATCAAATCAGACATAATTCGGGAACAGGAAAAGCATCTGCCAAGACATACAGATACCGACTGCTTTTTACAGGGGATGAGGACACGCTTGTTCCCGCCAATACATCCAGTAGTACCAATGCCACGGCAACAAGAGCAGTAAACCAAACGCCGATTGATCCCTTTGGTGCTATTTACTACTATGGTTCAACTTCTGCGATCGATGCCAATGGCTCTTTTGGTGCGGCATCGCTTTGGCAACAGTATGCTATCAGTCTTGGATATTCATTCAACCAAACAGGTGAAGCACTGACGCTGGCTCATCCAAAAGCAGTCTATGTCAAAGCAACTCCGACAAGTGACGGAAAAGCAATCATTGATGCTGATACACCTTACGTGCAGACACTTCCGACAACGGAAGACGGTGACATTTACATTTATCTTGGACAGGCGTATTCCGCAACGAACGTGGAACTGGATTTGCATCATCCTGTATACGAGTACAAAAACGGCAAGATTCAACTGTATACAGGGAACGAAATTCCGACAGCAACAACAACCACATCGGGGCTAATGAGTGCGACAGATAAAGCGCACTTGGATGCGGTATATAGTGACTATTCATCCGCTTTAACTGCATTGGGGGTGAGTTAAATGAGTACACCTTTAACAGATGCGATTAATGCCTTGACCACATACGCAAATTCGGTAACAGGTGCATCTGACACGAATCTTACTGATGCCGTGCATACCCTTGCTGATGGATATGGGCAAGGTGGTGGAGCGGAAAACGTGACGCTGACTATTGTTGATAATTTTGGCGCGAGTAATGGAATACATATACCGCCAAACGCAACATGGACAGGTTTTGAACCCGACATGGATACTGGTGAGGTCAAAGGCGTTCTTACGATTCCACAAAATTCTATGTTTGTGTTAGTGCTTACTGGTAACAATAGAATTGTATCTTCTGTAATTACGTCAGAAGAAATACAAATTGCGGGGTCGGGTGAAACTATTCGCCGTCATGCGTATTCGTGTTATGTCGGAACTTCTAGCGGAAGAGTGTCAGTTGAGATTTAATCGTTATTAACTGAATCTTCGTTAAAGCACACGACATAGTAACTGATAACCAGAAAGCAGAAAAATCTGCTCTCTCATATGAGGATCAAGCCAATGGAATTAATCAACATCCTGCTCGGCGGGGGAATACTTGCCTTCATCCAGTGGGCAGTAGATAAACTGTCACTGTGGCACACAAAAAATGACAAGACCGTAAAAGCCATTGACGGGCTTTCAGATAAGGTTGAAAAACTCAAGGACACTATGGACGAGCGGGATGCTGTATTGGCAAGAACTCATATCCTGCGGTTCAACGACGAGATTTACAACGGGGTGAAGCATAGCAAGGAGTATTTTGACCAAACCCTTGAGGACATTGACAACTATGAAAAATTCTGCAAAGAGCATCCCGATTTCCGCAACAGCCGCACGGTGATGGCGGCACAGAATATCAAGGACACTTACAACAGACTTTTGGATTCACACAGTTTTTTGTAAAGGAGATTTGAAATGTTCAAAATGAGCAACAAGGTTTATGACGTTTTGAAGGAAATCGCACTGACGATCCTGCCTGCGCTTGCGGTCTTTTACACCGCTTGCAGTAAGATTTGGGGGCTTCCGTATGGCGCTGAAATCCCCGCCACTATTATGGCAGTCGACGCGCTTCTTGGTGCTTGCCTGCACATCAGCAATGCCGAGTATCGGAAAGAGGGTGAGAATCAGTGAGTAAAATCACAATCTGGATTCCGTCCATGCCTCAGCGGAGCTATGCTTACCGCAGAGGAGACGCGCAGATCATCCACGATGACAAAGGGCATGCGATCATCATTGATGGCGGCGAGGATGAGATATGCAACCAGCTGATCAAATACTGCAAGAATCATGGAATTACACATGTGACTTACATCCTGTCGCACTGGCACTATGACCACGACAGGGGGCTCAAATTGTTTTTGGATTCGTCGCTCATCGTCGACAAGATATACTGCCCGCCGCCGAGTGACCTCACAAAGCTCCGTGACAGTGACGCAAGGGATGACTACAGCCGAGCTATGACCCGTATCGCGCAGGCAAAGAACCTCAGCAAACCGATAAGCTATCCGCCAGCGGACGCCTATACGACTATCACGGTCGGAGAGATTGTCTGCAAGATTTGGAGGCGGTCGCCCAAGACTTCCGAGAATGTCGACTACCAAGTGAACAACACGAGCCTCTGCTGCTACTTTCCGCAGCTATCCTACGTGACCACGGGCGACACGATAAACGCCTTTGATACGTTCTTGGGGACGCTCCATGAGCCCGTCAAGGTGCTCAAGATACCCCATCACGGAAACGCCTGTACAACTAACCCCTGCAAGGCTCTCAAGGCACTGGGAGCTGAACTCTGCTGGTATAATCACGCGGAGGCGGCTGGCGTCGGTATCGGCGGGGATTCGTTCTCGAAGTGGGGCGCGGGATACTGCAAGCAGTATTTCACCGTCCTGCGACCTTTCTACGCTATCACGATGATAGCGGCCGACAAGACCCTTACTGTCATGCAAAACGGCTCTACGTGGCGTTATACGGTCCCCTACGAGGGCAAAGCAGAGCAGAAATGGTTCCAGACCTCTAAGGGATGGTGGTATCAGTACGCGGACGGAAGCTGGGCGGTCGGTTGGAAGCTCATCGAGGGCAAATGGTACTACTTCGACCACGATGGTTGGATGCAGACGGGCTGGGTCCGCACGAACGGCTACTGGTATTTCCTCGGCGACGACGGGGCGATGCTTACGGGATGGCTTGAGCGGAATGGTCTGTTTTATTTGGAACCTGAGGCAGGCAAGAATCAAGGACACGCATACATGTCCGAAATGGCAACCATCGACGGCAAGACCTACCGATTCGACGCGGGATGCTATGCGACAAAGGTGCAAAGCGGAACTGCTACTTCCGGTCGTCCGGACATCAAGCAGAACAGTGGATTTCGTGGCTACAATGTCAGCCGACGCTCTGACCCGATCATGTACATCGTCGTGCATTACACAGGCGCTGAGGGCACGGCAAAGAACAATGTCGACTACTTCAACGGCGGCAATAAAAACGCCTCTGCGGACTATTTCGTCGGTCATTCTGGCGAGATATGGCAGTACAACCCCGACATCGAGCATCAGTATTCGTGGCACTGTGGCGGAGGCAGGCAGTCGTCCAGGGGCGGAAGCTATTACGGAAAGTGCAAGAACGCTAACAGCATCGGCGTGGAGCTCTGCACGCATAAGACTGGCGGTGAGTGGATATTCTACGATGCCACGATTGAGGCGGCAAAACGGTTAGTGCGGTATCTGATGGAGACATACAACGTGAAGCAGTCTAATGTCATTCGGCACTACGATGTGAACGGCAAGAACTGCCCAGCCGTGTATGGTTTTGCGGGCGACAACGCTCCAAAGTGGGACAAGTTCAAGGCATCGCTCTCCGAATCCACCGCCTACGACGACAAGCCGCAAGTGTACCGCGTCCGTAAAACATGGGCGGCAGCAGATACGCAGGTCGGCGCGTTTGCGATCCTTGAAAACGCACGGACTTGCGCGCATAATTGGGGTAGTGAGTATCATGTGTTCGATAAGGACGGGAACATGATCGAATAGGGAGAAGAACGTCAACACGCGCGAACGTTTTTCACGATATGAGCCTTGCGGGAGTAAAGTCCTGCGAGGCTCTTTTTTTGTGCCATCAATGTACGACTACAGTAGTATAAATATTATCAAGTATTGGGCTGAAAGTGGTTAAATACTATCATGGTATTATACTACTACGGTAGTATAATTATATCATAAGGAACAGGAAATAAGGCAAACGAAAGGAGAACACCATGAAGCAGTACGGAGCAAGATTCGCAACAGAGTTTACAAAGAAGCAGATCGGAGTCATCTACAGAATGGCAAAGAATGGCGAACTCAAGGTTGAGCAGTGGGTTATGACTCAGCTCTATAACCTGGCTGACTTTTACGGATATGATGACAACCGCTCCGTAGCCGATGAAGAGGTCAAGGTTCTTCACATCCTCGACAAGGTTTTCGCAAACGAAACCGCAGAGGCACAGGAAATGATCGATGAGTACACCACATGGCTCTTCGACCACATCTCCACAAAGAGACAGGCAACAGTTAATAGAGAATTCGTAGCATAAGGAGGTAACACATGTACAGAACATTCTTAACACTGGAAGGCACTATCGAAGACGTAACAGAACTGAATGAGAGTATCGAAAAAGAAACAGGAATTTCCAATTTCTTCGATACAGAGTCCGAAGATTGGAGAGCATGGGTAGAATACAAGGACGGCAAGACCGAAATCCTTGAGGAGGTAGCGAAATGACACAGTTACAGTTACGCAGACAGGGCGCAGGTATGAGCCAGTCAGAGTTAGCCCACAAAGCAGAAATTTCGGTCCGTACTCTCCAATCTCTCGAAGTCGGAGCGCGGAACATCGACAAAGTTTCCGTACTGACTGCCCTCAAACTGGCAAAGGCTCTCGGATGTAGCATCGAGGATATATTGGAATGGTCGGAGTGATTTGACACGGAATTTGGCACGATTCCAAACCAACTCGATAAACATACGGCTCCGTGCGGGTTCGACCCCCGCTGCCGGCAGTACACAACCCCGTAGAACGCTGTATTTGGCGTTTTGCGGGGCTTTTTTATTTGGAATGAGGATTCTATTGGAATGGATTTTGGAACGCGGAAACGGCTTTCTGCGAGTATTCCAAATGCTCATTGTCAAGGGCGTGGCGGTACACTTTCTGCATAACGTGCGGAGTGCTCCACCCGCCTGCACGCAGCACATAGGCGTCAGGAATCTGCTGGGCGTGAAGGTAAGACGCAAAGAAGTGGCGGAGAGAGTGGAACGTGTACGGCGTTTCAATGCCGAGTTGTTTCTGTTTGGAGATAAAGCGCTTTGTGATCACATTCGGGTGCAGGTTGGTAATATGTCCGCGCTTGCGGATCCTTTCGGCGACATGATGCGGAAGCAGGACCGTGCGATTAGATGCGGGTGTTTTCGGCTCTTTGATTATCCACATTCCGAAATCATCCAGAACCATATCTTTGCTGATGTGGAGATAGTCGCCGTCTAGGTCCTGAATCGTCAACGCGCATATCTCTCCACGTCTAAGGCCCGCATACGCTCCGAGCAACACGGGGACTTCCAATTCAGTCTTGCGGAAAATTTGGACAAGCCCCAGAACCTCCAACGCCGTCGGCACTTGTATCTCTTTCGGGCGCTTATTGCGGTAATGCACGGAAAACTTGCGGCCCGTCGCGCTAGAGATTAGATTAACGTAATTTCGTTGAGTTTTTGGAGAATCGATATTCCGTATAATTGTCTGTATGTCGCGGTCCGTCAATGACATTATGCGCTTGTTGGCTATTGGCGATTGTGTCCGTATGGCGCGGACAATGCCATTGTATCCTCGAATAGTAGCAGGTGACAGAGATTCGGCGCGCTCTTCCACGTATTTCTCCAAAGCATCAGCGAGGCGCGGGTTGTCTATGTCCTCGCGGCACTGTTCCGCAAACTCTGCCGCCCTGCGCATCACTCTGCGCTTATCGGGATCAGTGAATGAGTAGGATTTGCCGTTACACATTATCCTCACGTTCCAACTTCCAGAGGGCAACTGTCGCGCTTTCATTTTAGCCCCTCCATTCTGCGCAGGACTTCCAGGACTAAATGAACGTTGTCGGAATCGGCGTTCATGGCTAGTTGGATTAGCTGTGCTTGATCGTCTGAAATTTGAGTTGCTTTCCGATGCGTTGACGGTTCCATAATTGCACTTCTGGGAACATTAAAGTATTTGCACAGCATATCTATATTTGTCATTTTAGGGGTTCGTGTGGCGTTCATCCAACTTGATAACGTGCCCTTATTAATCCCCAAATCTTTAGCGACCTGAGCTTGAGTTGTCCCCCGTTCAAACATTATATTGCGCAGATTCTGAGCGATTATCTTATTATATTCCCTTTCGTTCATCATTGCTGTCCCCTCCTTTTTTCAATTTGATTATATATTTTTCCCTTCAAAAAGTCTACAAAGTGTATTGACAGTCTACAATGTGTAGACTATAATGAACATGTCGCTGCTGATAATTCTTAATTTGAAAGGAGGTAAAATGCCTAAGATTTCACTAAGGGCGGCAAGGATAAATGCTGGATTAACACAGGATAAACTTGCCGAGAAACTCAAGGTTTCAAGGGCTACGGTGAACGCATGGGAATGTGGAAGAACCGAAATGAAACCGCATCACGTATTCGCTTTTTGCTATGCTACTGGCGTAAGCGAAGATGATATTATTTTGCCCGTAAAGTCTACAGAATGTTGACAACCATACAACAACGAAAAGGAGAAGAAGGAGATGGCAACAAAGAAAGCAGAAGAAGTAGTTATCCGCAATTTTGAACAGCAGACAACCAAAATCCGCATCGTGGGAGACTCTCCGCTGATCGTCCACAACTGGAGCGAGAAAGCAAAGAAGGAAATGCTCGACGCCCAGACAGGGAAGAACAAGACGAAGAAGAAGCCCTGCAAGATGCCCTTTGATGATTTTGCAAGGGCGCTCTACTGGATCACTGACATGCCTACTGAGATCATCAAAGACCCTTCCACCAATGAGAGCCGCGATGTGGTCACAGAGGAGCTTTTCGACAAGGCAATCGAAGAGGGTGCAAAGTTCGGCTTTCCTGTTTCCGCTTTCAAACTGGCAGGCAACTCTGCAGCATACCGCATGGGATGGGTTAAGAATCAGATGGCACTGAGGGGCGCGTACTTCCTTAAATCGGAGTGCGGCGAGGTCGCATGGATCCGTGGAAGCGTTCCAGTCATGCGCGAAGATATGGTCAAGGTCGGCATGGGTTCGTCAGATCTGAGATACAGGCCGATGTTTGAGAACTGGTACTGTGATTTAACCCTCAGCATTAACACAGGCTTCGGAATGACATTCGACGACATTATCAACGTGATCAATGCGGGCGGCGCAGGCGTAGGCGTCGGCGAGTGGAGACCTGAGAGAGACGGCATCTTCGGAATGTACCATGTTGAGATTGTGAAGTGATCGAGGCAGTCGAGGCACGAAAGGCCAGTCGGGGTACGTTGGGACAAGGATAGGCAGGGCAGTTACGGCGAGGCATGTTGAGGTGTGGCCCGTTATGTTATGGTTTGGCGGGGCAGTCATGTTTGGGCACGGTTAGTCGCGGTGCGGTGAAGTTCGGTGAGGCACGGTTCGGCAGTCATGGCACGTCAAAGCGAGGCGAGCTCTGGAGTGGCTTGGTGCGGCAGTCAAGGCGATGCAAGTTATGGCACGTTGAGGCCTGGCGCGTTCTGTCGGGGTTAGGCAGTCGGGGTACGTCATGGTCTGGTAAGGCAAAGTGTGGTGGGGCGAGGCGTAGCTAGGCAGTCAAGGCGCGTTATTCCAAGTTACGGTATTGCAAGTTTGGGCACGGATTGTCACGGCAGTCGCGGCGCGGAACACCAACCAATAAGAAAGGAGGCACAATGCCAGCATTTACAAACAAATATTCATATCGCAGAGGATTTAATTTCAAAGTCCCTGCACAAGTAGTAGGAGAAACATTGGAAGAACTCGCGCAGGACGGCGAACTCACTTCCGCAAGATTTCTGGAAGCCTCAAGGCCAGAAGATGCACCGACACACAACCTCTTCGAGTGGAACGATTCGATAGCTGCGGAGCGGTACAGACTGCAACAGGCAACAATCGCGATTAATTCCGTAGAGGTGCAAATCGTTAATGAATCAAATGCTTCCGTAATTTCGCAGGCGGCGTTCGTCAACGTGGTAAGCAAAGCACCTGCACGATCAGGATCCTTTACACCTATCGAAGTAGCACTTTCCGACGAAAACATGAGAAATGCACTTCTGCTCAATGCTCTGAACGAGTTAAAGGCTTTCCGCAGAAAATATAGTCAGTTAAGCGAACTGGCAGATGTTTTCTTTGAGATTAAGAAAATTGAACAGGCAAGTTGAACCGTGCGAGCCTTGCGTCTATTTTCCAGTTTGTATGGAACGCAGGGGCCGATGCACACAATTTAAGACACTTGAAATGATACGGAGAGAAATCAATGCACTCAATGAAAATCAAAAGGCATCTCCCACCGTCCCCACCGACAGCCACAAAGACAGTCCACAATGACCGCTTTACGGGCTACTCGAAAATCTGCGAAATGCCGACACCTTCTCCAGCCGTCGAGCTACAGATACCGCCGCAGAAGAGCGATTCACAGCGGGCGCAGAAAGAGCGGGAAATGAAGCTCATTCTCGACCTGGCGCGGCAGGGCAAGACGGCGAGCGAGATAGAGAAGGAAACGGGATACAACAAAGTGCGGATCCAGCAAATGGTCAACAGATATGCGGAGTACGGCGCGAAGTTAAAGCCAGAGCCTAAAAAGAAAAAGCCCGTATCCGTCAAGCCGCCAAAGCCTCCGAAACCTCCAAAGCCCACAACAAGCATATGGACGGAAGAGAACATTAACAAGCTCATAGAACTGCACAGGCAAGGGCTGACATATTCGGAGATCGCACGCGAACTGGGCGTAACCAAAAACTCCGTCACATCCAAAGTCCAGCGGATGATTTATTTCGGCATCCTCGAATCCCGCATGGATCACATCCTTTGGAGTGAAGAGGACATTGAAATGCTGTTCAAGCTACGTGAGGACGGAAAGACGTGGGCAGAGATCGGAGAGGTCTTTGGAAAAAGCAGTAACACATGTCAAGTCACATTTAGCAGGTTGCTCGAAAGGAGGCAGAAATGCAGAAAGCAGTCGGAATAATCTGCGTGATAGCGTGGCTCTTATGCGGATGCACAATCGACAGCGTATGCGACGACTGGCGGGCGATGGTTACATTCGTCATTGCGCTCATTACGGTCTGCACATGCGCGGCAGTTTTAGGACACGACACAAATAAGCCCCACAGGATGCGGCAACATCCACGGGGGCAAGCAACATATAAATATCACTAAGGAGATTATACCACATGGCAAACAAATCTACACCCGAACTATTAGAACTTATCGATTACAGCCTTTCCAAACTGGAGAAGCTGACCGACATCGCCGCAGCAGTCAACACGCTCGGCACTATTCCACAGGCACATGCACGAATCACCCTCGCAGGGGCACTTAGCGGACAGATTACTGACATCGCATGGGATGCAAGGATCGCCCAGCAGTATTTTGAGGACCTTGCGGAACTGCTCGAAAAGGACGAGCCGAAAATCGACGAACAGGATGAGGAGGTGACAGAAAATGACCTTCCGTTCAAATGATCCCTATGCCGACTTTGACCGCGAAGATGCGGACATCGCAAGAGCCGAAAAGATGCTTCCGCATTGCTCATTCTGCGGAGAGCCTATCACGACGGACTACTACAAACACTTTAGCCTGCTGGGGCGCGATTATATCATCTGCGACGACTGCCTCGAAGAAGATGACGTGGACACGTACATCACCGCACACGAGATCGGGGAGGTGCTCTAATGGCTATCAAACTTAACCCGCAATGCGGCGACACTCTCGACAAATGCTTTGCGCGCGTTATGGGCGCCTGCACGGTGCTGACATCCACCTGCGACCGCAAGCCGTGCCCGTTCAAGAAGGACCGCAAGACATACACGAACGGAGTGCATTACCCGTATAACCCCGCGTCGTCAGTAGAGCACGAGGTTATGAGCAGGAAGAAAAATTAAGAAAGGAGATAAATATGGCGATACCAGTTTTTGTTATCGGTCAGAGTGGTTCCGGAAAGACCTACTCAATTAAGAATTTTTCAAAGGATGAGGTCGGCGTGATCTCAGTGGAAAAGGGACGGCTCCCGTTTAAGTCTGATATTAAGGTCTGCCGCGTCAAGCGCGACTTTCCCAACGCCAAAGACTACGCAGCACTTAACGTGGCGCGGTATGCGTGGATCCAGACGGTGATCGCTACGAGCAAGTGCAAGGCGATAGTCATCGACGACAGTCAGTATCTGCTTGTTAATGAACTTTTCGAGAGAGCCAAAGAAAAAAGCTATGAAAAATTCACAGATATGGCGGTCAACTTCCGCAATCTGATCCACTTCATTAACGACCTTCCGGAAGACGACAAGATTGTGTATTTTCTCCACCACACCGACACGGGCGCAGACGGACGGGAGAAAGCGAAGACGATCGGACGCATGCTCGATGAAAAGCTGACCCTTGAGGGGTGTTTTGACATCGTTCTTTACTGCCAGGATCACAAGTTTTTCACGCAGGCAAACGGGCAGAGCACAGCCAAGACGCCCGAGGGGCTTTTCGATACAGTGGAAATCCCCAACGACTTGAAGCTCGTTGACTCCGCTATCCGTGATTACTATGAGTTAGGTGAACAGCATGAGACAGCCGAAACGTAAATACGCCGTCTTACTCGGCGGCAAGCTGTACGCCACAACGTGGGCGGTATCAGCTAAAAAGGCAATAGCTAATGTTTGGTGGAAGCGCCAAAAACAAGGCGATAGATACAGAGATACAAATTACAGAATCAGCGATTTCGGCGCTGTAGAAATGGAGGATTAAATGAAACGTTTAGACATGACCGAAGTAAAAGAAGCTGGCTCTTTTGAGCGTCCTGAGGCGGGGGCTTATGCCTGCGTGATCCGCAAGGTCGAGGACTTCCCGCAGAAAGAATATCTCAAAGTTACATACGACATCGCGGCGGGCAAGTTCGAGGGCTACTACGATCAGATGCGCGCCGACCATCCCGACTGGGCGTGGGCGGGAGCCTATACCAAATCATACAAGACCAGAGCACTCCCGATGTTCAAGCGTTTCTGCTCCGCAGTCAGCAAGAGCAACGGCAACTTTGTTTTCGATGGTGGTACGGTCAACTCTGACGAACGCACTCTGATCGGCAAGAAGATCGGCCTTGTGTTCCAGGAAGAGGAATACTACGGCAACGACGGAGAGAAGAGAACGCGGCTGATCGTCAACAGGGAGTGCCCGCTTGATAAGCTGGCAACACAGAAAACGCCCGACGCCAAGAAGCTCCCCGATGAACCGCAGACGGGCGGTGTTGACGCTTTCATGTCCATTCCGGACGGCATGGATGAGGAGATGCCCTTCGCATGATCATACAGGAAGATACGCGGCAGAAGGCGGGCAAGCACGACCTCAAACACGCGCACTTCCACGAAAACAATATCGGTTTGGTGCGGTGCAAGTTGCCATTCGGCGATTATGCACCGGTGCCGCCGGTATCAATCGACACTAAGGAAGATATGGAAGAGATAGCGCAGAATATTTGCGGGGCGAAGAGCGAACACCAGAGATTTATCCGCGAATGTAAGGCGGCAAAAGACGCAGGGTGCAAGCTCTACATATTAGTAGAAAATTCTATCGGGATATGTGATTTATCACAGGTCCATATATGGCAGAATCCGCGAAGCTGCTACTCTCCGCGATGCGTGCAAGGCCCGCGCCTGCAAAAAGCAATGGAAACTATATCGGAACGCTACGGCGTAACGTTTCTGTTCTGTCCACCAGAGGACGCAGGGGCGACCATAGAACGGATTATACAAAGCTATGAGCAACAAATTATTAGACGCGGCGATTAAATACGCCACTCAATACGGTTGGGCGGTGTTCCCGTGCTCTTCCACTTCCAAAAAACCTCTGACCCCGCACGGATGTAAAGATGCTAAGAAGTCTGTCGGAGCGATTAAGGCATGGTGGAACAAATGGCCCGATGCGTCGATAGGCGTGGCAACGGGAACCGTTTCCAATCTGATCGTAATCGACGAAGACCTCGACGAAGACAAGGGGCTCAACGGCTACGAAGAGGTGAGCGCATGGGAGCGGGTAAACGGCAAGCTCCCCGACACGGTGCAATGTATCACTGGGCGCGGCGGTTATCATCTGTATTTCAAATATGACCGCAACGACATCAAGAACCGCGCAGGAATCCTTGAGGGCGTGGATGTTCGCGGTGAGGGCGGTTATGTTATCGCCCCGCCGTCCATGCACCCGAATGGTACAGAGTATCAATGGGAAGACGCTCCCGATGAGATCCCGCTGGCTCCCGTAGATGCGACCGTCAGAAAGTTCTTATTCGGAGAGGATGACAAGCCACGCGCAGCATCTGATTTCAAACTGCCCGACCGTATCAAGAGCGGAGAGCGAAACGAAACACTTTTTAAGTTGGCGTGTTCCATGCAGTCACAGGGACTTCCGGACGCCGCGATTATGGCGGCAATCGAGCAGACCAACCAGACGGCATGCGACAGCCCGCTTGATACGGAAGAACTGGAAACAATCGTAAGTAGCGCACTCCGCTACAACAAGGGAGAGCTCCGCACCATTTCCAAAGACATGCCCGAATGGAGAGAGCCAAAGATTGTGATGACGCTCGACAAAGACGGCAATGTTACCGACAGACCCGCCCAGACCATCCACAACGCGGAAGAGGCGATAATGTACGACCGCGAATTGTTCGGGAGGATCCGCTTCAATGAGATAGCATACGCACCTTATGTCTACGGCAATCTCCCGTGGAAACAATACAAAGGCTGGCGCGAATGGACAAACGCAGACGATTCCAACCTGCGGGCATATATCGAGAAGACTTACGGGATTAAGTCGGGCGATAAGATTATGGACGCGCTGACAAACGTGTGCAGCAAGCAGACTGTCAACCCGATCAAGGCAATGCTCGAAACGTGCCACGATAACTGGGACGGGAACAAGCACGTTGAGAATCTTCTCCCGATGATGTTGGGAGCAGAGAAAACCGAATACACAGCCGCCGTTATGCGCTTGATCATGTTGGGCGCGGTGGCGCGGGTATACCATCCTGGCTGTAAATTCGACTACATGATGGTTCTCGTGTCTGATCAGGGAATCGGCAAAAGCACTTTCTTGCGGCTCTTATGTCTTAATGATGCATGGTTTAACGACAACTTTTCAACTTTGGACGGCGACAAGGCAGTCGAGAAACTTCGCGGGATGTGGATTGTAGAGCTCGCAGAACTGCAAGCGACAAAGCGGGCGAAGGATGTGGAAACGATAAAGGCGTTTATCACTTCCAGAGTTGATACTTATCGCGTCCCATACGGCAGACGGACAGAGCAGCGACCTAGAATGTGCATCTTATGCGGGACGTCTAATCCGACGGACTTCTTAACCGACCGGACGGGAAACCGCCGTTTCCTTCCAATTACATGCGGAGTGCATCCGGTAGCGTTTGACATGTTTTCGGATGAGGTTGCTACTAAGGCAGAATTTGCGCAGGCATGGGGCGAGATCATGGACGAGTATCTTCGGAAGGGCGGCAAAGTAAGCCTTGTTCTTTCAAAACGCCTGCAACGTGAAGCAATCAGCATGCAAGAGCGGTACATGGAAGAGGATCCGCGCGTCGGTATTATTCAAGAGTGGCTGGACAACACGGAACACTCGCGAGTGTGCTCGGTGATGCTGTGGCGCGAGGCGTTGAAAATCGAGTACGCCGAGCCAAGAGCCTCAGACATTCGAGCAATCCACGACATCATGCGCAACGCTGTTGTCGGTTGGTTGCCGATTGGGCGACAAAGATGCGGCGATTATGGCGTCCAAAGATGCTATGAAAAGGCGTCAAAATTCGAAGAAGTCACCGAAAACGAAGAAAAACAGCTGCCATTTGACTGATTTTTGTTGCCGTGTTGCCGAAAAAAATAGAGCGGCAACAAGGTTCGACAACACGAAAAATGTGATAAATAAAGGCTTTTCTAGGGTTTGTTGCCGATGTTGTCGTTATTTTTCTTATAAAGTAATAAAAATAATAAATATATATAAAAAGGTATATATAAGAAAGTTGACGCAACAGCAACAACATCGACAACATGCGGCAACATTTTTGGAAGGTGAAACATGGAAAAACGTTACACAGTAATCTCCGCCCAGACCCCGCGCGGACCAGAGTATCGAATCTATGACCGCATTAATGAGTGCAGTATCGAAGGCGGATTCGACACGCAGAAGTGGGCGGAAGCGGTGGCGGAGATGATGGAGGAGAAGCATAGGAGGAAGCAGAATGGAAATCACGAACGAGAGATACATGGAACTGATAAAGACTGAGATGCTTTACCGCATGACGAAGAACGCACTCAAGAACGGAGTGCCGTATAACTACATTCTTGTGATGCTGGGAGAAGCACCCACGCCGCTAGCAAGTGCGGGAAACCGCGAGGAAGCCACCGCAAAGCCCGTTTCGGACGTTACCCCCACAACGGAAGCACCCCGACCGAAAGCGACCGTAAAACGGCGTATACCGCAAGAGACCATTGACAAGATTGTGGAGCTGACCCAAGAAGGGCAGACGGCGAAAGACATTGCATTTGAGGTTGGAGTGTCCGTGCCTACCGTCAGCAAGTATCAGAAAGAGGTGATGGACTGTGAAGAATGACGACCGCGTAACCGTCAAAGACATCATCGACCTGCTCGACTACAACCGAGAAGGCCGCCGCAACATCCGAATCATAGACAGCGAGAGCAGGGGCGACGGGAGCCTCATACAGACAGACAGTGTTCTGTTGGAGTTCCTGGCTAAGCTACCCGTGGACTGCCTCGACGCAAAGGGCAACGTAATAGTGATGTACCTCAACACGGACGCCGTAAATGAGGCGTGGCGGAAGTTTTCGGGAGGTGTATGATGGGCAAACACGATTTAACGATATTCCGCTACAGTACGATCCTGACCCTCACCCGCAACGGCATATCGACCTTTGCGGAACTCGAGCAGATGAGCAACGAACAGATAGCCAGTATCCGCGGGCTGGGGCTGAGGGGCTACAAGGAGATACTGGAGAAGCTGGGGAGGCAGACGGATGACAGAGCAGGAAGCAAAACGAATCATTAGCAGCTACGGCGCGCCCGTGAACATTGCAGAGCATATCGAGGCGATTAATGTAGCACTCAGGGTGCTGGGAGAGGACGCCGCAATGGAAGATGTATGGAAATGGGCGTCGGCTGAATAAGAATCACACAATACCCGCAGAATATAACCCCACAACATCACAACACGCCTAAAATGTGCGTGGGCTTAAAGAAAGGAGCGAACCCTTCCTCATTTGGATTACCGCGTTAGTGCTTATAGACTTGTGAATACCCATTGCCCGCCAGTCTGCGGGGGCGGGTGAATAATGGAGGAAGGTGAACAGGATGAGAGCAATTGATGCAGATGCTTTTAAGGACTATATAAGAGAAGCGTGTGAAGACCTTGCGCCTTTATTCAATGACAATGGGAAGGTGGCAAGATTGGTTACAGAAAATTTCTGCAAGGATATTGATGAACAGCCCACCATTCAGCCCGAACCGCACGAAATCGGCTATTATGAATGTGACAATGCCTTGCTCAAGATGTGGATGGATGACGTGCTGACTGACGGAGAGTATTACAGAATTGCTGACAAACTCAATAAGAAGTGGGGCAAGAGAGAGGTGACAACATGAAACCTTCCACATACTATCAGGGCAATGGACATAGCAAGTACGGGATCTACAACAAACAGAAAAAGGAGTTCCAGTTCGGAATTTGTGAGGACACACCAATGTTGGCAGAAGCAAGGCTATTTCAGAAAATTGGTGAGGATGCAAAGAAGTGGAGATTTGAGGTAAGGGAGGTGAGCGAAGTATGAAATTCACAATCGACATAGACCCCAAAGATATTTTATCGGTAACTTCTGCTGACGATGGCAGAGCAGTAATATCCATTGATTCAACACCAAACTGCGAGAGTATCGTTGATGTGCATCTGACGGTCGAAGAAAAAGCCGGAGATGTCATAGAGGCATTGATGGAATTGGACGAATAGAAGGGGGTGACGGAATGAGGATACTTATCAAGGGCATGGAAATGCCGAAGAACTGTTCTGACTGCCCACTCAACTATGACCAAATGTCTTGTAAGGTGACTGGCACAAGATGGTGGTCAGACACAATGGTGCTGATTGGCTTTGACAGTGACAAGGAGAGACTGTACGACTGCCCAATGGTCGAGATTCCCACACCGCATGGACGGCCTGGGGATTTGGATAAACTGAACATACACGATATATCGCCTGTTGACGGATTCTGCGTGATGGGCGTGACAGAAGAGGACATAGAACTAGCAGAGACAGTAATCGAAGCGGAAGGAGAAAAAGAATGATTTTAACAATTATTGCATTAATAATAACCGTTGTTGGAATAGTGATGCTTTGGAAGGGTGATTACGATTGGATTGTTAATGGATTAGGACTTTTGTTCACTGCCAGCGGTGGGCTTATAGCATTTATTATGGCAATCTGCATCATCTGCGCTCACGTAGGAGTGGATGCCCAAATCGAAGAGAACAGAATCGAATATGAATCGCTGTGTGAGCGTTATGAAATAGTCACATCTGAGTATGAGGATGTATCCAAGTCGGATGTTATTAAAGACATAGCCGAATGGAACAAGAATGTATATAGCGAAAAGCACTGGGCTTATAACCCGTGGACGAGTTGGTTTTATTCCAAGCGAGTTGTTGATGAGTTGCAGATGATAGAGAGGAAAGCGGAAGGGAGCGAGGAATGAATCTTTCGGACGAAATCAGAAAACAGATTGAAAAGAACAAAGGACTGAAACTCGCAGTAGGAGAAATCAACAACAATCTCAGCATTCTTGAAGAACTTGTGAGGAAGGACATCGAGGAGCGAAAGAATGAGGCATATCAAAAAGGCTATGACGCAGGAATAATCGCAAGCAGTTTTGTCGATAAGTCAGATGAAGCCTACCAGCGCGGACTTGAAGACGGCAAGGCAGTTTCCGACAAAGGATGTGTCGGGTGCAAATGGGAAGGCAACGGCAAGGATCATTCACCCTGTGATTACTGTTGCAACTGCTACTCAAGTCAGTGGGCGGCGAAGCAGACCGATGAAGAGATAAAGGTCGGGGATGAGGTCTATTGCAAAGGCGATGATACAAGCGACAGTGGAGTGGTGACATGGGTCGGCAAGAAAAGGGTCTGTGCCATGTGGCAAGATGGTTCAGCGGGGTGAAGTGGAAAAGGATGAACTTATCAAAACGAACAGACACTTCGACATCTCATCCATACTCAAGGAGATGCAGAATGATTGACTACATTATCCTCTTAACTCTCGGCATCTTGATAGGCTTCAACCTGGCTCCGGTGGTGTGGTGGTTGGTGACAAGGAGACTTGAATGACGGCTAAAGAATACTTACTGCAGTACAAACACATCCAGCGCGAGATAGAGGACATTGACCGCCGCATGGCTCAGATCCGCCTCAAGTATGCCGCGCCCAGTGCTATCAACTATTCGGACATGCCGAAAGCGCATAACAGCAACCATGACCTGTCGGACTACGTGGCGAAGATGGACGAGCTGACGGACTACATGATTTCCAAATACACCCGACTGCGAGGCATCGAGGTAGACATCTATCTGCGCGTTGACCGCATGGAGAATCAGCAGGAACGCGAGTGTCTTCGCTTCCGCTACATCGACGGGATGACATGGACGCAGGTTGCCGACGCACTCTGCACGACTGAGCGCAATGTCTATTTCATTCACGGACGCGCACTCCGCCACTTCCCGATGGACTAATCCTTACATGGTATTTCATGTATAAGGTTTGCTATAGTTTAGGGTGCAAGATAGCTAAACAGGACAATCTCCTTTTCATACTTAACCTCCTTTCACGTGGGCGACATCTTTCACCGGATGCCGCCTATCTTTGCGCACGTCGATAGCGCACTACAAGCCATGACGCCGCGGGCTCGTGAGTGGGCCCGCTATATTTATGGGAATCAGAACAGACCGACAAAAAGGGAACCGTGGGGCCTTCGAAGCCGCCCGCCTCAAGATTTTAAAGACCCAGACCATATGCGGCATATGTGGCAAGCCCGTGGACTTCTCATACAAGAACCCTCATCCGCTCGCGCCGACAGTTGATCATATCATTCCCGTTAGCAAAGGCGGGCACCCCTCGGACATCAGCAATCTACAATTAGCCCATCGATGCTGCAATCGTCAGAAGGCCGACTCCCTCATGGAGCCACGAAAAGCGGAAGCTGACGATAAATTAATATCAAATGATTTGTTAGAGCAGCATGCAAAATGGGTTTGCTATAAAGCGCAATGATGGCGGGGTAGGGACCCTACGGCACCCCCAGCGGCAAACAACCGCGCCTTACTGCACAAAAAAACACACGGTACAGACATTGTGCCTACGAGGAATTAAGAAATGTCAGAATACAAAGGAATTGAATTTCTGCGCAACAAACTCGCCCAGAAGCGCGGAAGAATAGATCTGCGATATAGATTCTATGAGATGAAACATTTTGCAAAGGACATGGAAATCAGCACTCCGCCCAAACTCAGAGGATGGATGTCATCTTTTGGATGGTGCGGCAAAGCTGTTGACAGCCTGGCTGATCGGCTTGTGCTTCGTGGCTTTGAAAATGATACATACGGGATGTCTGACATCTATTTAATGAACAATCTGGATGTACTGGCTGATTCTGCTGTACTCGGAGCACTGATCTGTGCATGCAGTTTTATCTATATATCCCAGGATGACTCCGGCTTTCCTCAAATGCGGGCGGTCGATGGGCGCGACGCCACGGGAGTTATAGACCCTATAACCAATATGCTTACTGAAGGCTATGCGGTGCTGGAATCTGATAAGATGACAGGACGTCCGAAAACAGAAGTGTATCTTCTTCCGTATGAGTCAAGGCTGTATGAGGATGGAAAACATGTTTCTACGTTCAGACATTCAGCTCCTTATCCTCTGCTTGTGCCGGTGATCTATCGTCCTGATGCCAAGAGGCCTTTTGGGCATTCGCGTATCTCCCGCGCATGCATGGATTACCAGAACAGCGCCGCAAGAACGGTCAAGCGCTCCGAGATTGCCGCAGAGTTTTACAGCTATCCGCAGAAGTATGTTCTTGGTATGGATTCCGATGCGGAACGTATGGATAAGTGGCAGGCCACGATGTCGGCGATGCTCCGGATCGATAAGGATGAGGACGGCGACCATCCTGTGGTCGGGCAGTTCCAGCAGCAGAGCATGACTCCGCACATCGAACAGCTTCGCATGTTTGCGGGATTGTTTGCCGGAGAAACAGGGCTGACGCTTGACGATCTTGGCTTTCCGTCTGCCAATCCTTCGAGCAGTGAAGCGATTAAGGCATCGCATGAGACTCTTCGCTTGACGGCGCGCAAAGCACAGCGGACGCTCGGTACTGGCTTTATCAATGCGGGATATCTTGCCGCATGTCTGCGTGACGGTATGGACTATAAGCGCAACCAGGTGGCACGCACGAAAGTATCATGGGAACCAATTTTTGAGCCCGATATCAGCGCTATTGGCGCGGTCGGTGATGCTGTTGGAAAGATACAGATGGCATTCCCGGATTACTTTACCGAAGACAAATTGAGAGATTTGACAGGTATCTGACATGGCAGACGTTAATCAGATTTTGAGAGTATACGGAAAGCATCTGCAGAAGAATGTGCGGCTCAAGGCGCTTGCGGAGAAGGCTTGGAGTTATGAAGATGCTCACAAGTTTGCCGATGAAGCGGCGGGCGTGCTCTGTGACGTGTTGAAGATGTACATGGATCCTGCGACGGTCACGTATGATGATGCGGTGCAGATATTCGAAGCTGTCATGCAGAAGAACTATTCCGAGGTTACAAAGGTATGCGCAAAGGTACAGCGTGGCATGTATCGGAAGGCGGGGGTCGGGCTTAACGCTCTTACTCCTGAGTTCAACGCTGAAAAAGCGCGAGGAATTGCGCAGGTAATCACAGATGCCGAAGAAGTCACTGATGATTATATGAGGAATTTGGTAAAGAATAATGCTCTCGGAGTGGTGGACGATATGATCCGCATCAACTCTGAAGCCAGTGAAAATGTTGGTTTATACGTCCACATTGTCCGCAAATATGATGACGTCGGTTTGCATAACGGTAAGGACGTCTGCCAGTGGTGCGTGGAACGCGCGGGCGAATGGGATAATTATCAAGAAGCATTAGCAGCAGGCGCATTCGAGCGCCATCCTGGCTGTGGATGTATGATTGATTACCACGTTGGAAAGACACATACATGGTCCAACACGAAAGGAGCATGGAATGATGTATAAACGATATAGATCGCGCAACAAAGACCCCGCTGAACATAAGGAGGAATAAGCATGGACAGAGTCGGGAGACAATCCCCGACGGTGTCCGTTATTCTGCCTTATACAGACACAAAAGGCCCGGAAGCAATCGAGCTATACAACAAATCCGAGCATGATGCTTTGGAATGGCAGGCAGCACTCACCTATGACATTATGGCTGTGGACGACGACGGCCTATGGGTTCATCAGAAATTCGGCTACAGTGTACCGCGACGCAACGGCAAGTCGGAAATGGCCCTTGCGAGGTGCATATGGGGTTTAAAGAACGGTGAGCGAATCCTGTATACGGCACACAGGGCGAGTACCGCACATTCTATCTGGGAGCGGCTCGGACGATTGTGTGCTAAGTGCGACATTAACATCTCGTCAACGTTTCGGGCGTTTGGCAAAGAGCACCTCTATACAGATGACGGCGGCGTTATAGAGTTCAGGACCAGGACGTCCACAGGCGGCCTTGGCGAAGGCTACGACGTGCTAATCGTTGACGAGGCACAGGAGTACACACCCGAACAGGAAACGGCATTAAAGTATGTCGTTACGGACTCGGACAACCCCCAGACGATTATGTTTGGAACTCCGCCGACTGCAATCAGCGCGGGAACGGTTTTCCCTAAGTTCCGCAAGACAGTCTTACAGAGCGAGTCATATGCATCGGGCTGGGCTGAGTGGTCAGTTCCGAGCATGTCAGACGTAAATGATGTGGATCTGTGGTACGAGACAAACCCTTCGATGGGCTACCACCTTAACGAGCGCAAAGTACGTTCGGAAATCGGCGACGATACGACAGACTTTAACATTCAAAGACTCGGGCTGTGGATTAAGTATAATCAGCGGTCCGCAATTAGCCGAAATGAATGGGAAGCCCTTCAAGTCGATAAGCTCCCGAAGCTGACAGGGCAGCTATTTGTCGGAATCAAGTTCGGAATCGACGGTGAAAACGCCGCGCTCGCTGTTGCGGTTAAGACTGCCGACGGGAAAATCTTCTCGGAAGTCGTCGGGTGCAAACCAATTCGAAGCGGCGTGCGTTGGATCGTTGATTTCCTTGCCAGAGCTGACTACCGCAAGGCAGTAGTTGATGGCAAGAACGGTGTTGATGTGCTGATGGACGCGTTGAAAAACGAGCGGATAAAGCACGTTGAGACTGCTACCGTTTCGCAGATTATAAAGGCTAACTCAGTCTTTGATATGGCGATGGAAAACGGCACTTTCCAACATATGAAGCAGTCAGCAGTTACTCAGGTCGTAACAAATTGCGAACGACGAAAAATCGGAGCAAACGGCGGGCTCGGTTATAAGTCCATGAAGGACGGGGCAGACATCGCATTGCTTGACAGTATGATCCTGGCTACATGGATTTGCTCAGAAACTAAGGCAGAAAAAGTAAAACAACATATTAGTTATTAAGGCATCGTTTCGGCGGTGCTTTTTTAATACTCATTTACGGATACCACCGGTTAAAGGGAAAGGAAACAAAAAAAATGGCCGAATTCAAAGTTATCGAGACGCAGGAACAATTAGATTCAATCATCACGGCGCGGCTTGAAAGAGACCGTAAGTCATACGCCAAGCAGTTTGAAGCTGATTACAAAGAAAAAGGCTGGAAGAGCCCGGAAGAAATCGAGGCATTAACAAAAGACCTTAATGATCAGATTAGCAAACTGCAGACAGCAGCAGCAGACAAAGAGAAGATCATTGCTGACAAAGATGCGGAGATCTCCAAAGGCGAGAAATACAGGAACGACCTGGCAAAAACGAGAATCGTCATCGGAATGGGGCTGCCGTTAGAAGAAGCCGAGCGTCTCATCGGCACAAACGAAACAGAGTGGAAAGAAGATGCCAAGAAGGTTGTCGAACGATATCAGGGTTGGGCTAAAGCACAGAATAAGCCCACACCGATTGGTAATCCGGAAGGCACTGGCGGTGGAACAACTCGCGATCAGTTCGCAAGCTGGGCGGCATCGGCTTTTAACAATTAATTAAGGAGGACTATCATGTCTGGAATTTCTACAAACAGAACTAATATCACACTTCCCGCTGATATCTCTGCAGAGATCATGCAGAAAACACAGGAGCAGTCCGCAGTTATGAGTCTTGCGAGACAGATCCAGCTCCCCGGACGCGGCCTTACCATTCCGGTGATCACTTCCGACCCTGAAGCAAACTGGGTAGATGAAACCGCCGCAAAGCCTGTCAGCAATCCCGGACTTTCTACAAAGATTATGCAGGCATATAAACTGGCCGTCATCGTTCCGTTCTCTGATGAGTTCGCAAGGGACATGGGCGCTCTGTACGATGCGCTTGTTGCGCGTCTCCCTCTTGCTCTTGCGGCTAAGTTTGACGCGACTGTTTTCCACGGCACTGCTCCCGGATCCAATTTCGATACATTCGCATCCGTTACTGCTCAGAGCATTTCCGGTACCGGTAACAGCGTGTACAAAGCACTGGTTGCTGCTGACACTGCGATCGCAAGTGCAGGCGGCATCCTGAACGGCTTTGCGCTGTCTCCTCAGGCGAAGGGTGAACTGCTCGGCGCGGTAGATTCTACCGGCAGACCTCTGTTCGTTAACAGTGTCGCAGACGGTGTCGTTCCGAGACTGATCGGAGCCCCTGCTCATTATGCAAAAGCGGCTTACAAAGATGGCACTTCCGGTTCCGGCGCTACTCCTGATGTTATCGGTTTTGCGGGCGACTGGACACAGGCCCTTTATGGCACTGTCGAAGGCATCAAGATCGACATGAGTAATCAGGCTTCTCTGCCGATCGGCGCAAGCAATGCAATGATCTCCCTGTGGCAGAATAACATGTTTGCTATCCGTGCTGAGATCGAAGTCGGCTTCCGTGCTGACACAAGCGTGTTCCAGAAGATCACAAGAACACACGCATAAGGAGCGCTTAAATGGGCGCGGCTTTTGTAACGCTTGCCGAGCTCGAAGCGTTTACGGGCGCACGTTATACGGATGATGATTTGGTGCGGGCGGAGGCAATACTTCCGCTCGTATCTGATCTTATTCGCGTTGAGGGGCGCAAGTGCGGAATTGATGTCGATGAGAGAATCGGAGCGGATTCAGCTTATGAATCTGTGGTAAAGATGATCACATGTGATGTTGTTGGCCGCGCGTTGCGTCAATCAAAGACAGGTGACCCGTTGAGCCAGGAATCGCAGAGCGGATTAGGCTATTCATGGTCAGGCACCTATGCGATACCGGGCGGCGGTGTTGCGATGTCGCTCATGAATAACGAGCGCAAGATGCTCGGCTTTAAGCGTCAGAAATATGGAGTTATGGAAATATGGGACGGCTCACAGGACGAAACATAATCTTATACGACAAAACCCAGACGGGCGTCGATGGTTTCAACCGTCCGATTTATACGGAATCTCCGACGGTCGTCGAGAATGTGCTTATCGGTCTGCCTACTCCGCAGGAAGTCATCGACACGTTGAACCTGACGGGCAAACGCGTGGCGTATACGCTCGGAATCCCTAAAGGCGACCTGCACACATGGACAGATAGGCGCGTGGAGCTTCCGGCAGACTTCCCGGCTGGCAAATATCGCACGATAGGAGCTCCGGCAGTCGGGCAAGAGGAACTTATCCCGCTCGCATGGGGTAAGAATGTGCAGGTGGAACGCTATGAGTAATTTTCAATTCGTCCGTAGTGACGCAGGTGTCCGCGAGCTCATGCAGTCCCAAGAAATGCAGGATGTGCTTGTAGATTTTGCCCAACAGGTCGCAGAGAGAGCGGGTGACGGTTACGACGTGTACATCGGTATCAACCGCGCGAATGTATCTGTAAGAACCGCGACAGAGGAGGCAATGGCGGACAACCTCGACCACAACACGTTAGAAAAGGCTATACGATGATTGAGAAAATCGTACTTGATTATTTAACAGAGCACATGAGCGTTCCGGTATTTATGGAGCTTCCTGAGACACCCTCAACGGAGTATCCGACAATGCCGGAACGTTTTTTACTGCTTGAAAAAGTAGGCGGCGGGCAGACTGATCATATTGATTCGGGTTCCATCGCCGTGCAGTCTTATTCGCTCAACTCGCTCTATGAAGCGGCTTGTCTTGATGAGGAAATGCGGGCGGTAATGTTCGGAATCCTCGAACTGGACGATATAAGCGAGGTAAGGCTCGCATCGAACTATAACCACACGGATGTAAGGACTAAGCGATACCGCTACCAGTCCGTGTTTGAGTTTCACTTTTAAGGAGGCATTAACATGTCTGGAACAGCCACAAACGTAACGGCAGGCAAGCCGAAAACAACAGGCGCGGTATTTACTGCTCCCGTCGGCACAACTGCCCCCACAAACGCAACGACGGCACTCGGGAATACATTCAAGGATCTCGGCTTTGTATCTACCGACGGCGTGACGCGCGGCACTTCCAAGTCCACGACTAATATTAAGGAGTGGGGCGGCGGCACGGTGCTCATTGCGGAAGATGAAAAGACCGTAACCGTTAAGCTGAAACTGATCGAATACATGAACGCAGATGTGCAGGGCTTCGTGCACGGCACGGATAATGTCAGCGGCACTCTGACGGCAGGCATCCATGTAGGAATCAATGACGACGAGACAGAAGAGCACATGGTCGTTATCGATCAGGTGATGCGCGGCGGCATCCCTCAGAGGATGGTCATCAACAGAGGCGTTATTACCGAGATCGGTGACGTCGTATACAAGGGCAATGATGCGGTTGCTTACGATCTGACTATTACCGCCCTGACACCTGACGGCGGTGGAAACAAGATCGATGAATACATCGGAGGACAGTAAGCATGATCAAAGGCAGATTAGAGAGCGGTTTCGAGTTTGAGCTGGACGATAATATCTTCGATGACTTCGAACTCGTGGAGCTTTTTGCAAAGGTCGCAAAGAATCCGATATTCATCGGCGACCTCGCAGAGAAGATGCTCGGAACAGAGCAGAAAAAGGCACTCGTGGAGCATCTCCGTGATGAAAATGGAAAGGTCCGCACAAGTGCCATGATGAACGCGCTCTCTGAGATTGAGAGGGCAATTCCCGCAGTAAAAAATTAATAGCCCTCGCCGACATGCTATCAAATTACCCCGACGCTCTGACCTGTGATATGGCGGAGACGTACGGGGTTTTTGATATTCATAGGCTCCCCGCAAGGCTTGCGGCAACGCTTGCTGTCGGACTGGGGGCAGATTCGCGGGTAAAGATGGCTCAAGAGGGGCGGCTTGTCAGTAACGATGTGATGCTTATGGCGGTGATGGTTGACACGCTTCGAGGCGTGGCTCCCAGTGACCCGCAGTCGATGACATCCTGCTGCTACAAGAGCAAAGCCGTAGAAACGGCACCCTCAAACGCCAAACACGAAGTATTTGACAGTCCAGAAGCTTTCAAGGCGCGCTGGGCAGAAATAACGAGGAATTAATATGGCTACACTGGGACAGGCATATGTGCAGATTGTTCCGTCAGCAGATGGAATAACTAATTCTATCAGCAACGTCCTTAGCGGGCCTGCGGATACAGCCGGACAGGAAGCCGGAACAAAATTCGGCGACAGTTTCGGAAGCAAATTAAAAACGGGGCTGATGGCGGCGGGGGCTGGCTTTGCGGCACTTGGAGCGGCAGGAGCGGCGGCTCTCGGCAAGTCGATCAGCGATGTAAGTAAATACGGCGACCATGTGGACAAGATGAGCCAGAAGATAGGATTCAGTGCGGAGGGCTTCCAGAAATGGGATTATGTGCTGAATCGTGCGGGCACTTCTATCGACAGCATGGCTCCCGTCATGAAAACGCTCAGTAATGCGGCGGTCAGCAACTCCAAAGCCTTCCAAGAGCTCGGGATCAGCCAGGAAGAAGTCGCTAACATGTCGCAAGAGGAACTGTTCGGCAAGACCATCGAGGCTCTTTCCGGCATGGAAGAAGGCGCGGAACGTACTGCGCTGGCATCCAAATTGCTCGGTCGCGGTGCTACCGAACTCGCCCCGCTGTTAAATGGCGGTACGGAAGCTATCGAAGAACAGATGAAGATGGCGGAAGAGTACGGCATGGTCATGTCTGACGATGCGGTAAAGGCCTCTGCTGATTTTGTCGATGCTCAGACGACATTGCAGGGCACAATCACGGGCTTTAAGAACCGCGTTACTGCGGAGTTTTTACCCGCGGCGACTGATGTCGTAAATGGTATCGCCAAGATGTTCGCAGGCGATATGAGCGGACTGGACGACATCCGAAACGGCATCGGAGAATTTGTCGGAAGCATTGCCCAGCACGTTCCCGAGATGATTGAAAACGGCAAGCAGATGATCGTCGGATTCATTCAGGGCGTTATCGAAAGACTGCCCGACATGGCGACCTCTGCTGCTGAGGCTATCCGCTCGTTTGCGGAAGGATTCGGGCAGAACTCCGAGGGCGGCTCCGAACTGATCCAAAAGGCTGGTGAGCTGATGCTGTCACTCGGACAGGCACTCATGGAGGCAGCAGGCGTTATATTCCCTGCGCTGATAGAGGCGACTTGGGCGTTTTTCTCCAATACTGATTGGCTCGGATTATCGCTGACAGTAGCGCAGAACCTGTTCGACGGGTTTCTGACCATACTACCGCAGGCTATTGATTTTATCGGCAACTTTGTAGCGAACGTGCTCGATATTTTTGGTTTCCACGGGCTTGCAGAACAGGTTCGAGGAATCTTCGAGGACATCAAGAGCAAGATAACCCAGCCGATTGAGGATGCGAAGAACGTGGTCGACAGTGCCATAAGCAAGATAAAGGGCTTCTTTCCGATTAGCGTCGGAAAGATCCTTGATAACATCAAGCTCCCGCACTTCACGGTCGACGGCGGAGAATTTCCGTACGGCGTAGGCGGTATGGGACGTATGCCCGACTTTGATGTCAGTTGGTACGCAAAGGGCGGTATCTTCGACCGCGCCAATATCATCGGCGTCGGCGAG
>ODAI011064416.1_pt1 | contig 33494 bp, 26 predicted proteins | sample 1539321 | NCBI WGS metagenome assembly ODAI01 (sample SAMN02144231, study PRJEB22623) | gut metagenome | biome: sheep rumen | host: Ovis aries | place: New Zealand
CAGAAGCCTCGCTGCTGCCGCTATCCGATTCCTGGAATATCACCCTTACTGCTTCGTAACTGATGTCCTCGATTGGAAGTCCGGCATTAAGATTTTGGGAGACGTAATAATATGATTTTTTTTCTGTAACAATCTTGCAAGTGAGCCGCGTCTTTACGAGTATGCCCATCAACTCCTTCTTGAACGCCTGCATGATTGGGTCTTTGACCGCCCGCAACGCGGTAACTTCCCTTACCACCGATTCGTATTGCGCGGGCTGGGCATATTTGAACGACGAATCCTCAAGTTCGTTTTTGATGTCGTAGAGACCAAGCTGATAAGCTATCGGCACATACACATATAGATTTTCGCCCGCCTTGCTTTGTATTGTGCCCTGCGGCATGCCCTCCATAGTGCGCATATTGTGGAGACGGTCGGCAAGTTTGATGAATACCACCCTCGGGTCGTGCGGTATCGATAGAAGCATCTTCTTGAATGTCTCCGCCTGCACATTGCTCTTGGCGTTATAGACATTGGTAATCTTGGTGAGACCCGCCACAATATCGGCAACGTCGCCGCCAAAACGTTCAGTGATGGTTTCCAACGAATATTTGGTGTCTTCTACCACGTCGTGGAGCAACGCCGCCACCACCGACATCACCCCGAGCCCAATCTCGTTGGCTACAATAAGCGCCACCGACACGGGATGTATGATGAAAGGTTCGCCCGTGGTCTTGCGTCTCTGCTCGCGGTGGGCTTCAAATGCAAAGTCATATACATTCCTTAATTGCTCCTCTATCTCCGCCGTCTTGAAACTGCCATTGAGCTTGCTGTAAAAATCATTGAAAAGCTCCTCCTTGTAACGAGCATCCATTACGATATAATTCATATTACCTTCCATAGCCTTGATTGTTTGTCTAATTACTAAATACTGATAACTATGCGGATGCTACCCATACAAGTGGAAATCGCTCCGATTTGATGAGGGCAAGTTAGGAATAATAATTGTACTTTCTACAAACAAAATATTAACTTTATGTTAAAATATGTTGTCGAAGAACAATAAGAGAAACTCTTACTTAACGTAACGCGCCGATAATCGCTATAAGTGAAACACTTACTTAACGCTGGCAATATTCTTGACACAGCGGAAACCTATGCTCCCCCTGCCAAATTCCGGACGCTCGTAATCCCTGAATGTCTTGGGATGGTAATCGTCGTCGAGCGACGCGCCGCCCCTCACCGTCTTGTATTCGCGCACTTCGTGATGTTCGGGATTGTGTGTGTCGGAGTTTTGATACGCAACCCCGCTGTACGAATCCGACACCCACTCACGTCCATTGTCGCACATTCCATATATGCCGTAACAATTGGGCTTGCCCGACTTTACATTGTGATAATAATTGGAATCGCTATCCGCCGAATCGCCAAAGGCATATTCCCACTGCGCCTCGGTAGGCAATGTCTTGCCGCACCACAGAGCGTAGTCGTTGGCACCGTACCACGTAACACCAAATACCGGATAATCCTCGTACCCCTTTTCCACCGAATACCAATTGGCAACAGCGTCGTAGCTGATATGGCAATTGGGACCATTCACACAGATGCGGATGTGCATCTCGGCGTCGTACAGCCCCTTGGCATTGAGGAATACGACATACTGCGAATTGCTCACCTCGTACTTGTCGATGTAGAAAGAATCGAGGTGCACCGTGTGCGACGGCTTCTCATTATCGGGGCCATCGTTGCGCCCCATCATAAAAAAGCCAGACTCAATGCGCACCATGCCGACATTAGACGCCCTACCGAGCTTGCTCTTGTCCTGGCAGAGTCTCATCATTTCACGGCAATCGTGGTCCTCACTATTTTTTTGGGCAACAAGCGCATAATGAATATATGCCTCGTCAAACCTGCGATCGTCGTAACAAACGTCGCCGCTGTCCTTGTGAATTTTGCAATAAATCGACATACTGCGCATTATATTAACGCTGTCGGAGGATACACTGCCGTCATCATGAAACGACGCATATTCAAACTGAAACTCTGCGGCCTTGTAATCCCCCGACCGATAATAATGCTTACCCTTTTCAAAATAAGTACGTGCACTCGACACGATAGCAGCCTGCAATTCATACGCAAAACACAATCCTAATAATAAAACATAAATATTTTTCATTTTCATTTTGCAGAACTTTTTTCATTTTTCATTGACCCAAAGTTACTCATATTTTACATATCCACCAAAAAAAAATTTACAATTTTTTTACATTGAACGCATTTTTTTTGCAACTTTTTTTGATGTACATTATAATTGACACAACAAAAAAGCATTCGTATCGCTTGCAAATCAGAAAATATTTGCATAACTTTGCGTCAATAATAACAAACATCAACAATGAGAATAGACATCATAACAGTATTGCCGGAACTTTTGGAAAGTCCGCTCAATCATTCGATAGTGAAGCGCGCCCGCGACAAGGGTCTCGCAGACATCAACATCGTGAATCTCCGCGACTTCACCACCGACAAGCGGCGCACCGTCGATGACTACCAATACGGCGGCGACGCAGGTATGGTGATGATGATAGAGCCTATCGACAAGGCCATCACATACCTAAAATCGCAGCGCGACTACGACGAGGTCATCTACACATCGCCCGACGGCGAGGTGCTCAACCAAAAGACCGCCAACACCCTCTCCACATACCAAAACCTGATAATCCTTTGCGGACATTACAAGGGCATAGACCACCGCGTCCGCGAGCACCTCATCACCCGCGAAATATCCATCGGCGACTACGTACTCACCGGCGGCGAACTCGCGGCAGCAGTAATCACGGATTGTGTGGTAAGGCTCATCCCCGGCGCAATGTCCGACAACGAATCGGCTCTCTCCGACTCATTCCAAGACAACCTGCTTGCCCCGCCCATCTACACCCGCCCCGCAGACTACAAGGGTTGGAAGGTTCCCGAAATACTCCTATCCGGCAACGAGGCGGCAATAGACCAATGGCAGATGGAGCAATCGATGGAGCGAACAAAACGTTTGAGACCGGAACTTTATCAATGCATAATGCATAATGCATAATGCATAATTGGCATCCGCCGGAAGGGAGAATTGAAAGTTAATAATTGATAATTGATAACATTCATAATGGACAATTCATAATTAGCAACAATCCGAATGGCAATTATGAATTATGCATTATGAATTATGCATTGAAAAAAAATGATAGCGATGATTTTTGCGGCGGGGCTTGGCACGAGGCTCGCACCGCTCACTAACAACAAGCCAAAAGCTTTGGTGGAGTTCAACGGGAAGACGATGCTCGAAAACGTCGCCCAAAAACTCGTTGACGCTGGCTGCGAACGCCTTGTCATCAACGTCCACCATTTTTCTGATATGATGAAGGATTTCATCAAGAGCCACGACTTCGGCGCGGAGGTCTTCATCTCCGACGAAACCGATATGCTGCTCGATACCGGCGGCGGAATGTTGAAGGCAAGAGAATTTTTGGAAGTGGAGCCACACTTTATATTATATAATGTGGATGTCGATTGCGACCTCAATATCGAGACTATGTACACCAACCACATTCAGTCGGGCGCATTGGCAACACTCGCCGTCAAGGACAGGGAAAGCACAAGAAGCCTTATTTTCGACGGCTCGATGCGACTCTGCGCCTGGCGAAACAACATTACAGGAGAATCCAAAATTTCGTGGCGACCATTCAACGGCAACGGACGACCATTGGCGTTCAGCGGCATCTCAATTGCAAGCAGCGAAATATTCGACCTGATAACAGAGACCGGCAAATTTTCAATCACCGACCTCTACCTGCGTCTCGCCAAATCTGAACTCATAGAAGGATACCTGCACGAAGGCCGCTGGGCAGACCTCGGCTCCGTAGAAAAAATCCGCGCCGCCGAACAAATCATCAAATCAACAAATCAATAAATCAACAAATGCTCAGCAGCACATCACAGGAATAAGAGCAAGATTAAACATCAATTGTTCCAATACCGGCGCAAATACTGTTCTCTCTATTTCGTGCGAAAATCCGAGAAACATATCTGCGCCGATTTTTTCGCCGTATTCGATGGCTTGCAGCGAGAATGTACGGTCTTTGCAATAATCGACGCTCAACGCCACCTGAATCCGCCGCCCAAAAATCCTCGACACCGTATCGGCAAACGCCTCCTCGCCACGGCGGCACACTATCTTTACATCGATGCCAAGCAGCAAGGCGAGTTGTGCCATCTTGTCGATTTCGCCGGCATACTGCTCTATATTGTCGGCGATTGGCAGCAGGGCAAGTTTTACAGGCTTGAACCTCTTGGACTGCACCACCACCACGGGAATATCCTGCAACACAATAATCCTCGCCGCCGCACTGCCAGTCAACGATTGAAATCCGTGCCGCCCGTGAGTACCCATTATTATCATAGTGAATTTTCCCGATTTAGACAATTCGCCCATCACATCGGCAAAGTCGCCTTTCTTGATGGTCATATCGACACCGCCCTGCATCTTGCCACGGTACAGGGACACGAGCTCCTCGGTGCGGCGGAGTTCCACCTCGTCGATGAAATAATCGTCCTCGTCCACGTGCAGGATTTCCGCCCCAAGTCCATAATGACGGCAAAAATCCAAGCCGTAGGTTACGCTCTCATAACACGCCTGTGTAAAATCGGTTAATATGAGTACCTTTTTCATTGTCATTAATCTATACCAAGAATCCAGCGACGCAGATGTCATCTACCTGACCAAGCGAACCTTGCCAAGCGAGCAATTCTTCTTCAAGTTTCTTAGACTGCTCCGCCATCGGGAGTTGGTGGATTTTCATTAGGATGTTTTTGTAGCCGCTCATCTTGATTTTTGCGCGGTCGCCCTCGCGGAATTGCGACGGATAGCCGTCGGAAGATAGGTAAATCCTGTCGCCGGGTTTGAGGTCGAGATGCGTGCCTTCAAAAGGCGTCTCGTTTCTGTAAACGCCAATCGGGTTGCGGCTCGGCTTTATTTCGTTGAGTTCGCCATCGCGGATATAGATGAGCGGGATATTGCCGCCCGAATATTCGAGGTACTTGCGGTCGTGGTCCACCACCAAGATAGCAATGTCCATACCATCTTTCGGGTTGGAATCGTCGGCGGAAGTCTGGCGGAGCAATGTCTTGATGAGATCGCGGAGTTGATTGAGGATTGCGCCCGCGCTGTGCTCGCCGTGTCCCACGATGCCGTGTAGTGCGCAGATGCCGAGCATACTCATAAACGCGCCCGGCACGCCGTGTCCCGTGCAGTCGGCAACCACAATCACCTGGCATCCCTCGCAATCCATCTGCCAATAATAATCGCCGCTTACCACATTGCGCGGCTTGTAAAATATGAAACTATCGGCAAACACACTCGCAAACTCTTTTTGTGTAGGCAGCAAAACCGACTGAATCCTCTGTGCGTAGGAGATGCTGTCGGAAATTTGTTTTTGCTGCTTCAATAGCAACTGCTGCTGCTCTTCGATGCGGGCGTTGCGCTCGGCGAGTTCGTCCTTCTGCTCTTGGAGTTGCGAATTGAGGCGTTTTACTTTTCGGTTGTTGACGCTTACCAATACCAACACCAATATCACTGCGCCGATGCCTATCGCAAGCGCGATGATAAAGTTGGTCTGTCGTTGTTGCTCCTGCTCCAACGCCTTCTGCTCCAATGCCATCTGGTCTATTTTTGACTGCTTCCTGTATTGGTCTGCGCTAAACTGGATGTTGAATATCTTTTGAGTGAGTTGCTCGCTGAAAATACTGTCGTTGCAGATGATTTGGCTGCGGTAATTGTCGGCGGCGTCCTTGTAGCGGTTTTGCAGATAAAGGATGTCGGCTATCATATTGTAGGCGTTCATCGTGGCATACTTGCTGCCGACACGCTTGGCATAGTCGAGCGAATTTTTGGCATAAGCAAGAGCGTCGGCGTACTTCTTTTTGGTAAAATTGATTTTTGCCATCTGCAACGAAATATCCGACAAGAGGTCGTAGTCGCCAATAATATCGAGGTCGTTGAGGCAATCCTGATACTCCTTGCGCGCAAGGTCGATGAGCCCCGCCTCGGCGTGGCAGTCTGCCAAATATTTGCGCACCACGTTGCACTGACTATTGAGCCTCTTGCATTTGGTGCGGATGTCGAGAGCCGTCAAAAAATTCTCCTCCGAGCGGTCGAAGTCCTTGGCGGAAAGGCGCGTGCGGCCGAGGTTGAGGTATGCGTATGCCATAATCGCCGAATCATTGAGTTGCTCTCCGAGCCTCAAAGCCTTTTGGAGATTATTCTCCGCCTCGATGATGTTGTCCTGATATATGTAGAGGTTGCCGAGGTTTACATATCCGTAAGCCTCCTGCTCCGTGACGCCATACTTGCGGGCATTTTCTACGCCGAGTTCGTAATATTCGAGCGCGTCAGAATAGTTGCCGAGATTTCTGTGGCACACACCTATATAACTATACCCCTTCACCAACTGCTCGTTGTCGCCATTCTTCTTCGCAAGTTCAATAGCCTTGTCGCCAAACTGAATCGCGGTCTCTGGGCTCGAATTGCGGAGTTTCCAGCAGACATCGTTGTAATAACGCGCAGCCAGCGAATCAGGCGCATTGTATGCGAGGCTGATAAGGCTGTCTATATACGGCGATACCTGTGCACGTCCGTATAACGTACACATAGTCAACAACATAACTGCTATTATATATATACTTTTTTTCACGGCTCAATGACTTTTAATTGTTGTTATAATTAATCCCGTGGCTGTATCTTTCTCAACGCACAAACAGCTTGTTGGTCTGCTCCACAAAATCGAGAATCTCGTCCGCGCCCTCCTTCTTTTCGGCGGAGGTGATGAAATGCTGCGGCAATTCCTCCCAGGTCTTGCGCATCTCGTTGAGATAATTCTCCACATTGCGGCGGCGAGCCTCGGTGCCGAGTTTGTCAGCCTTTGTAAATACCATCACAAACGGGATGCCGTTGACAGCCATAAACTCCATAAAATCCGTGTCCTTCTTCTGCGGCTCGTGACGGATGTCAATCAGCACAAAAGTACACATCAGGTTGGGACGTTTCAGGAGGTATTTTTCGGTAAACTTCGACCAACTGCTCGTAACCTTCACATTTGGCTTGGCGAATCCATAACCCGGCAAATCCACCATATACCACTCGTTGTTGATGACAAAATGGTTGATTAATTGGGTCTTGCCCGGAGTAGCCGACGTCTTAGCCAACGCCTTGCGACCACAGAGCATATTTATAAGCGACGATTTGCCAACATTGCTCCTGCCTATAAAAGCGTATTCGGGCTTGTCGGGGTCAGGACATTTGTTGACGTCTGTGTTGCTCATTACAAACTTGGCATCTATTATCTTCATATTTTTTTTACTAATGTTTGTTGACAAATTTATTGAAAAACCTGAGTTGTTCGGGCAGTATCAACGCCCAATAACTATTCTCGTGCTTGCCGGGCGACTCCATATATACAACGTCAATGCCCTCCTGCGCACAAGCCTTTGCAAATTTTCTGTTGGCTTCAATCAGGAAATCCTGCGCACCGCAGTTTACAATTATCGGCTTGCCGGCGGCTTTGAGGCGGTCGATGTTGTACAAGTTGGAATACAACCGCCAATTATTGTTGTCCGCCGACTTCTTGCCAATATGCTTGGCGATGCTTGCCGTTACCGACGAGGCTGTCAAATCCATAACGCCGCTCATACTGCCCGCCGCACGGAAGAGGTCAGAATTTTCCATAAACAGCCTCAACGCTCCATGTCCGCCCATACTCAATCCGCTGATAAACACCAACGACTTATCCACAGGCAGGCTGTCGCAGATGGCACGAATGATGGTCTCCTTGAAAAAAGTGCCATAATTCTCACCCTTTTTCAACGGCGAATCTATGTACCACGAATCCTTGAACCCATCGGGACAGGCGATTATAAAGTGGAACTCGTCGCTATAATATTGCAAATTGGCAATAGCAGCCCACTGCCTGAATGTGCCACCGTACCCGTGCAACAGCACCACCGCCGGGCAACGCTCGCCCGCCGTAAGATTGGACGGCAGATAATACTGCACGGTGTCCGCCTTAGGGTAACTGCTGCCCCTAAGCACCATCCTGCGCTGCGCATCGGCACCGCCACACATAGCAAGCATCAACAATGCCGCTGCAAACAACTTTTTCATTCGGTCTTTACAATAATATTAACGTTACAAATTTAATAATAAAAACATTAAGTAGTACACTTAAACCGAAAAAAATCTACACCCGTCGGTGAAAAGATATAAGGTTATTGAGGATTTTTAAAATAAAGCAAAATAAAACGGCTAATATCTTATTTCCCCGCGATTCTTTTGGTCGCCCAATAGTTGAGGAGCCATTTTGTATCCCTGCAACGGAATGTTGGTCATAAACCTTCTGATTTCTTCCTCTGTGGTTGCAAATTCCTTGGTCTCATCCAACAATTTGTCAATTTTTTTGCGATACTCATAATACAAGGAATCGTTTTTGGGGACGACAACTTCGTGCATAAAAGCACCTGTCAGCCCTTTGCCAAATTCTCTGCCGTCGTTGAGTGCCGTCATATAAAACAAACTGATTAGTCCTGTTGATTTAATACGATTTAAGGTGTCGTGTTCGTAAACATTGATGCCTTTTGATGAAATTTGTGTATGATAACCAATGGAATCCATTTGGTGCACAATGCTCGCAAGCGATTTTCTTGCCACCCTTGTTGAAAGTTCGCAAATGTCCCAAAGTAACTTGGCGTGTTTCAGGCTCATATCGTTTTTTTCCAAAAAGAACGATTCTGTCTTATCCATGACGGCGCAGAAATAAGGCTTCTCAGGTTTAGTCTTCCAATCCCTTTTCTTTTTTGGAACGTCTAATACATCCCACAAACCTGTTGAAATCACGCTTTTGATGTTGTACTCTTGATTAAAGTGGCTCATTCCAGCCGTATCGCCTTGAAACATATCGTAAGTGAGTTTTGTATCTTCACGCCAAAACTCATACCTGCCCTCTTCGATTTGGGCGGCGCATCTAACCGTCAATCCGAAGAAAAACAGTATGAAAATGTAGATTTTGTTGGTCATAATTTTCGATTTATTCTTAGTCGTTTACTTCCGACTGCAAATGTGGAAATTTTTTTTGAAAATGCAATGATTTTTGGGAATATTTTTTTTTCAATTTCCCTCCACAATTTCACCCCGCCAAAAACGCCTTGTACCTCCCCCACTCCGCCTGCACATCGCCATCATACCCCTCCAAAAAATACTCCGCCTGACAGTCCTTTTTGTACGGAGACCAATTGCCACAGACAACGCCGCCGACGGTGATTATCGGCTGAAAAATACCGTTGTTGCTGTGCGCGTGATGGCTGTGCGCGGGGTCGAGCACGATGTCGCGACTTTTGTAACTGATGAGGTATTCATCGTAAGGCGGTATCAGAAGGCGTTGTGCGGCGCGGAAACCACGGGTGCGCATAGGTCAATCAACGCCCAATAATCCTCGGCGGCAACCAATTGCCACGTGCCGCGCATCAGATGCAGCCGTACAATTTTGCCGCTGTCAAACGCCTTTTTGAACGCCTTGTGCGACGGCCTCCGCGTCCGCATCGCCACCGCCCAACGCATCATACGGTATTCCTGCGCCTGCATTGCGCACATATATTTCGCAACCTCTTCCGGCGTCGTGTGCTGCGGCGCGGCGAGGTGTTGGTTCAAGAGGCGGAGGGCAATTGGGGTGGGCATAGAGGGGTGAGGATTTCGTTAATAATATTTAGGGCAAAGATAGGTATTATTATTGGAAAATGCAATGGAATTTGATGTTTTTTTATATTTACACACGGTGATTTCATTTATCACCGAATTAAACCAATGAAACAAAGTTTCTATCACTACTAATAAATTAAAATTCAATAAGTTGAATTTTAATTTTACGAATTAAACGAATTTTTGTCCACGTTTGGAGGAAATTCGTTAAATTCGCCGCCGCTTGCGGCATTGGTTTAATGTAATTAATTGTAATACAATTTGTTTAATACGTTTTATTCGGTGATAAAAAGTTAAAATGAAATTGCTGTGTTTTTTTCAATTTTTTTGTTTTAATTCTTTGTCCATTTCATACAGATTTCTTATCTTTGCAACAATGTTTAATATTAACAAATAAATAAACTATGGCTTTTTATTTAATGACGTTTAACCCTAAAAAATGGTTAGGTACACGTGAAGATTTTTTGGATGAATTAAACTCTTTTAAGGAGGGAAATTCTCTTATTATCTCTTGGTCTATTCAGGCATTTAAGGATGCAGGACCAAATGATATGTGCTTTTTCTTGGTACAAGGCACAAATAAAAGAGGTATCTATGGAAGAGGTGTTTTTACTTCGGAAGCATTTGTTGATGAAAAGTGGGATGGTAGCGGCAAACCTGAACACTATGTAAATGTCAAAGTTCTCAATTATGAGGATTATGGAAAACCATTTATTCCTATTGAAGAATTGTACTCTATTGCGCCTGATTATGATTGGACGCCAAGGAATAGTGGTCGTAAAATGGAAATGTCAATTGGGCAAGCAATTAATCAAAAAATGCGAATGCTAGGTTTGATTTAGTTTTGTATAAACAGAAATATAGTGTATTTCTCTTACATACTCATCAAATATGACGACAACTTTTCCATATTGCTGAACTCATACATTTTGGCGTGAGCGATGCCGCGTTTGCGTTCTTGTCGGCGGCCTTCTTGCACCATCAAAATCATTGTGCGAACTTCTTCTACTTGTCCGACAAAGGAAAACTTTTTGTCTTTGTTGTCGTCAATAATATTACACAATTCATCTGCAAATGAGCGCGAAATAAAATTGATGCCATCGAAATCTATTGACACTTCGTTGGCGTCGGCATTGATGTATGAAAGCAATTCCGATGCCCGCGACCTTGAAAAAAGGTCTGCATTATATATCTGTTTTAATTTTAACGTCTGTTTCATAGTAACATCCTTATTCTAAATAGTTAACATAATTGAAATTTTCGGGAATTTGGGTTGGAATACGCATCAAAATGATTGTTCCGTCCCACCTGAATAAATTCCGTAAGTATATGTAGTCGTTTGCATTATTTTCGTACCTGTGGAACGCCGCACCTGAGAGCATAAAAAATGCACCTTTCATACCCCTTACGAGCATTGCTTTTGATGTTGAAATTCCATAGCCACGGTTTTCTGCATTAGGACGGTTTTTGGAGGAGTAACCCTCGTTTGCCAATCTTAATGCGTCAGCTTCGCATCCGTCGATTTCTTCTTGATATAGTCCCGCTTTTTTGAAACTTCCATAAACAGAAATTCCTACATCGGCTATACACAAATCAATAACGCCTTCATTCTTCAAATATTGCGAAAAGACATAACCGTTGGGACTTTGCGAATGTTCAAATATGTTGTCAAGCAATTCGCTTATAAGGTAACTGATTGACGTGTTACCACCACTACCGATGTCTGTTTGTTTTACAATAACGTTCCTTATTACGGAGCCAAAAACATCCTTGTTGGAATCCGTCATTGCAAAACTACATAGGGGAAGATATGTTTTGTCAAAATATTGTTGCATTACCATTTCTACGTCTTCTTTCTTTTCATTGTCGAAATGCAGCAAACGGTCAAAACAAATGCTGTTCAGATACGATTGAAGCCGTAGTGATATGTTGATACATTTGATAATTTTGTCTGAATTACTTTTGTAAATAGCCAATGGCGCAATAAAAAAAGGATGCAAAAACGAAACATTTGCAAAATCCCATAGCACAACGCCGTCTGCGGTTTTAGTTTCCTCTATCACTTTAATCATATAGTTGAAACTAAAACCGATACGTTCCTCTTTTGCCACGTTGGGTATTTTTACAATTGTTTCGTTCATAAGCATTTACAATTTTGGTTGCAAATATACATATTTTTGTTACAATGTGCAACCAAATCATCCCATCATCCACACCCCATTCTTCTCCACGACTTCTCCGCTCTCTTTCAGCACTCCCAGCGCATACGAGAATGATTGCGCAAGGACGTTGCCGGTGCGCTTAAAACCGAGGGCGGTGATTGTTTGGCGACGAAGGTCAACTTCCGGCAGGGACATTGCGGATTGGAGGACGTAGCGGATGGCGTTGATGAACTCAACCGGCGGCACGTCGATGCCCTCGCGGACGTCGTCGGTGCGGAAATATTTGCAGGTGGAGGGGCCTTCGCCGCTGCGCCAAATCACGCGGATGTCGTTTTCAATCGTTACATTGTGGTTGATGCGGGAGAGGATGCTGTCAAAAATTTTGTCAAAATCCGCCGACGGATAGACAAAATACGCCTCTGAAATGCGTTTGCGCAGGTAATCCTCCTTGATTGGCGACTCGGTGTTGATGACGTTTTGAATGTCGGCGCAAATCTCGGCGAAATGCGCACCGCTGTAAAATCCGCTGTCGGAAATCTTCATCGGATTGAGCGTAGCAAACTCATAATCACGCTTTTGGACGCCGTTAGGATTGGTCTGCGCGGCTGGCACGGGGTCGGCGAGTTCCTGTTTGATTTCATATTTCACAGGCTCATCCTCCTCGATTTGGAGCGGTGATTTTATGTTGTCGATTGTGGCGACGATTTTGGCGATGACGGCGTCGCGGTCGTTGTACCAATCCACCGACCAAACCTTCATCACGTTCCATCCCAACATTTTCAGGACTGACGGCTGACAAATCTCGCGGTCGCGGGCTGTGCGGGTGCGCGAAGGCTCGTTGCTGTCGGTGAGGATGGCGAGGATGTAACGATTTTTGTCGTCGGGGTCGCATACCGCAACATCAACGCGGAAGCCCGAACAGCCGACCTGAACGTCTGATTCATAACCCTTTTTGCGGAGTGAGCGGCTGATGTCCTTGGCGATTTCGTTGTTGATGGTGTCGCCGTTGCCGCGAATGCCCGAAACGCCGTGCTGCGCAAATGCGAGGAACTTTTTCAAACCCGCAACGCCCACAGCGGCAGTCCTGTTTGTGTCAATCATATCGGCGGTCAGCGTGGAGAAAATCTTCATTTCATAACGCGCCCTCGATACTGCGACGTTCAACCTGCGCTCGCCGCCCTTTTGGTTCAATGGACCGAAATTCATACTAACCTTGCCGTCCTTGTCGGGGCCGTAACCCACTGAAAACAAGATTACATCGCGCTCGTCGCCTTGGACGCTTTCGAGGTTTTTGCAGAAAAGCGGCTCTTGTTCGTTGTTGGCGATGGCTTCGAGGTTGGGCTTCTGCGCAAACAAATCCGTCAGCATATCGTCGATAAGATGCTGTTGCACAATGCTGAACGTAACGATGCCGATGGAGCGTTTTGAGAGTTCGGGGTCTGAAAGTCGGCGTTCCACTTCCTCGACCACGGCCTTTGCCTCGGCGGGGTTGCAACGTGATTTTGAGCGGTCGTAATAGCCGTCCACCTTCACCAAAGTAACCTTGCTCGTGCGGTTGTCGGGGCTTGGGAACGTGAGGAGCGAATTGTCGTAATACTCGTGGTTAGAGAAAGTTATGAGGCTTTCGTGCTTGCTGCGGTAGTGCCACAGGAGGTTTCGGCTCTTAATGTTGAGGGCGAGGGCGTCGTCGAGGATTGATTCGAGATCCTCTACCTCGATGTTTTCCTCGTCGGTCTGCGTCGATGAGAAGAAACTCGTTGGCGGCATCTGTTTTGGGTCGCCGGTGATGATTACATTCTTGCTGCGGGCGATTGCGCCTACTGCGTCCGAGGTGGGCATCTGTGAGGCTTCATCGAAAATCGTGAGGTCAAACTGAGGCTTGTCGGTGAGCGTAAGGTATTGAGCCACAGACATTGGCGACATCAACATACACGGGCACATACGCGGCAGGAGGTTTGGCAGTTGGTCAAAAATCGTGCGGATGGACGTGCCGCGACCGTTGCTGCGGATGTTTTTCATCAGGATGCCGGGTTCGGAATTTTTGGACGCTTCCACGCTGAAATCAGGCGCGTTGGAGGCCAATTTTGCGTAAATCTCCGCCTTGGCAAGTTCCATATACTTGTCGTTGAGTTCGCGGTAACGCTTGATTTTTTCGTCAAATATCTCACCCTTAAAGAGTTGCAGAGCCGGCGACGTGGCAAAAACTTCCTCCACAACAGCCTTGTAGAAGGATTTCTTGAACCTCGGCAACCAAGTGTCTGGTTTTGAGTTGGTTTCGTCGAAATATTCAACAATGTAATGAGAACACATTTCATCCATTTTCCTCCTGATTGCCACGAAGATATACCAATCTTTGAGGCTGTCAATGTTGGCAACGATTTTTTCGAGCATCGCTATTTCACTGTGGATGACGGAGTTGGTGCCATTGATGTTATTTGCAAGTTGGGCTATGTCGTAGAGCCGTCCAAAGTCATTATGAGCCTGTTCGTCGAGTGCTGTGAATTGTGAAAATTTTGGCGCATAGAAATCCTTGAACATCGTGAATCCTTGCGCAAACATCGCCGCAAAATTCTGTTTAATTTGTTGATACTCAATGGGACTGCCCGACAGGTTCCTGATGTCGGAATTGATGTTGAGAACGTCGCGGAGAATCTGTTCCTTTGTAGCCCAATCGTCGGAATCTACGCCGTCAAATAATTCTGTCAATTCCCTAAACTTCTCTGCCTCAGCGTTTTCGGCGTTGAATTTCGCGAGGAGATTGAAAGTTTCGCTTGGGTCGGGAAGATTGGCGGAGATGGCGTATTGTGCGAGTTTTTTCTTGATACCCTTTTGCGCGAAGTATCTCATTATGAAGAACTTGCCTACCGACTGTTCCCATTCAATTTTCGTCGAAGCCCAATCCTGCGAGAGGATTTCGGGCTTGAAGTTTTTGAGGATTTGGGCGCGGATTTCAGAAGCGTTTTTGCCGTGTTGGATGGCCTGGAAATATTGTGGAGCCTTGCCGTCGTTGTCGCTGAAAGAAGCCGCCTTAGCGGTCATTGCAGTCAGTTTTGATATGTGCTTCAACAATATAGAATAAAGTGCAAAATGATCGTAGGAGTCGGGATTATCGACTTTGAGGAGCGTGTTGCAGTCTTCGATAGACTTATAGTTTTTTTTGAGCGTGTTGATTGTTGATTGGCAAATTTCTGTAAAAATCCTTCCGCTGTCGGGCTTGTACTCCTTGGGATAGAGGCAGTTGAGGGGGTGGTCAACAGGATTGCCGATTGATTTGCAGATTACGGACGCCTCGCTGATGATGTCGAACCACGTCGCCACCAAACTCGGTGTGACGGTGTCGATAGAATAATTTAGATACGGTATGTCAGCCTCCACATCGTCGCCCATTGCAATATACTGACTTACAGCGTCATACATCGACAGTCCGCAATCCAATTTCTTGTGCGTTGCGTCCATTATATCATTGAACTCTTGGCGGAGTTCCATCAGGCGTTTTGTGTCGATTTCAAAATCCGCCGGCGACTTGTAGCGCGTTACTTGGGTGCAGTTGTTGAGTTGCGCAAGTACCTGAGTCTTATTGGCTTTGTTGCTGAAAACATCCAAGCAAAACGGCGACAATCCCAACTTGTCCAACCTTGTGCGCACCACTTCGAGTGCCGCCGCCTTCTGAGCCACAAACAAGACGCGCTTGCCACGGTACAATGCGTTTGCAATTATGTTGGTGATAGTCTGCGACTTGCCCGTGCCGGGAGGGCCAAACATTATGAAACTACCGCCCGAAACCGCTTCCTCGACGGCTTCGAGTTGTGAACTGTCGCAACTTACAGGCAACAGCATATCTGCGGGCGTGTATTTGCGATCCATCTCCTCGGCGGTCATTGCGACGGGTGCGGGCGCGGCGGTCAGGCGACCATTAACGAGCGAATCGACAATAGGGCTTTTCACGAGCAATTCGGCGTGAGAATGGATGTCGTTCCACATCACAAATTTATTGAAACTGAAATTGCCAATGACAGCCTTTTCCTCTATGTCCCAACGCTTTACGTTCATAATTGCATTGCGGACAATTGCAAAAATCTTCGGCACGTCAACGCCGCTTTCGTCCGTTGGCAGCGGGTCGGGAAGTCCGAGGTTGACGCCAAAATTTTGCCGTAACATTTCGGCGAGCGTGATGTTTGCAATGACATCTTCATCACGGCTGCGTATCACATAGCCGCTCACGCTGTTACGGCGGATTATTTCAATCGGAAGTAGAAGTATCGGGGCGTAGCGCGGAGTCTCGCTTTTTTCGGTTTCATACCAACGCAGGAGGCCGATTGCGAGATAGAGCGTGTTTGCGCCGTTTTCTTCGAGGGACGACTTGCTGTTGCGGTAGAGTGCTTTGAGCGCGGCGGCGTTTTCAGCCTCGGAATAGAGCGAATGGAGACGTTTGTTTTCAATCTCCTGCATAATGAATTTTGCGGCGTCCGTTCCGGCTGCAATGGTCATATTAACATCGTCAAAATCAATATCTTCATTCGATGAAAATTCTGACGGTCGCGGCAAAATCCTGAACTCCTCGCCGCCGCTCAGGTAGTCTTCGATTTTGTTGACGCCCGACGACATCAGCATCAGGTTTTTCTTGTTGAACCTCATATTCAGGAGCGAATTTCTAAGGCTCAGATCCAACAGTTTGCGCTCCCAAATTGTTTGTTTTGTAACGGGCTTATTATCAGCGGTTAACGACGGAATGTCATAGATGGAAATTTCTTGTGGCTTGATGTGCGTGCCTTCCGCCGCGACTGCCTCGCCCGGGTCGATTTCAAATCCAGTTGAGGTTTTCAGTAGCCTCGGCAACGGCTTGATACCCACCGATCTGCAACGCGCCACGTCCACAAAATACTCAAATTCGCTCAATGCAATCAAATGTGTCGCGCCCTGTGTGCAAGCCTCCTCAAAGTTGACGTTGCTCGGCGTGTCGATGCAGGTGGATTCCACGACTTCGATGGAGCGCATACCCTCGCCGAGGCGTTTGGTGAGTTCCGTAAGGTCGTCGCTCACAGAGTCTTGGAAGGTTTCAGGCTCCAAATGTACGCCCACAAATGCGTGTCCGTGTATCGCAATCACAATCGGATAAAGCCTTGCACATTCCAAGCACGATGCGTACAACAACGCCGTTTCGACGCACGTACCCGCCTTATTTTCAATCACTTCGTCTGCAAAACGGATTCGCTGTCCGTGGATTTCGGAAGCGTCGGCGGGCGGGAGGATGTATGCAATTTTTTGTTCCTTCAACGCCTCAAAAATCGCGCCCGCCATTTGCCTTACGCGGTTGACGCTGCGGGAACCGTAGCCGTCGATGGTAGAATCGCCCGTAAACTCCTGCAAAATTTTTGCGGCGCGGCTCACTATCATTCTGACTTGCATCAAGTTAGGCGTTACGAACGAAGCCAAAAGTTCAGGTATGAAGTCGTGAATATAAAACTCCGCCGGCAGCACCCGCATCGGGAATTTTTGGGTGTGGAGCGTGGTGTCGCCGTACTTGATTGAGACGGTGAAATAGGTCTCCAACTCCTCCGAAAGTTGCAGCACGAAGCCCTGATTAACATCGGTTTTTACTGTCAGGTCTATCTTTTCGCCGGGTTCGATTTTCGCGATTTCGGACTTAAATTCCGCCGCAAAATCCGCCCCGGGCGTTATCATAAGCGTCAGGTTTTCAAGCGTTTCAGTGCCTGAATTTTCAATCACAATCCCCTTAGCGACGGGATATTTATTCTGCACCATCGCGAGGTTCAGGAAGGGGAAATAATTGAAATCAATCTTTAAGTTGTCAGTCTCGTTCATAACGTTGAATGATGTGTTTACGAATGTCGCAAAGGTAGGAAAAAAAATTTGGAAAAAGCAAAATATTATCCATTTTTTTGTTTAACTTTGCAGTGTAATTAAATTTAGAAAATTATGGGAGTTTACTTGAATCCAAACAACTTCGGCTTCAAAGAAATATTAGCCGGAAAAATATATGTCGATAAAACAATGTTAATCAGCCAGTTAAATAAGTTTATCGACGAAGGGAATAAATATATCTGCGTATCGCGTCCGAGGCGTTTTGGCAAAACAATCGCCTCAAATATGTTGTGCGCCTACTATTCGAAGGGTTGCGATTCGAGGGAAATGTTTTCAAAACTCAAAATCGCCAAAGCAAAGAATTTTGAGCAATATCTCAACAAACTGAATTTCATTTCGATAGATGTAGCAAGTGAATATCAGAATGCGATTGACAAGCCCAATTTGCTTGTAAAACTTGCCAAAATGATGAAAATGGAATTTGAGCAACAATTTCCGTCATTAGATTTTACGCTCTGTGAATCCATTGCCGACTGTATGATGAGGGTAAATTCCGTAACGGGCGAAAGGTTTGTGATTATCCTCGACGAATACGACTGCCTTGTGCGCGACCATTTTGGGACGGATTTGTTCAAGGATTATTTGGAATTTCTCAACGGCTTGTTCAAGAGCAACACTGTGAGACCAGCCATCGCTTTGGCATACATTACCGGTATTTTGCCAGTTGTGAGGGACAGGGTGCAGAGCAAACTCAACAATTTTGAGGAATATACGATTCTCGACGCACACGAACTCGCTGAATTTACAGGTTTTACGGAGAAAGATGTAAAGCCTTTGTGCAGAAAATACAAGATGGATTTTAATGAATGTAAACAGTTTTACGACGGCTATAAACAGTACGGTTTGGATATTTACAATCCCGAATCGGTCGTAAAATGTATGCTCAAAGGTGAGTTTGACCGTTTTTGGGGCAAGACTTCCACTTACGCCGTAATCTCTGACCGCCTGAAACACAATTACAAAGGCGCGAAAGACGATGTCATCAAGATGCTTGCGGGCGAAAATGTAAAGGTGAATGTTACAAGTTATATGAACACGATGACCGATTTTGTAACAAAGGACGATGTTTTTACGTACCTGATTCACCTCGGTTATCTTGCTTATAATAAGGAAGATAAGACTTGCCGTATTCCAAATTTGGAGGTGCGCGGCGAGTGGAACAACGCCATTGCTGCAATGCCCGACTATTCTAAAACAGATGAAATAATCAAGGCGTCGGAAGAACTTCTCAATCAGACGTTTAACAAGAACGCCGACGCTGTTGCCAAGGCTCTTGACGAAACCCACATCCACGTAACGTCCAACCGCAGTTACAACAACGAGGACGCGCTTGCATCGGCGATTTACCTTGCATTTATTTTTGCCCTCAACGACTATTCTATTGTCAAGGAAATGACCACGGGCAAAGGTTTTGCAGACGTTGTTTTCATCCCCGTCCTCACCGACCGCCCCGCAATGGTAATCGAACTCAAACGCAACGGCTCAACTGAAAGCGCATTGTCTCAAATCAAGGAACGCAAATATTTTGATTCGTTGGCGCACTACAAAGGCAGTCTCCTCCTCATCGGCATCAATTACGACGAGGAACAAAAGACCCACACGTGCGAGATTGAGGAGTGGGAAAAGGAGGAGTAAAAATGCGCCAATCGTTTATATGACCATTTGTAAGAAATTTTTTGAAAATAATTTCTCATTTTTTTTGCAATTTAAAACAAATGTACTAATATTGCAAAACGAAAACTTAACAATTATGAATTGTCATCATTGCGGTTTTGAGTCCGAAAAAAATATTACTACCTATACAATTGACCTTGGCGAAGTGTTGGTAGTGATTCGTCGTGTGCCTTGTTATCAGTGCGAACATTGCGGCGAAATTGTGTATGATGCCGATGTATTCAGCAATATAGAAAAAATTGTTAATGCTGCAAAGACCTTGAAACAAGAGATTTCTATCGTTGATTACAAAAATGTAGCGTAACCACAACAAGCAAATTTACCTTTGTCCCGTCCTACATACAGAACAGGAAACAATAGTTTTTGTCCTACATACAGAACAACATTAGACGCATCTTCTATTATATTTTTCCACTTCGTTCAGTATTGCCGTTTTCATATCAGACCATTCAATGGGGGCAAACATATAAGGCATTGGTTGAGGTTCTGCATCCTCAAAATACGACATGCTAAGTAATGCGCGGTATTCGGAACCGTCGGTGTATTTTTTTAGATATAATTGTATAAGTTGCTCAAATGTAAAGTGTTGCAACAAGAAATATATATCAACAAAATCTTTTTTAGTGCCTCGTCCTATAATCGCGTTCACTTTCATTGCTGCAATATCTTGCACGGAGGCCAATCGGATTCCGTTTTCTTCAATGCAGTCGCTAATCCACGGATAGTCGTAGTTTACAATGTCAACTTTGATATCATTAATTGAGTAAATTTTAATTCGTTTTGTACACGAAATTTGTTTTACAGATTGGAAATTAGACTTAAAGATTTGCGTTATTTCGTCGAAATCCTCTGTCGCAAAACCAAATAAATCAAGGTCAACAGAGCGGCGATGTCCGTATTGAAGGGCAAGAGCCGTTCCGCCTACAAGCCGTGTTTCTTTTAACATCGGCAACGCCATCAACCCTTTCAAGAGTTCCAATGTGTCGGGCAAGACTGTCTGAAATGATAACATCTGTAATCCTCCTTTTTGGTGTGAGAAATTGTGCATATAAACGACAGGCAGACGGGGTCGAGTGTGCGCATCCGTTTACATTCCTCAACGATTTTGTCAAGGCCGTAATAACGCCAAATGATACGCCAATCATTCATCTGACCATATTCCAAGGTACGCTGAATGATATACGCAGGATATTTGTCCATTGACAATTCCTTCGTATCAACGTCCCAAAACAGATTTTTCGTAAAATTCTGTAAACATTCGCTGTTGCTCATTGTCTGATATTTTTGCAGTGCAAATATGACAATAATTTTAGAAAAATGCAAGGGGCGATAAAAAATAATTTTCCCCTACTCCATCGGCTTTATCATTCCTTCTACAAAGGCGATTTCATCATTGGTCAGTTTGTATTTTTTGTACAATTGACCGTCAATTTCCGCAACTGTCTTGCTCCAATCAATGTCGCTCTTGGACGTGAAGTCTTGGAGGGGGACAAATTGAAAAACTTCTTTGGAAACTTGCATTGTACCCTTGCCAAAAAACAAGTAGAGACGGAAAAATTTTGTTTGTATATATTTATTGCAATTGGTCATTTCTGTCTTGGTTTTAAAAGGACCAATTACCAAAAAAGTTTCAGTACCAATTACATTTGGACCTGCCAAAATCGGAACAGGAGGCACTGTAGCATTCGTTGAATATGATGTTGTAAACAATAGTTTGTTTTTAGAAATCCATTCTGCATTTTTGGAAACTACATCTCTGTCAATGTAGCAACTTGTCCTTCTTGCTCCACCTTTTATTCCTTTGACTCCCCATATCAAGACGGAATTGTCAAATGGTTTGTCCGAAATTGTTATGGAAGAATATTTTTCAGGATTGTTAAACAAATCCTTTCTGATGCCGAAAGGCTGAGTGGAAGATACTATTGTACTGAACGATTCTTCTTTTGCAACTTTGTTTATCAACAAGATACGACGTGTGTCGCGGATAACTATATTTGTATTTCCGTCTTTCAAATAACGTTTTTTGCGTTCCGTCTTGCCTGTTACATCCTTGTAAACATAGTCAACCATACCCTTGTAATCCCTATTCCAACGGAAATAACAAATACCGCCGTCAATGTGCTGATTGGTAAAACATTCCGACGAATCTTCGTAATCAAACATTACTTCAATGTGTGTATCGGACATAAAATCTTCCCTGAATTTTTGCAATCCGCGACCACCAATCATCCATTTTGAAGGCATAATCAATGAAAGATACTGAGGATTGGATTGTCTAGCAATATCTACAAACCTATTATAAACAGGCATTGCTGCGTCATTTGATGCACCGCTACCATCGTTTTGTTGATATGGCGGGTTGCCAACTATTGCTGTGAATTTCATATTGTCTTTTATCTGTGGGAAAATGCTGCCAGAGGACAGCGTTTTGATGAATTGTGATTGGTTTTTGGTGATTTGTTCGAGAAGATTGTCATAGACGTGGGTGTTGACTTTTGCATCGGTGAAACCTGCCAATGTGCGCTGCGTGATTGAACGCGCCATTTCGGTCTTGCAGATTACAAAAATGTTTTCGGCAAGCACGTCGCGCCATATCTGTTGTTCTTCGTCGAGGGTTATTTTGTTGAAGAGGTTGCGCTTCATACTTTTGGCTGTGCGCAAACGATGGCAAAATATGCTGTATGCCATATACAATGGGTAAAGTCCTGATTTTGAGTTGATTTCGAGAATCTTTACATTGTCGTTTTCAAATACTCGCTGACTTACCAATCCTCTGTCGATGAATTTTGGCTCGGCAGACAAAACGGCGTCGGCATTGGATGTGCCAAAGTCATCGTAAAAACAACATCCGCCCAAAGTGTCGGAGAGGTGCATATTTACAACTCGCCACGGCGTAAGCACTGTTTCCTTGTCGGGGTTGCGGAATGAGTCGAAAATAGCCGTTATGTGCTTTATGCGCTGCAAAACGGGCATACGGTCGGCGGCGAGGGCGAGTTGACGGATTTGTTTGCCGGCGGCGGAAAATATGTCTTCGTCGTAGTATTTCTTGTAGATGGAGAATTTGTCTTTGGTAACTCCAAACGGCATAAACTCCGCCCACGAATCGTCGTCCACAAGTTCCACAAACTTGTCGAGGGAGATGTTTTCTTCTTCGTTTTCCAACTTTGCGCCAAATAGCAATAGCGGCATACGGATTGATATTCCGCGCAATATCGATACTGCAATGTCGCGCTGACGGCGTTTTTGTTGCAATTCGAGCAATTGTCGCGCTTGTTCGGGCGTGATGTCCTTGCCAGTTTCTCGCTTGTGTTTCTTCCGTTCTTTCTCGATGTCCTCGCGGTTGAATTTTTGATTGTTGATGGTGATGTCCTTGGTCTGTTTGTTGGCCTTGGTCTGACCGATGATTTCGCGCAGGTCGGCAAATTTTTCGAGTTCCACGTCGGAAAGGTTGTATAGTTTTTTGCTGTACAGATGTCCGTCGTCAAAACCTGTATTGACCACCTTGTCCACATAAACCCGTTTGAGTTGTTGCATCATTTGGTCAACATTGTAAGGCTTCATTTCTGTGCCGTCGTAAGAGATTATGGGACAGAAATTAAGGAAGTTGCCGAGGATGATTTTGTCTTCACGGTCGGCTTCCCCGGCTTTCGCGGAAATTTTGGCCGTCTGCGCAATCATTTTGAGAATGCGGTCGGGCGCAAAATCAAATACGTAACAGTCGGTTTTCATCCTTCCCGAAATCGTGCCGGGGCTTTGCACGCGGAATATTGTCTGCATATACGACGCGGGCGAAGTGTTTTGGCTTCCGGCGAGGTAAAGCACTGCCGTCCATTCCCTTACGGTAACTCCTGTGGTGAGTTTGCCGCACGAGAGGGTTATAGTGTTGGTGTCTTCGGGGTGATTGCCGATGGCGCTGTGAACCTCCGCGAGTGGGTCGCCGGTGGTTTCCTCGTCTTCGTGTCCGCATACGTTCACGGTTGTGTAATTGCCAAAAAGTTTGTGTTCGCGCAACATTTTCGCCAATGCGTTGCCCGCCGCCACACCCGGCAAAATCCAAAATGTATGTCTGAAAAAATCTCTGTATTCATCGCTACTGAACGGATAGAGTGTATCTCCATTGTTGGATGAAATTATGTCAAGAAAATTTTTGATGTCGTTTTCATACACAAAATTTCCTTGGTCGTCGGTCTTGAAAAATTCTGTGAAATTGAACGCCTTGTCTTCGTCCTGATATTCGGAAGCCAATTTGCCCAAATCGAATGTCAGGATGTGGAGTTTTGGGAGTTCGGCGTATGGATTTGGGTCGCCGGGATGCTGCGTTGCCCATTCTTGCTTGGCTTGTTGCTCCATTACGTAATCCCAAGTGAATGTATTTTCCTCGTTGTAGTCGTTGGTTTCCAATAGGTTGAATGGCGTACCTGAAAGACAAATTACCTTAGTATTGTCGGAAGTGAGCATATCCTGCACAGTCTGCCCCTGTTCGGTCTGAGTGCCTTCGTGCGCCTCGTCGATGATGAGCAAATCCCATTTTGTTCTGAAAACGTCTTTATTTTTGTCGAATTTGCCGCCCGCCATTTTCGACCCTCTGAGGTCTTGCATTGATGCAAAATAAATGTAGTTTTTGCCTGAGCGTTCAAGGTCGGCGATGCTCTTTTCGCCAATTTCACGCGAACCAAACAGCCATTGGGAGTTTTTTTCATAGAAAATCTTGCCGAAGTCGTCACTCCATCCGTCGATGACCACGGGACGGTGCGTAACGATGATTGTGCGGTGGAAGTTCATCTCCTTGACCACTTGGAGCGATGTAACTGTCTTTCCCATACGCATTTTGGCATTCCAAAGCATTTTGTTTCCTTTCTTGAAAACACGTTTGGTTTTCTCGATGGCTTTGAGTTGTTCTGGGCGGAAATGTATCGGCGATTTGTGTTCGCTTATCTGATCCGGATTAAGGCTCGACTGACCGTTTTTGACAGCCTTGATGGCGTTTTTGGCGGTTTCGAGGTCGCAAACGAACCATTCGGTGGCTTTGCCGTCGATGTCAAAATTTTTCTTTTTTATTCCCGACCTCAACAACAAGTCGTGGACGGCTTTGTCATTGAAACTCAATATATTGCCGCCCTTGGAGTATGCAGTGGTTTCTGTGTGCAACAGTTCGTATTTGATGCCTGCAGTCCGCGTAATGTCCTTGATGCGCTTTTTTGCGGCGTCGTTGAGTTCCTTGCAGTTAGGCGCAAAAGCGAGGCAGCCGTCGGGCGCGGTGGTCTCTCCGATTTTCAGGCAGTTGGCGTGAGCCTTGTCGTTGATTCGGAAAATATATATAAGCCTGTGTTTGAAAGTTGACGTGTACTGCATATCTATTTCTGTTTTTTGAGTTCGCGGAATTGAGTTTTCTGTTTTTCACGCGGTTTTTTCCAATCGCGAATGAGGGCATAGACCGGCTCTTTTTTGGTTGTGGAGCCAAAAAGGTTGTCTTCTTGTTTGGTGATTGAGGCGTAAGGCACGGTGTCGGATAGTCCGTCCATCTGCCAAATATTCCACGATACAATGTATGCGATGCCGTTGATGCTTTGAGGCGGCACGTCGCACCTAAATTTTTCGCGGTAATATTCTATAAAAGTGAGGAACGCCGTCTCCCGCGCAATCAGGAGGCTGTCGCCTTGAAATTCGTAACCGTATGTGTTTTCGAGTGCGGTTTTAGCCCATTCGAGCCAATCTCCTGATTTGTCGGTGTTTTCGCTTACGACGCGCAGTTTGCGGTCGAGAAGCCCGATGCGTTCTTTTATGGGAATTATTGTACCTGAAACAGTGTCGTATCTACTGCACAAATAAGGTGCTTCGCCGCAGGTGATTTCTAACCGCGTGTCGCGCACGTAGTCTTTCCAAGTTTTGCCGTCGGGAAATTTTATCGGTGCAGGGTTGGAAGTCCAAGTGTTGTCGGGGTTTTCTGTGTTGAACTGATTGATAAAACCATCGCCAAACCAAGCGTTGTCTATCAAATTGTTTTGAGCGTTGCAAATCCACGACGGCGTAAAGACCTCCGCCTTGTCTTTTGTTCTGATGGTCTGTTCTTCTTTGGTTTTGGATGCGCGGGGCTGAATGATTTTGCCGTTTTCTTTGGTAATGAGATGCTTCAATATAGGTTTTTCGGCGGCATACTCATCACCCAAACGTGCATAAGAATCTGTCGCCCACACAATGTTGGACGATGGAAACGCATTGGGATACTGATGGCGGGTGTGGTCGATAAGCAAAATATCAAGCACACCGGGCCAACATTCCTCGATATTGTCTTCGAGTATGTCGATGTCCTCGCACATAACAGAACGATTATGCGCGGTTGCAGATTATTGCAAAAAAACGGAGGTCAGGTCAAGTACCTATAAAAAAGGAACGCGGACGAATCTTGTCAACGTTCCGAGGTACTTGGCCTGACCCACACAACCGAAACAAGAAACGCCCACGTATATCGCGGGCGTTTGCTTTACATTTCGGTTGTGTTCTTCTAACGGCCAAGTTTTCGGAACATTTATTTGTAATAAATAGCAAACGCTTAATTTACAATATGTTAACTTCTGACTATGATGTTTCCATAGTCGTTGTATGCTGCAAAGTTAAGACATTTGCCGTTAATCGCCAAATATTTTCCGTGCAAAAGTTGAAAAAAATTTTTTTTGGGGATACCTTGTGTTTGTTACAAAAAAAGGTGCGAATTTTTTCATAAAAATTCGCACCTTTGATATCAAGTAAAATCGTTAATTATTCCTTCGTCAGATACCACCTCACTGTCCAATCCAACTTCTTGCCGGGTTTGAGGGTTGTGTATGCGCCTTGGCTTTCGAGTTCTACGTAGGTATCACCTTGATTTACATAGACTTGGATTTCAGCCTCGTCGGGTGCGGGCTCGGAGGGTTTGAGGTCGGGGAACACCTTTTTGAGGACGAGGCCGTTGCTCTTGAATGCGAGCCAGCCCTTGCCGTCGGCGTTGATTTTGCGGTTTTGACGCTCCACGTGGTCGATGTCGTAGGTGGCGAGACCGTCCTTCTTGACGAAATTCATCAGACCTTTGGGCGTTATCGCGTCAACATCGGCGTCAAAATACACCGTGCCGTGCGCCAAAACGCGGGTTATCTCCCACGGGGCAACCTTGCGCTCTTGGTCAGATTCGTTGATGAGGGTGTAGGTAACGACGATGCTCTTGTCCTTCTTGTCAACCTCAAAACGCTTTTGGATGCGCAGCGGAATTTTTTCGGAGAGCGGGCTTGTCATTGTTATAACACCCTTATCCTCTGACACTTCGTATGGCGCCATGTCGTGTTCCTGCACGGGCGGCCAGTTCCATTCTTTCTGCGGACTTGTCCAAAATGTGCTGCCATACATATTTGGAAAGTTGATTTGGGAGAGCACCTCGGTTGTGTCGTATTTCAACGACGTGATTCTTGCACCGTTGTTGGCGTCGATTTCCATAGTTACGTTATCGACATTGAGGGTGAAGATTTTTGGGTCGTTCTTCTTGAACTGGAATCTCGGCGGCTGTGCGTAACTTGCGCCCACCAAGCACATTAACAGTGTAATTGTAGTAATTAGTCTTCTCATAATATTTATTAGTTTAGTAATGTAGTTAAGCAACTGCAAAACTAACATCGAAATTTGGAATTTGCAAATATTTTTTGCGGATGGGCTGATTTTTAATTATTTTTGCGTCATTATGAATACAATCACCATCACCCCCATCGCCCGCATACGCACCGAGTTTCCGCAGAAGTTCGGCATACCGAGGCAGCCGCTGTTGGCGCAAAATACTGTCGCTGAGATAGTTTTTGAGCCGGAGTTTCGCAATCCTGACTGCATCCGTGGCATCGAAAAATGCAGTCATCTGTGGCTGATTTGGGAGTTTTCGGAGTTTGCGGGGCGGCAATGGTCGCCGCTTGTGCGTCCGCCGAGGTTGGGCGGCAATAGGAAGATGGGCGTTTTTGCGACGCGCAGCCCTCTGAGACCCAATCCGTTGGGGTTGTCAGCCGTGAAAATACTCGAAATCCTCGACGACCGCACCCGTGGCCCCGTAATCCGTGTGTCGGGGGCGGATATGATGGACGGCACGCCAATTTATGACATCAAGCCTTATATTCCTTACGCTGACAGCATCCAAGACGCTGTTACTGAGATATTTACTCAACCCAAAACTCTTTCTTCGGTGCGTTGGGAGTGCGACTCTCCCCTGCCCCATTCCGACCGCAGGATTGTAGCCTTGGAGGAAGTTTTGATGCAAGACCCAAGACCTGCGTACAAGCACAATGACACAGGCAGTTACGCATTTGAATTTGCGGGGCTGCACGTGGAGTTTTGTGTAGAGGAGGATGTGGTGGTGGTCAGGACTTGCGAGCCGCTGACAAGTTCATTGACGTAGCACAGCGTCCTGTAACCGGTTTTCACGGCGGAGAGGTGGCGCAATTTGTTCTGCAAGTGCTGTTCGAGGTCGTCGTATGGCATCATCATATAGAATTGGAATATCTTGCGGTCGATATGGTTGGCGTCGCACCATAGGGCGTATTGTTTTTTTGCGGCGTTGATGGATGGAAAATCGCCAAACATTTCTTTCATACGCTTTGCCTCGGCATAAAACCACGTTGTGAATGTCTTAATCTGACCTTTGATTTCCGCAATTTTTTCGGCTGCCGACGGCACTATTGCCACAATGTCGTCGTCCTCCTCGGCAATGATGGCGCGAAACAGCACCTTTGCATTGCAGGCGTTGTCGGTGGAAAGTTTCAGTTGGAGATACGACTCGCATTTGATTTTTGTGCGCGGTATGCCGGGCGTGGTGTAATCAACAACAACACAGCCTTCCTCGTATTGACCGTTGAAGGTATTGATGATTTTCATCAGGTCGTCGTATGAGGACGCGTCGAGGAGTTCTGGATACTCGAATTTCACTCCAAAATCCACCGTCCTTGGGTCTTTTTCTATGAGGTTTGGGTCTCGGTAGCCATGGAGCAAAAGTTTGGTCTCGCGGTATTCGCATATAATCTTGTTGCGCGGCGAAATGAGTTCAAAAATCATTGTAGAACCCAACGCCACATTCTCTGTCCAACCGCCTGTGAGATAGAAACATCCGTTGTCGCGGTTGAAGTGGATTGTGGCAGAGGTGTCGATTTTTTTGAGTGCGTATTCCAAGAGGTCGCCGTATAATTCCGCGCCTTGGGTTTCGGGTTCGTCAATCAGTTGCGGGTCGTCTATCGGGACGTTGAGGTCGAATGAGCCGTTTGTGAAAAAATACAGACGACGCCCCACGCCGGGTTCGTCGAGACAGGCGGTCTTGATGAGAATGCCGTCAATTTTCATTTGGAATTTTGCGTTTTTCCAATTAATCGCCGCCTCGATGTCCGCGCCCTCGGTCTGCCCGTAATTGAAAAATTTTGTGTATGCCACCGAGATTGGTTTTACGTTTTTGCCGTCAATCTCCAACGCCACGCCACGGCAGTTGCGCACCACGGGGTCGGTAAGGAGCGAGCGTGAAAGGTGGTAAACAAACATATACCAGTTGGCGTGCCACGTGCACGGGCGAATCTGTTTGAGTGAGTACGGGCTGTGGTTTAACGTCTCCTCCCAGTCGTCCGGGTGGCTTTTGATGAAGTCAATCAGCGCAAAATGTCTGTCGTCGATGTATCCGTCCATTGTTATACTGTTTCCATCAATTTTTCTATTTTGTCTTTAAACGGAGGCAGGTCGTCTTGTATAATGCTCCACACCAATGGAATTGAAATTTGATAATAGCCGTGAACAAGAACGTGTCTCATTCTAATTATGCCATCCCATTCAACTTCTGAATGTTGCGTCCTAAATTCATTTGAGAGCATATATGCGGCTTCTCCAATTATTTCAATGCTTTTTATCACTGCATATTGAAGAATCTTGTCTGCCTGTAAGTCGTCAAGTGTTTTGCTTGATAGGAAACTCTCTACATTTTGTAATTGTTCCAAAATGTGTTCCAGGCGACCTCTGTCCCTAACTTTTTCTCTCATATATCAATGTTTTATCTTTTTCTGCGGTTTTGTTGGCGAATGGCAAAAGCATTCCGTCCTCCACCAAATCGACAGGACGACCGACCAAATTTTCCAAATCCATTGCCATTTTGAAGTATTTCAGTCCGATACGTTGTGAATAATCAAGCGACACAATAATATCGACGTCGCTTTTTTCCGTTTCTTCGCCACGTGCAAAAGAACCAAAAAGCCACGCTTTAAGAACAGGCTGTGTCTTAAAGTAATTCGCAATTATTTGTATCAATGCTTTCTTTCCCATTGCCAAACATTTTTCTCGCCTCAAAGATAAGCAAAAACTTTCCATTGCAAAAATTTTTTTTTACAATATCGCAGATTCAACCCGCAAGTGCAACTTTTTTCATTAATCTTTGAAACACGGTTATAGGTACATCAAGTGTCCATCTCCCAATGCCCGAACTTGCTTTTGTCCTCCACGTCCGGCGTCGTTTCGAGATGCTTGTACGGTTCGAGATGGTCTTGCATCCGGCGTCAGTCGCCTCTCGCCTCCGCCTGTTGCATCTGTTACTAATATCAATGTTATACAATTTGTATAGTGTTATCTAACGCATACAGTTGCACTTCGAAATTAAACTTGCAAACTAAGCACAAAAAAGTACAATCTAAGTTTTGTTTAAGAGATTAACAAAAACACTAAACAAATGTAACCCACGCCGCCAAAAATATTGGCAAGTCTTAAAATTGCCAATTTGTCAAAAATTTTGGCGGTTGCTAAGATTTTTGGCAGCCAAATACAAACAACTGACACGATGACACGCCCAAAATGCGCCAACTGACACACTTCTCTATTTCAAGTAATATCCCCGCGAGATTTTGATAAAGAATAATTGCTTATTAAGTGTCAAGCCAATCAAAATGTCAAAAAGAATAGAGTAGATAGGTAATTGCGTGATAATCAACAAGTTAACATATCAAGTATAATCTACATAATTAAATAAATGCTGTACAGGATGCCTTACAATATGCTGGAACGCATCCACCCACACAAAACCACCCAGACCGACATCCAATCCTCATCGACAAATCACATATAGCAACCATCATCACACGCCCCGACGGTAGAGACGATGTGTATTTTCAAACCACACCCCAACACAATACAACAAAACCAAACCCACACAAACCAACCGCCAACACCCACACAAACTAACAACCAACCAACACGAACCAACCACCACCATCCACCTCCGAAGCATCACACCTCCGCCCCTCTACCCCACCCCGAATGTTAACAAAACATTATTAACAATTCACCAATCCTCTGATAATAAAGTGTTTCGCGTGAAATATTTGTAAACACAAGCATAAGAAATTTTCCAAATAACGGTTTTGTGTAGTTAACATATCTGTCGGAGTTTTTAAGACAAATTTTTGATGGGGACAAGATTAACTTACAAAATTATAAAATACGGAAGAAGTTTAAACATATACATTTTTACAAAATGACACTCTTATAAAATAAGATTACAGAATGTAACAATAGGGAAAATTTAGAATTTTACAGAATTAACAAAAATGTTTACAAAAGTACATTTGCAATTATATGACTTCAGTTGTGTTTACAAAATTACATTTGTAAACATAGTAAAATTTTATCCAAACATCATAGTTTTAGATATGATGACATGACCGCCTCGGCAGACTTATAAAAAAATATCATCAAAACAAAAATCGACGCCGCCGAGCAAATACGCCTAATGTTAACTTTTTGTGAAATTTATATGCGTGATTGCAAACATCTCATTATCAGACAATTGCAACGAGTATTTAAAGTAATGATACAAGAATTTAAAGCCCAATGTTAAGTAACGTAAGGCAAACAAGTCATAAAAGAAAGAAATCAGTATGTAACACGTTGAAACCGTGGGTTTTACGGCATCTTACATAAAGCAAATCTGCTTTACATCGAAAAATAGGTGCCGATTTTGTCTATTTTTCGTTACTTTTTTACTGAATCAGCAATTAAGTAACACATTATCAACTACTAATAATATGCAAATATCACACCAAACTACCGAAAAAAGCAAATAAAGCAAAGATTTTAAGATAAACATTTGTAACCGTGCAAATAACTGATAATCAACGATTTACAACAACAAATAAACGCAACTACCAAAGCATCAGGAAGTTAAAGGCGACGTTTTGACAAAATAACATCCGACGACCAAAAGTAAATAAAAGAGGATTTTGTAAATAAAGTAGATTTTACATTTTTCAAGTGTTAAATAATCGACAAAGTCTGACTGTTTACAAATGTACTTTTGTAAACAATGTTTACAAAAGTACATTTGTAAACACGTAAAGTTTTTTGAAAAAAGTAACGTTTTTGTTTGGCAGTTACGAAACATTTTTGTATATTTGTACATCATTAAGAATTTAAGATTGTAAATCTATGATAGAAAGGTTTCAAAAAATAATGGAATATGCCGGGGTGTCGCCGAAGCGGTTTGCAGAAATCCTCGGCATCGAACGCTCCAACGTGTCGCACATAATGTCGGGCAGAAACAATCCGAGCCTTACTGTCGTGCAGAAGATACTCAAAAACTTCCCCGACATCAGCAGCGATTGGCTGCTCTTTGGCGAGGGCAATATGCTGAAAGCCAACGCAACAGCCAACAATGTTGCCGCTGCCAACGCAACAGCCAACAATGTTGCCGCTGCCAACGCAACAGCCAACAATGCTGCAGCCGTCAACTCCACATCCGACAACACGGTAGAAGCATCAGCCTCTACCCCACTCCGCTCTGTACAAAACGCCAACACTCAACCCGTTGAACCCAAGGTGGTTGCGCCAGCCGCGCCCGAGCCGCCGCGTACAAAGGTGGACAAGCCGACACCACCTCAGCAACATTTTGCAACAGTATCGACCACCGCGCCGACCGCGCCCGATGCAGCACCAAAGAAAAACATTGAATATCAAACGATTACAACTCCTATTGTAAACGATACAAATGTGCAGCCCACCACAGCACAGATTCAGAACTTGTTGGCAAATGGTCTCATCGTACTTGACCACAGTACCAAAACTTTTACAATATATACCCAAGGCAAATAATTTACCTTTGGAACATGATTTACAATTTTGCAACAATCATAGAAAAACGTAAATATTCTAAAATCGCGAGAGTTTCAAATGTTACTCCCGCGATTTTGTTGTTTGAGATACACTTTTACTTTTTGTACATTATACTTTAAGTTTTGTATGAGATACTATTGAGATTTCACTAATACGTTGCTTGATATTGTGGGAATATTGTAAACACGCATCATAACTAATTGATTACCAATACATTACAATCCAAGTAAAAGGATGTGGACATACGACTTCCATAGTTGACATACTGTCGCCACCATACAGACGCACAATATATAACTAATTGATTTTCAACTAATTACAATTAACATAAAACACTTAACATCAGCTCTACATTTTGATATTTGAATTACTCCTGAACCCACGCCAATAAAACATAAAGATTTTGAGTTATCGCTTAAACTATAAAAATCGCCATTTTCCTCGAAAATTTATGTTACAGATTGGTGATGCAACGGATTTTTCAGGAAAAAATGTCATACAGAGTTACAGTTTGTGGATTTTTGCGAATTTTGCTTTACCACAAAAATCATAACTTTCTAATACTTAATCAAAAGAGGGCTGCCAAAATGTCATAACACATATTTTGCGAAAAAAATAGATTGCTAAAATTTTTAACTAACAAAAAATCGTTATCTTTGCAAAAATTTTTCATCGAATGTACAAGCATATTATAAGGCCGCTGCTCTTCCTTTGTAATCCTGAGAAGATCCACGGCTTCACGATGGGAGTGCTGAGGCTGCTCCAAAAAATCAGGATTTTCAATCCGCTCATCAGGGCGTTGTATCAGAAAAACGACAAAAAATTTGAGCGCGAAGTATTTGGCATCAAAATTCCCAACCCTATCGGTCTTC
>ODAI012080855.1_pt1 | contig 33488 bp, 28 predicted proteins | sample 1539321 | NCBI WGS metagenome assembly ODAI01 (sample SAMN02144231, study PRJEB22623) | gut metagenome | biome: sheep rumen | host: Ovis aries | place: New Zealand
TACCGCAAATTCCTCGCAGGAATGACACCATATTACGACCATTTTTCCACCAATTCCTACGGCACCAACGATTTCCTCACCGTCCCCGAAAGGCAGATGGAGAGTTTCAAAATCATCGTAGAATCCGGCAACGAAAACATCATTGTGCGGCAAAATGAAGTTCCTTCTTTGATTACTGGCGACCGTGTTGTGGTCATCGGCGGGCCGTTTGCGGGAGTCGAAGGCGTGGTGATGAAATACAAGCATCAGAAACGGGTGTTTGTGGAGCTGCAAGGGGTTGGAAGGTACGCGACGGCTTATGTGCCGGGAGCGTGGATAAGGAGGATAGATTGCAATGCATAATGCATAATTCACAATGCATAATGCATAATTAAAAATTAACAATTAACAATTCAAAATTCACAATGCATAAGTACAATTCATAATTTGACTTCCGCCGGATGGCAATTATGAATTATGCATTATGAATTATGCATTAAAAAAAATGCTTAACATTACAGTAGCTGGAACAGGATACGTCGGAATGAGTTTGGCGGTGTTGTTGGCGCAACACAACAAGGTTACAGCCGTTGACGTGGTTCAAGAACGTGTTGATTTAGTCAACAACAAAAAATCGCCAGTCAAGGACGAGTATATTGAAAAATATCTCGAAGAAAAGCCTTTGAATCTCACCGCGACAATTGATTGGCAAAACGGTTATAAAAGCGCTGATTTTGTGATTGTTGCAACGCCGACCAATTACGATGCTCAAAAACATTTCTTCGACACTTCCGCTGTTGAAGACGTAATTGCAAAAGTAATTGAGGTTAATCCAAAGGCAATTATTGTAATCAAGTCAACAATCCCTGTCGGATACACACAAAGCGTTTCTCAAAAGTTCAATTGCAAAAACATAATGTTTGCACCAGAATTTTTGAGAGAAAGCAAAGCATTGTACGACAATCTTTATCCGTCGAGAATCATAGTTGGTTACGACCAAAGTAACAAAGAATTGGAGCGAAAGGCAATTCAATTTGCCAACACCGTAAAAGAAGGCGCACTTGATGAAAAAGTTCCTTTGTTGTATATGGGCTCAACCGAGGCAGAAGCGGTAAAACTTTTTGCAAACACCTACCTTGCATTGCGAGTTAGTTATTTCAACGAACTCGACACTTACGCAGAACTCAAAGGCCTCAACCCGCGCCAAATAATTGATGGCGTATGCCTTGACCCACGAATCGGAACGCATTACAACAATCCGAGTTTTGGTTACGGCGGCTACTGTCTTCCGAAAGACACCAAACAACTCCTCGCCAACTATGCCGACGTGCCACAAAATATGATGTCCGCCATCGTGGAAAGCAACCGCACCCGCAAGGACTTCATAGCTGACCAAGTGCTGAAACTTGCAGGCTACTACGACTATTACAATCGTTTAGATTTCAACAAGGAAACCGAAAAGGAATGTGTGGTAGGAGTTTTCAGGCTCACGATGAAGACCAACAGCGACAACTTCCGCCAAAGTTCCATCCAGGGCGTGATGAAACGCATCAAAGCCAAAGGAGCAACAGTAATCATTTACGAACCAACCCTCGAAGACGGCAGTACATTCTTCGGCTCAAAAGTTGTCAACGACTTGTCACAATTCAAAGCACAAAGTCAAGCTGTAATCGCCAACAGGTACGACGCCTGTTTAGACGACATAAAGGAGAAGGTCTATACGAGGGATATATTTTGCAGGGACTAAATATGAAAATTTTAATCACAGGCACAGCTGGATTCATTGGTTTTCACGCGACAAACAAATTTCTCGAAAAAGGACATTCTGTAATTGGTATCGACAATATCAACGATTATTATGATGTCAATCTGAAATTTGCACGGTTGGAAAATGCAGGAATCTCACAAAGTCAAATTGAATACAACAAGGTTGTTCAAAGCACTTTGTACAAAGATTATCGCTTTATAAAACTCAACCTTGAAGACCGTGAAAATTTAGAGGCTATTTTCAAAGCGGAAAAAATCGACGCGGTGCTAAATCTTGCTGCTCAGGCGGGCGTAAGATATTCTATTCAAAATCCGTATTCGTACATACAAAGCAACATCGTTGGGTTCCTGAACATCCTCGAATGTTGCAGACATTATAGCATAAAGCATCTTGTATATGCTTCGTCGTCAAGTGTTTATGGCAAAAATGCAAAAATTCCGTTCTCCGAAGATGACCGTGTTGACAATCCCGTAAGCCTCTACGCCGCCACCAAAAAGGCCGACGAACTAATGGCATTCACATATACAAATCTTTATGGATTCAATACGACGGGTCTAAGGTTCTTTACCGTTTATGGTCCGTGGGGTCGCCCCGATATGGCTCCGATGCTTTTTGCAAACGCAATCATCAAAGGCGAGCCAATTAAGGTTTTCAACAACGGAAATCTCAGCCGTGACTTCACTTTTATAGACGACATTGTAGAAGGCGTTGTGCGTGTAGTGGAAACTGAACCCTCAGAAAGTGCCAACGCAAAGGTATATAACATCGGCTGCGGACATCCTATGCAACTGATGGATTTTATTCATACCCTCGAAACTGCAATCGGCAAAAAAGCCGAGATGAACTTTCTTCCGATGCAGCAAGGCGATGTATATCAAACCTACGCTGATACTACAAAACTCGAAAATGATTTTGGTTACAAACCAAAGACACTGTTGAAAGACGGAATTGAGAGGTTTGTGGAGTGGTATAAAGAGTTTTATAAATAGTAGGGGAGAGCAGTTGTAGAGATTAAAATGTCGGGTACAACACAAAAAGTAATCAAGGGAATTTCCACTCAAACTGTTGTTACAATAGCTTTGGGCGTTGTGGAAATAGTGTCATTTTCCATAATGTCAAGGCTATTAAGCCAAAAAGACTTTGGATACTACGCTGCTATTACAGCAGTTGCTGTAATATTTCAATCGTTATCAGAAACGGGTATTGGATCGGCAATAGTTCAAAAGAAGGAACTTGATAAAAAATATATCAATTGTGCTTTTTCGTTAAGCCTAATTTTAGGAATAATAATAGCGGGATTATTATGTTTGACATCTGGATTTATTGCTGATTTTGTTGCCGACCAAACAATGGCAAATCCTTTAAGAATTTTTTCTTTAACTTTGATTTGCAGTTGTTTATCATCAGTCAATATATCCCTTTTGCAAAGGAATCTTAAATTTTTACAGATTGGACTTATCCACTTTTTCGCTTTAATTATCACAACAATTGTTGCAGTTATATTGGCATTGAAAGGCATGGGATATTATGCTATACTTACCAAAGCTGTATTACAATCTATCCTTGTTTTAATTATATCGTCATTCGCTGTAAAAATTAGATATTCATTCATTTTTGACAAAAATGAATACAAAAAGATTTTTGGATTTGGTGGTTGGTTAATGTTTTCTGCTGTATTCAGGAATATTGCTAATCAAACGGATAGATTATTGATGACAAGTTTGTTTTCAATAGAAACATTAGGGTTATATACAAGACCAAAAGAATTTATTTATACTATTACTGGCAAATGCAATTCCATTTTTGATTCTGTTTTGTTCCCAGTCTTATCAACATTGCAGGATGATAAGGAAAAACTTCAACTTTCTTTTCACAACACTCTTTATTTTTTGAATATAATGGCAATGTTGATTGCATTGATATTCTTTTGCAATAGTGAATTAATAATTAGAACTTTTTTTGGGGAGGAATGGCTGCATGTAAATACCTTATTTATGGTTTTGTCTTTTTATCCTATATTGTTAATCAATGGTAGAATGAGCGACTGTTTTTTAAGATCTTTGGCTTTGACAAAACAGCAGTTTTTTTTCAGAATAGGTCAATTCGTTTTCGCTATTGTTTTTATACTAATAGGATATAGGTGGGGAATCATTGCTGTTGCATTGTCGATAATGTTGTCTTATGGTTGTATAACATCCATAAAAATTCTATTTGTCATGAAAAAACTTCAATTGAATATATATAATTGTGTTGTAATCTTTTTACACTCTTTTAGATATTGTCTTTTTGTTTTTCCGATTTATTTTATATGTTATTATTTTGTTCCTCATTCAATGTTTGGAAACATAATTACCGCAATAGTATTTGCATTGACTATTAGTTTATTGTTTTTGGTATTTCCAAAATTAATTGGGAAAAAATATAATAACGAAGGATATATAAAAATTAAATCATTTCTCAAAAAAAGATAAACACACATGAAGAGTTTTATCAAAAAAATTTTAAATATCTTTCTTTATGTAAGAGTTGTTATTCTTACATATATCATAAGATTACTAACAAGTGTTAAATCAAACAGGATATTTATTTTTTCAATGGGTTCTCAATATTCATGTAACCCCAAATATATAACAGAGTATATCTTGAAGAATTGTGTGGGACAATATGAGATAGTGTGGGCATTTGACAAAAGACGCAAAAAAACATTGTCGCACCTTCCAAATGGTATTAAAGTCGTTTTTACTAGCGTTATTAACTCGCTGTCTTTTATTTACAATGTAAATACAGCTAAGTTTATTATCCATAATACGAGATTCAAACATCACGAAATAATCAGCAAAAGGAAAGGTCAAAAGTATATTATGACATGGCACGCAAGTTATGGTCTAAAGCCAATAGAAACAGATGCATATCGAGCAAATATTGTGACATATACAAAATGGTTACAAAAACAAAATCAATTAACCGATTTGATGTTGTCGTCTTGTGCTATGCGAACAGCAGAAATAAGAAGGGCGCAATTATATTCAGGTGAAATACTTGAGGCTGGTACTCCTCGTAATGACATATTCTTTAGTTCGGATGTATTTAACGAGAAAAGGAAATGTATTTACAAACAATATAATATACCAGAGTCGTCTCATATCTTATTGTATGCACCCACATTCAGAAATGGTTTTAACTTCAATAACTACATTATGGATTGGAGTGATGTTTTAAAGGTTTTATATAATAAATTAGGAAAAGATTATTATGTATTAATCAGACTGCATCCGATAATGAAACACTCAAACATATTTCAAGTGGATAATCCTAAAACGATTAATGTTTCTGATTATGATGATATGCAAGAATTGTTGTTGGTTTCTGATGTGCTTATCACAGATTATTCGTCATCTCCATTTGATTTCTGCTATACAAGAAGACCTATTTTTATGTATATGCCCGATTTTGAGGAATATACCGGACAAGAACGAGGTGCTTTAAGTTTTGATGTGTCATCCTTGCCATTTCCAGTTGCATACACAGAAAACGAATTAATACAAAATCTTTCGAGTTTTAACAACCAAATGTATCAAGACAATTTGAAGTTTTTTGTTGATAATGTTCTGAAAACCTACGAAAATGGTCATGCTTGCGCGGCTTTGGTAAATTGGATGCAAGAAAACAACTAATCATCATATCATACATAAAGTTACTTTATGAAAAAATTATTATATAACCAGTTTCATAATAGCTGGATATTGTTATCTAGTCTAATGATATTAGTTGACTTTTTGGTTAAACGGAAATTTAGTTTTTCAGTAGGATACATAATAGAAATCGCAATTTTATTCCTTTTTTTGACAGGTAATAAAAAACATCGAATTGCTATTTATGATAAAAATGTTAATATGTTGTTTTATAGTGGGATATTTTGTTTAATAATAATGTTTGTGTCCCATGTCTTTGCTGGATTAATATATACTTATGGTATTATTTTCCCTTTTATAGATTATTTTTTTTTCTTGTATTATGCGCAATATTCTAAAATTAATTGTTTGGAAGATATTGGCTTTTCTATAAAGTTATTAACGCTATTAGGATGTTTACATGTTTTAGTTATTTATATGGGAGGTAATTTCGCTAATTGGCGTGAATTAGCGTTGATTGATAAGAGTTATTTAACATTGTTTTTTGCAGTATCTCAGGCACTATGCATCACAGATATCATCTTTAAAAAACATATTTACATGAATATTTTTTTCTTAATATTTTTCACTTGGATTAATTCATTTTTTGTTTTTTCAAAAACATCATTTGTGTCTTTGGTTTTTCTTTTAATTCTATTAGTTGTTTTGTCGAAGGGGCGCATCAGATGGTATATGATATTAATGTTGCTTGTTGGTTTGATAATCATAATTAATTTCGAAACGTTACTGCCAAGAGCCTTCGCTAATTTAATCAATGTTGTAACTAACTCAGATGTGTATTATTTCAGTGAATCAGATGCGAGGCAAAGAAGTTTAACCTATGATGTACGTGGCGATATTATAGGATACGCTTTGTCTTTGTTTTATAATAGTCCGTTGTGGGGGATTGGGATTGGTGGATACCATGAAAGTGGAGGATTTTTGGGTGTTTTAGAATGTGAGTCCTCTTATCTCGATATGTTGGTTGGTGGTGGAATTTTATATTTCCTTCCCGTTTTTGCAAATATGATTGTACCGTTTTTTTTAATATGTATCAATATAAAATTTAAAGGCGTTAATACATATCAGTCATATTGGGTTGTATCTGTTTTGGCTTCCCTTTTAATATGTTTTTTATGGAATGATTTTATATTTCCATCTACATTTGCATTAATAGGTATTTGTTCTTACATAACATTTGACAAATTTAAAAGATTATCGTTTAGATGATTAAATAAAATTGATGAAAAAATGCTGAAAACAGTTTTATTTATATTCATTACTTTATTAAGTTGCTGTTTTTTTCAAACGGACACGCTCAAAATTGTTTCTTTAAATATACGTTTTGAAAATAATACAGATGGAGTCAATAATTGGGATAATCGTAAACGTCTTGTTACTCTTTTTTTTAACAGCGAGAAACCCGATATAATATGTCTTCAAGAGGTTCTTGAACCCCAACTAAAATATTTACAAGAATCATTACCAAGATATAAAAGCGTAGGTGTATATCCATGGGATGGTCAAAGCATGCCTGTTATTTTGTTTGATACGTTGAAAATAAAATTATTAGAAACGGGATGTTTTTGGCTTTCAGAAACACCTGAAAAAAAGGGGTCTATAGGATGGGATGCCAAATTCCCAAGAGTTGTAACTTGGGCTAAAATAGAAAATATAAAAAAACAAACTATATATGTTTTAAATACACATTTGGACCATAAGGGAAAAATCGCAAGGATAGAAAGTGCAAAATTAATAATTAACTGGATAAAAAAAAATACGTTAGGGCATGCTGTTATTTTATCAGGAGATTTTAATATTTCACAAAATTCTGAGGCATATCATATTATAGTAGATTCTAATGAACTTGTTGATTCATATAAAATTGCATCTCTAATAAAGGGAGTAAAATATACTTTTCATAAGTTTGGTAAAAAACCCATAGAGCAAAGAAATAAAATTGACTATATTTTTGTAAGCAAAAATTATTTTAATGTTTTTGAGGTAAATATACCAAAAGAAGATGTGCAATTTATGCTTTCAGATCACAATCCTGTTATCGTTAATTTACAACTTGTTCATAAGTAATCAGTTTGTAAATTAGTCATTACAGAATAGACAAGCAGAGATAATTATCATAACTAAACAATAACAAATGGATAATCAATTCAAGAAAAAGAAAATATTAATTTTTCTTCAAGGTGTTATTGATGGTGCCAACCGTATAACTATTACAATTGGCAAAATTCTATCTAATGTTTTTGAAGTAAAATTCGTTATCCTCGGTGATGATAAGTCCATTTTAGATTTTATACCACAAGAATTAGATGTGTCTTTTTCATCTTATAAATCAAAATCTATATTCTCTCTTTTTAAGATGATGAAAATAATCAAACGTGAAAATCCTTACTTGATATATGGTTCTCAAACCGTTGTTAATAGATTAGCTATTGTGGCGTCTAAATTTTTAGGTAAAAAAATAATAATAAGAAGTACAGGCATGATGAACTATTATGCGTGGACTACTCGTATTACAATGAAAATGGTTTATCGTTATGCTGATAGAATTATTGTGCAACAAGAAGAAATGAAGGAGGAAATGCATAATCAATGTGGCATTCCACACAGTAAAATTGTCGTACTGCATAATATTTTGGATTATGATTATATTGATAAATGTAAAATAGCAGAGTCGCCTTTTGCAGACAATGATGTTGTCAATTATGTCAGCGTAGGTCGTATATGCTACAATAAAGCCAATGATGTTGCTATTAAAGCATTTGCCATGGTAAAAAACAGCATTCCAAATGCACATTTGTATTTCGTTGGACCTTATGAAAAAGACACTGATTTCTTTAACAATGTCAAAAATATAATAAAAGAACACAGCCTTGACGATTGTGTACACTTTGTTGGATATGACAGCAATCCTTACAAATGGATTGTGAATTGTCATTGTTTTATATTTCCTTCTCGTCACGAAGGGCTTCCTAATGCTCTTTTAGAAGCACTTTATCTTGGTGTGCCTTGCGTTGCCGCAAGATGTTTGGATATTATTCCAAAGATTATTCAGGATGATTACAATGGATATGTTGTGGATGTAGAAAACGTTGAAAATTTGGCACTAAGCATGAAGAAAGCACTTAATCTTAAAAATTTTGAAATGCTCTACAAGCCATCAAGTAAGGAGGATTATATAAAAGCTTTTGATACGATTTAACGTTTGTGAAGCATTAACTTAACAATAAAAAAATCATGACCCGCGTCATCACATACGGAACATACGACCTTCTGCACCGAGGGCATATCAATCTTCTACGTCGTGCAAAAGAACTTGGCGATTATTTGATTGTAGGAGTTACAAGCGATACTTTTGACAAAGGTAGAGGGAAACTCAACGTCAGAAACAATGTTCTTGAACGCATTGAAGCAGTAAAAGCAACAGGATATGCCGACAAGGTAATCATTGAAGAATATGTAGGTCAAAAAATTGACGACATACAAAAATACAATGTCGATATTTTTGCCATTGGCAGCGATTGGATAGGGAAATTTGATTATCTCAACGAATATTGTAAAGTTGTATATCTACCACGTACAGAGGGTATTAGTTCGACAATGCTGCGAGCAGAAACAACCCAAGATGTTAATGTTGGCATAATTGGTTGTGGACGCGTCGCAAACCGCTTCCCAAGCGAAGCCAGCATTGTAAATGGTATTAAAATATCTGCCGCATACGATATTGACCATAACAAAACACTGCAATTGGTTGAAAAAAAACAAGGTGTAAAACCGTGCAAAAACATTGAAGATCTATTTGAAAATGTGGATGCAGTGTACATTGCAACGCCCCATTTAACACACTACGAATATATCAAGGAAGCATTAAATAGAAAGAAACATGTTTTGGTAGAAACTCCAATGGTCCTGAAAGTTGACAGGGCAAAAGAAATTTTCAGTCTCGCAGAAAAACAAAAATGTGTGTTGATGGAGGCTAACAAAACCGCCTATTGTCCGGCTTTTAATCATTTGATGGTAATGATAAAATCAGGTGTTATAGGACAGGTTGTTGACGTGGAGGCATCCTTGTCAAAACTTTGGGATGATAATATGTCTCTCAGAGAGTTTGATTCTACACAAGCTGGCGGTTCCTTCTATGAACTTGGCAGTTATCCGTTGTTGCCAATTCTAAGGCTTTGTGGTACAGAGTATGAAAATATCAATTTTTATTCTCAAATGAAAGACGGTGTGGATATGTACACAAAAGGTGTATTACGTTTCAAAAACGCCGTTTGTTCTTTCAAAGTTGGGTTGGGTGTTAAGACGGAAGGTAATCTTGTAATTTCAGGCACAAAAGGATACGCATACGTTCCCGCTCCGTGGTGGAAGACTGATTATTTTGAACTCCGTTACGAAGACCAAAATAAAAACAAAAAGTTTTTCTATCAATGGGATGATGCTGGCTTGAGATATGAAATCCAAGAGTTTATAAGTTGCATAATAAACAACAGGTTTATAACAAGCAAACTTTCTAAAAAAGAATCTATTACAATGGCGGATATTATGCAAAGGTTTACAGAAAGAAAAAATTTGATGAGTATATGAATATTTTTGCAGTAATTATTTTATATAATCCTGATATAAATCTATTAAATAGAGAATTTGATTCTATTGTTTCTCAGGTTGAAAAAATTGTTTATGTGGATAATGGTTCAATAAATATATCAGAAATAAACAATTGGATAATATCGAAAGAGAAAGTTTGCTTAATTCATAATGATACAAACCAAGGTATCGGCGCCGCACAAAATACTGGTATAAACATTGCCCTTACTGAAGGTGCGACACATATAATATTATTTGACCAAGACTCCGTTGTAGACTCTAATTTTGTTGATAACCTATACAAGGCTGAACAAATAGCAATAACAGAAGGATTGAATGTAGGATTGACTGGGCCTGTATATAGAGGCTATGATGGTTTTGAATATCCTTTTTACAGCATTGAAAATAATAAGTTTGTACAAAAAAAACTTGACAGTTTTGAAACCTATTGCAAGGTCAGTCATATTATTGCATCGGGAAGTCTTATTAAAAGAGAGTGTTTTGAAAAAATAGGACGACTTAGAGAAGATTGGTTCATTGGTTATATTGATTTTGAATATTGTTTTAGAGCTGCACAAAATGGCTTTGTATCAATTGTAACGAAGAAAGCCTGTATGCAACATCAAATGGGAGATAGACAAATCTTTCTATGCGGTAGAAAAATTGGTTTATATTCGCCATTCCGCAGATATTTTGATTGCCGGAATACATTGTTAATCCAAAGAGAGACAATATTTCCCAAGATTTTACGAAGTCATTATCTAAAACTTTTGTTTGGCAAATTTGTTATAAGTTTGATATATGGTCCCAAGCGTATGCAACAATTACGATATTGTTTGAGAGGGTTTTATGACGGTTTGCGTGGACGAATTGGTAGATGTTCATTGATAAAATAATATCAAATATAACACAATATATATTATGAAAAACGCATTGATTATAGGCGGAGCCAACGGTATAGGATTAAGCATTGCAACAGAATTGGCAAAAAGAAATGATGTACAAACCGTCAATATTGTTGACAAAGCAGAGTTGTCTGAAGAATTCACTAATCCAAAGTTTAAGTGTTTTCAATTTGATTTAACTCAAGGTGATTACAGTATCTTTGATAGATTTCAAAACATTGATACACTAATGATAACGGCAGGGGTTGGTAAACTTGCTTTGTTCAAAGATGTTGATGAAAAATATATTGTAAATAGTTTTAACGTCAATACAATTTCCATTATGCGTATTATAAAACGCTTTTATGAGAAATTGGAACATGACGAAAACTTTTATTGTGGCATAATGGTGAGCATTGCTGGTTTTATGTCCAGTCCATTTTTCAGCGTTTATGCTGCTACCAAAGCAGCATTGAAAATTTTCATTGAAAGTGTAAATGTCGAATTGTTAAAAACAGGAAGTAGGAATCAAATTCTGAATGTATCTCCGGGTTCGTTGAAAGGGACGAGTTTTAATGGAAGTAAGACTGACTTAACAATTTCTTCTCCTATGGCAATCGAAATCATCAAACATTTGGAAAACAAAGACGATCTTTTTATCCCTCAATATGAGGAGATTTTCAAGAATGTCTTGGAACGTTATCATCAAGATTTCAGAAAGGAAGGTAAACATTCGTATGACTATAAGATAAATTCAGGAAGAATTAAATAAATATAAATACTAACATTTGAAATATTATAAATGTTTAAATCACTGATTTATAAAGTAAAGTACAACAAATATTTTTACAACATCTATTATTATGTTGGAATGGTCATTGTATCAATGATAAAAATATTTGTGAAACCAGACAGCAAGCTAATCGTTTTCACATCATTTGGTGGTAAAAGATTTGATGATAGTCCGTTCTTTATTTACAAACAATTGCTTAAAGATAAACGATTTGAAAATTATAAATTTATATGGGCATTTATAGAACCTCAAAAATTTGTAGTTCCATGTGGGGAAAAAATAAAAATAGATACATTCACATATTACAAAATGCTATTAAAGGCACGCGTATGGATAACGAACTCCAGCATGACCCGTGGTTTAAATTTTATAGGAAAAAACACGTTTTATTTGAATACATGGCATGGTACTCCAATAAAAAAAATGGGAGTAGATATAAATAATACAGAAATGGCTCTTACAAAACGAATGCAGTTTTGTGATTTTTTGGCACAAGGTGAATTTGAAGCAGAAATATTCTCAAAAGCAATGAAAATACCTAAAGAATATTTTCATATTACGGGATATCCCAGGAATGATGAATTATACCAAAATAATACTATCGAATATCAGAATACAATAAAAACAAAGTTTGGCATTCCTTGTCATAAAAAAGTTATATTATATGCACCGACTTATAGAGAATATATAAGGGATGTGGGTAACAATGTAATTTTCAGCGTACCAATTAATTTGGACAAATGGGAAAAATATTTGGGCGACGATTATGTATTATTGTTACGGATGCACTATGAAGTTGTAAAAGTTTTAAATATTAAGTCCAATTTTTTTGTTCAAAATGTTTCTGATTATACAAATTTGAGCGAATTAATGTTGATGTCTGACATATTAATTTCCGATTATTCATCAATCATATTTGATTACAGCATAATGAACAAACCAATACTCACATATTGCTATGATTATGATGAATACGCAAAAAACAGAGGTTTATATTTTGACATCAGGAAAGAATTAAAATGTGAAAACATATCCACAGAAGATATATTATTACGTGAAATAAAAAACATGAATATATCTTACCGGAAAGAAGTTTCATCGTTATTTTGCTCTAAATATTTACAAGCATACGGTGTCGCTTCTAGAAATGCCGTTAATTTGATATACGAAAACCTCTATAAGTAACAATAGTAATCTGCTCCAAACCGAAGGACAATAAAGGTGTAAGTTCAATTTCGAAGTGCGATTAGCCTGGGGTGCGATGAGTATTCGTATCTATCAAAGCATAATGGCAAACGTGTGGCAAAAAGCCATATTAAATTTTCAGTAGATAGTTTTCTCAATATAATGCGGTCTTTGTAGTGGACATAATACAAGATTCCGTATGTCATTGTTAAGGATTGCTACTTTGGAAGAAACTAAAATTAATTAGTTTGTTTGACATATTTGCTTTCATTTTTTTATGACCCTCCTCCATATTGCCGAATGTGCGGGTGGCGTAGAACGCTACCTTGCGATGCTTATGCCGTTGCTGCAAAAAAAAGGCATACATCAGTATTTCGTGTGTTCGCAGAATTATGATAAGGCAAAGTACACTGAAATAATCGATGGTGTGGAACAATTGGATTTGAAGCAAAGTTTTTCACCATTTTATGTGCTGAAAAAAATCTTTCAAATCAGACATCTCATTCGTCGTGTGATGCCCGACATACTCTATTGTCATTCGTCATTCGCAGGCGGACTTGGACGAATCGCTGCTCTTGGTCTTGGATGCAAGATAGTTTATAATCCTCATGGCTGGGCATTTAACATTGTTTGATGAAACTTAAATCACGGATATATCGTTGGATGGAGAGATTTTTGTCGCGTTTTACTGACAAGATTGTCTGCATCTCGGAGGCAGAACGCAATTCTGCAATCAAAAATGAAATCGGAGATACTCAAAAACTTGCACTTATACCAAATGGTATTGATATACAAGCGGTTATAAATGCGGTTCCAAAACCATTTTCAGAACTTGGTATTTCAGAAACATCTTTCGTCGTTGGAATGATTGGGCGTATTTCTGCACAGAAAGCCCCTGATGTTTTCATCAGAGCAGCAAAACTTGTTAATGAACAAGTGCCAAATTCTGCGTTTATTATTGTTGGAGATGGAGAATTACGACCCGAAATTGAGAAATATGCATCCGAAAATAATCTTCAACTTATCATTACTGGTTGGACTGACGAGCCTTATTCATATCTGAAAGTTTTTGATGTGGCTGTTTTGCCAAGCCGCTGGGAAGGGTTCGGACTCGCTGTTGTCGAGTATATGGCGGCAGAAAAGAATGTTGTCGCCACTCGTATTGACGCACTTCCAACGATTATTGACGATAAAGTTGATGGCCTTCTGTGTGACGTGGATTCTCAAAAAGATTTGTGTGAAAAAATATTGTGGTTGCGCAATCATCCTGATGTGGCTTTGCAAATGCGAGCAAATGCATTGAGAAAAGTTTATGAAAAATTTGACATTCAACGTGTCGCGCAGCAACATTTGGAAATGTTTGAACAATTGAAAAAGTAATTTTTAACTTTTGCCCACATTGATATATGAGGTTAACGTCCAAAAAAAGGAAGCCGCAATCACTCTGCGACTTCCTTTTTTTATTTCTATACCTCCCGCAACAAAAACAACATATAAAAAGGTATTGTAAGCAATGCGTCGTTGCGTCCGATATTATAATCGCCAACTTTGATGGCGTGATGGATATGATAGTGTTCGGGGTGTTTCAATACGGTTTGCAAAGATTTGGCATTGCCCGTGCGCGCCTTACATTCCAATGGACAACATTCGCCTTTGTAACGGATTAGGAAATCGAGTTCGAGTCCGCCCTCCTTCTGAAAATAATACAATTTGCGTCCCATCTTGCCAAGAATATCAGCCGCAAGGCTCTCATACACAGCACCTTTATAACCGTGCAAATTGCCTTGTAGAATACTCCACGCCGTCCCTTCCTCCAACATACTCACCAGCAACCCGATGTCAGCCATATAAACCTTGAAAACATCGGGCAGTGCGTTGCCGCCCAAAGGCAGTTCGGTAATCGAAGTATTGTAACAACGGTGAATGATGCCCGCATCTTCTATCCATTGCAGGCTCCCTAAATACTGCGCGGAGCGGCCACCCTTGCGAATGGCTGAATATTGGAATTTCTTGTTTTCCTTCGACAATTGCGCGGGAATAGAATCAAAACATTCGCGAATACGAGTTTTGTCGTCTTGACGCGCATACTTCAACATATCGGCTTTGTAGGTATCCACTATCCCATGCTGAACCTCCAAAACATCGTTCATATTGTTGGTTTTCAGAAAAGCGGCAACCGCTTCCGGCATACCACCAACCACCACATAGCGCAGCAAAAGATCGCGCATCCGTTGATGGATACCTTCATTGACAGGCGATTCATTTTTAAGACAATTGCTAAGATAATCAATATGTTGATCCTCAATGCCATTTGCCCACAGCCATTCTTCAAAATCCATAGGATACATTGTAACAATCTGTTCAAAACCGACAGGAATTGAGGCGTTGTCTTCCTCATTCTGCTCGTCCTTCGTCTTATAACCATTGACGCCAAGCAAAGAGCCTGTGCAGATGACATCATAACGTCCGTCAAGTTTAAAATACTTCAATGAGGCACGCGCATTGGGACATTCCTGAATCTCGTCAAGCACCAGACAAGTCTTACCAGCAACGAATTTTGCGCCCTTGATACCGGCACTAATAGTCAACGTCAACGTATCCACGTCGAGCGAGCCAGCGAAGAAGGTTTTGTACACCTTGTGTTCGTGAAAATCGAGATATACAACATACTGATAGTTTCGTCGGGCAAAATCCACGACGGAACTCGTCTTGCCACACTGTCGGCAACCTTTGATTACCAATGGTTTACGTCCATCCTTCTCCTTCCAACGCTGGAGCGTTTCTTCTATCTTTCTCCTATACATAATTACACTTTTCGGGGCGACTTTCTATCGCTTCGTTACACTTTTCGGGACGACTTTTTGTCGCATCGTTACACTTTTCGGGGCGAGTTTTTATTGAAACCTTACACTTTTCGGGGCGAGTTTTCGGGACAAAGATACACTTTTCGGGGCGAGTTTCCAAATTTTGATGGATTATTTTTGTGAAAAAATAAGAAGAATCGCCTCATCTTTTCATTTTTTTTAACAACGTACTATCCAAAAAAACCTGTAATTTTGCCAGCGACAAACTCCACCAAACCATTCGCCATAATGAACGAAGCCACTACATACACCGACGAGGCGATAATGACTATGTTTGCCGACCCGAAGACGCGGGAGGCGGCATTCAGGATTATCGTCAAACAATTTGGCACACAGTTGTATAGCCGCATCCGCACCATCGTAGGCACACACGACGAGACCGACGATGTGCTGCAAAACACCTTTATAAAGGCGTGGCGGTCGTTAGACAGATTTAGGCTCGAATCGACGCTGTACACGTGGCTATTCCGCATCGCAACCAACGAGGCTCTCACATTCGTAAGGCGCAGCAACAAGTCAGTTGCCCTCTCCATCAACGACGACGATATGAAAATCACCCTGCCCGCCAACGATATGGAAAGCAGCGAGACCGGCGACGAAATCGCGGAAAAGTTGCAGTCGGCGGTGGAAAAACTACCCGAAAAACAGAAAATCGTCTTCAAAATGAAATATTACAAGGAAATGAAGTACGACGATATGGCGGGCATCCTAAAAACTTCCGTAGGCGCATTGAAGGCGTCTTACCATTTTGCAGTCAAAAAGATTGAAAACTTTTTGTCAATCCATTAAACCTTAACGGGCTCGCGTAGTCTTTACATAAACGCTACAACAAAGACTACAATTCCATTAACAAAGGAGGAAACAAAATGAAACCGGTTGACAACATAGAGTGCAAAATAAAATTTGACGTGCCCGACGGATATTTTGACACGCTTGCCGACAACGTGATGCAGCGCATCGACTTCGACGACAAGCAACGCAAAAAACGCCGCTCCACGGTTGTACGCTCCATTTTCGCGATGGCCGCCGCCGCTGTCATTGCGGGCGTGGTTGTATTTGGACCGCAGAATCGCCCCGCCGCCACTCATTCCGACGCGCAACAGCAGTTTTCTGACCATTACCTCACCAACATCTCACGGCAGTATAGCGACATCAACGTCATCGACTACATCGACCAAAGCAACAACACCGACGACGCCAAGACAGAATACGACGCCGATCTCGTTGCCATGTACGCAAGCCCCATCAACTTTATGTATTGACAACTAATTTTTTGAGGAAGACTATGACCGCAATTACCAAAAAACTACTGATTACGATACTGATGGCAACCACACTTACGGTGGCCTACGCACAAAACGGCGACAACAAACCTCAATCCGGCACATACGACCAATGCAAGCAGCAGTTTAAGAGCGAAAAAGTGGCTTACATAACCTCCGGCATGGGTCTTACGGTGGAGGAGGCGCAGAAGTTTTGGCCGCTCTACAATAAGTACGACGCCATATTCGACAGCATCGGCGAGGCGCGGCGACTTAATTACAGCCGCAAGGAATGTATGAAAAATTACGACAAGATGACCGATGCAAAGGCGGGCGACATCATCGCAAAGTCTTTTGAATACGACGACAAGGAACTCGCCACCCGCCGCCGCTACCACGAGGAACTGTCCCAAATATTCTCACAGAGGAAAATATTGCTCTACTACCACTTGGAACACGAATTTCGCCGGCAAAAACTCTCCGACAACAAGCCCGCCGGCAATAGTTTCGGCAAAAGTTTCAAGAACAACTAAACAAGTAAAAATCCGCCTTGACGGCGGATTTTTTTTCTTTGAACAAAAATAAAAACGAATTGAAACGAATTAAAACGAATTACTATTTATAAAAATTCGTTTTAATTCTTTATAATTCGCCAAAATTTTCGTTTAGAAAAAAAATTTTTGTTTTCAGTAATTTTTGTTACATTTGCGGTGCATAAAACTTAGCGAAAATGTTTATACCATTATTACATTACCGCACAAAATTCGAGATATACTCCACGTTGAGCGCAGAACAGTTTTCCAAGCACCTGTATGATGCCGTAAAGGAAGACCTGGAAGGCGCGTATATGAACCGTCGCTGGCGGCACAACTGCCAATACGAATTTTCCGGCTCCAATTTCCGTTTTATTTGGAATGGGTTCAACAAATTCAACGGCGTGAAAGGCTGTCAACTCGAAGTATCCAAAGAACTGGGACTCATCACGTTGAGCGCAAAGTACGATTTTTCGGAAGTGTTTGTGCTGTGCCTGTTGTTCTGTATGATACCGCTTACCAACTTTTGGGGGCTTGGCTCGCACAGGCTGCTGCTGTTGCTGATAATTTGGACTGTATATTTCGCCAATTTCATCATCTCTTACCTTAGGCTCAATACCTACTTCAAGCGAATGGTGAAGGACACTTACATCGATTTTGACAAATCCTACGAAAAGAAACTATTATAAATACTGAACATAATGAACCAAAAACTCAGTAATCTCCGCGCCGCGATGTCAAAACAAGGCATTGCAGCGTACATTATTTTCAATACCGACCCGCACAACGACGAATACATCCCCCGCGAATACCACATCGCGGCGGCGTTGACAGGCTTCACCGGCGAAAACGCCACAGTGGTTGTTACACAGGACTTTGCGGGAGTCTGGACCGACGGACGATTCTACATTTCGGGCGAGATGGAACTCAAAGGCACAGAGGTAACGCTTATGAAGACCGAAGGCAACGCCAAAGAGCAGTCATTCGCCAACTACCTCGCCGAACATCTCCAAAAGGGCGACCGTGTAGGCGTTGATGGTCAATTAGTAACAGACAAGACATATCAAAAAATAAAATCACTGCTCTCCGCCAAGGGCATCACCGTGGACAATTCGGTGGATCTTACGGCGACATTCTGGACAGACCGTCCAGAACCGTCGTTTTCGGAAATTTACATCCTCGACGACCAATACGCCGGACTATCCGCCTCCGCCAAAATTGCCAACCTCCGCAAGGAAAACGGCTCTGCATATCAGGTGATTACAAGGCTCGACGAAGTGGCTTGGCTGCTCAACCTCCGCGCCGCCGACATCGACTTCTGCCCGTTGTTCAGGGCGTTTATGGTTGTAGGCGAAAAAGACGCCGTATTGTTTGTACACGACGGACGCATCAACAGCAATATCAAGGCGCACCTCGACAAGAGCGGGGTTGCCGTGCAGAAGTACGACGATGTTTACAATTATCTCCGTCAACTCCCCGACAACGCCACCGTCCGCATCGACCACAAATCCGCCAATTCGTTTATTGTCAGCAACGTAAACCCCAAATGCAAAATCACCGACGCGCCCAGCCCCGTACAACAGGCAAAGGCCATCAAGAATGAGACAGAACTCCGCAACATACGTCAGGCGTTGATAACCGACGGCGTTGCAATGGAACGATTCTTCTACAAATTGGAGCAAAAACTCGCTAATAATGAACCGCTTACCGAAATGTCGCTTGCCAAGATGCTTTTGGAAGAGCGCAAGAAGGGCAAAGGGTTCATTTCGGAGAGTTTTGGCTGCATATCGGCTTTCAACGGACACGCCGCAATGCCACACTACGCGCCTACCGACGAGAGCGACATCCCTGTTGATGGCAACGGCGTCTATCTCGTGGATTCGGGCGGACAATATTACGAAGGGACAACGGACATCACCCGCACCATCGCCACTACGAAGGACGGAAGATTTTCCGACAAGTTTGCGCTCGATTATACCCTTGTGTTGCAGGGACATATAGAACTTGCAACCGCAATTTTCCCGGAAGGCACCACGGGCTCGCAGTTGGATTTGCTGGCAAGAATCAACCTTTGGAAATACGGCAAGGACTTCCAGCACGGCACGGGACACGGCGTGGGATATTGCCTCAATTGTCACGAAGGGCCTCACCGCATTTCGTCTGTACACAATACCGTTGCACTCGTGCCGGGAATGATTGTTACCGACGAGCCGGGCATCTACATCGAAAACGAATACGGCATCCGCACCGAAAACATCGTGCAGGTAGTCAAGTCAGAATACAAAGGCTTCAACAAGTTTGACGTATTGACCCTCTGCCACATCGACACAAGGCCAATAGTACGCGAAATTCTCACCGAGGCACAATTGAAATTTGTAAACGAATACAACGAGCGCGTATTCCAAACATTGTCGCCGTACCTCGATGAGGATGAAAAAGCATATCTGAGGGAAAGGACTCAAAAAATCAATGCATAATGCATTAATACCCCACCCAGTTTTTCAGTTTGCCGCGCACTTCCGCTTGCTGACTCTCGGATAGAGTCTTGATGCGGGCGAGGTGCGAACCGCCTTTCTGGACATAGACCTTCATATTGGACTTCTTCTTGCAATTGAGCCAATGCGCAACGCCGGAGGAAGTCCACGGGTCGTTTTCTCCATATATAAAAAGGTGTGTCGGGTCGTTCTTCTTCAAGAATTTGCAGGTAGTCTTGTAGGCGGTGTTGTCGAATTTGACATCGCGCATATCGGCTGGCACCATCACGGCCTTCAAGTAATTTTCGGCGGTGGGGATTGAGCGATTTTCCTTGCCGAGACGGCGCGTGTCGTAGCCATAATAACCAAGTTCGCGCATCGCCTGATAATAGAACGGCAAATAAGAACTCGGACAGGTGAAATAGTCGGGACCTACCTCGTCAACCAAGAATCTAAACCACTTGATGTCGTTGTCGTAATTCTTGGGCGCGGTGTTGATAGAATGTCCCCACTGCCACATCGAAAATTCGAGTTCCAATACCTCGTAATCGTAGATTTGGTCGATAGGAAGGTTGAAATGGTAATTGCGATTGTTGCAGAATGTATCCAACATATTCAGCAACTTGGGCTTGCGGCGCATAAATTCGGCTTGGAGTGCCTTCATCTTCTCACGGTCTTCCTTGGTGCCGACCTTTTTGTTGAGGAATTTTTCGTGGCGACCATCCTCCAATGCGCGGCTTATCGGCGCAACGTAAGCCACCGAAGCGTCCACATCGTCGGGGTACGCCGCACGGTAATACGTGCAGGTGCTGCCGCCCTTGGAGATGCCCGTTGACACCCACTTCTTGGTGAACACCTTGCCCAACGTCTGGCGGATGTTGTGGAGGTCGTCGTTTTCGTTGGCAACTGTCATATACTCCCATTTGCAGGGGTCGGGCGTGGATTCGCGGAAATAGCGGTGCTCACAGAACACGACATTGGCGTTCATCAACTCCGAGAGCTCCTCCTGATAATACGAACGTGTGGCGTAATCTGCGCTGTAACCCTCCGTAACCATCACCGTGGGACGGTCGAGACCTTTGAGCCCGACGATGACACGCTGCTTGAACTTACCGGCGGCTGGATTGCCGTGGTCAACTTCCTGAGTGATAAATAGTTGATACTTCTCCTTGTAAAAGCGACTATTGAGCACCGTGATGTCGCTGACACCGGGCAAAGCGGCGAGTTGCTTGTAAAAATCGCTGTCCTGAGCCGTGGCGGCGATGCCTACGGCAAGCATCAGGAATAGCAGACAAAATCGTTTCATTACATTAATAAAATTGATTGGTTAATAATAGCACAAAGTTAAGAAAAATATACACATACCCACCGAAAAATAAACATTTTTTTTGACAGATATTAAGTTGTGTTAAATAACGATTTTCATCAAAAAAAAGTTGCAAAAAAATTTGCACGAATAGAAACAATCACCTATCTTTGCATCAAGATAAAGAAGGAATACAATTCATGTTGATTAGAAACTTGAATGTGAAAAATTTTTGAGTTAATAGTTTGATTTTAGGTTGTTATTTGTATTGGAATGCGTTGTGAAACGCATTCCATTTTGGAAACTCAAAAAAATATATTTCCAATCAACGGAAACTAAATATTTGATATGGAAATAATCATTTTTTATTTTCATAGTTTTGTTAGGTTAATTAGTTTGTTTTAGGTTAATTTTTGGTTTTAGAGAGAGTTCGGAAGTTCCTTTCGGGCTCTCTTTTTTAATTGCTCCCCTATATAGTTGCAAAAAATTTTGGCGGATGAAGATTTTTTTGCTAAATTGCAGCGTCAAAAAAAATAACGACACTATGGCAGCAAACGACTATTCGCGCCGCTCGTCAAAAGTGATTGATTTTGGCGACGGCAATTACCACGACGACAGCGACATACGTGACAGCCACGACGACAGCAACCTCACGGAGCAGGAATTGGCAGCAGAGCAAAATAACGTGCCAGAGCCGCCGACAGCCTCAGACGATGGGCTGCCGGATGCCGATTCCATACTCCGAAAATACCAAAACGACATCGAAAAATTCTCCTCCGCCAAAACAATATCCAAACTGTCTTTGATAGCATTGGGATTGTCTTTATTTGTGGCGGCGGCTGCACAAGAACATTCAGTACAAGTTTATACATTTTCCTTAATCATTGCCGCCATTAGTTTTGCAGGCATTATATATGCCAATACCGCACGCAAAGAAACCGACATCATCAACAGCATCATAGCCGATTTTAAGGTAATAGAGAAATATTCAGAATCGTCAAGCGGGCGGGGTATCCTGCCAATCTACAAGCAGATATTTAAGTTAAACCGGCGTTCAGCAGAAAGTTGCGATTACAGCACCACAGAACTGACGGGTATCAAAATGGGCGACAACGTGGTGTATGCGACAAAAACGCACGCATATTTTGTTACTGGTTCATACAAGCATCCGCACTTCAACGACATATTTTTCTGCGAATGTCACGACTACACAATGCCCAATCCATACGCCGACGGCATTTTGGTATGCAAAGGCCCGATGCTTGTCATCAAGCCAAATCTTTACGTGGACGGCAAATACCGATTCTATTACCTTAACGAAGAAAAAAACGACAGCGACCTCGAACACGTAACACGCCTTATGGACAGGCTGTCGGAACATTTGAAGGACAAAAACTTCGCGCTGTTTTACGATTCGGGGGCGTTGCATCTGATAGTAACAGATCCAAACCAAAATAAAGGCGGTATTGGATTTGGGTCAGCCAAAGAAAAGGTCAAGAACATTGTCAATCTATTCACACAGCGCATTAAAATAGCAGAAATACTTACAAAATAAGAAACTACGACAACTATGGCACGAAACGACTATTCGCGCCGTTCCAATAAAGACGTTTTTTGGGGCGACGACAACAACAATAAAAACAGCAGCAAGTCAGACGAACTTGAAGAACTTTTCAGGCAATCTGAGGCATTGGAGCAACCTAATGAACAAGCCCCAACGCCCCACAAGCCGGCGTATGAGCCTGAACCAGTGCCGACGCACGATTATGACAACTTGTTTGAGCCTGAACCTGTGCCGGAGCCTGAACCCTACAAAGATGTCGAAGTTGACAATCCTGATTTTGACTATGATTCGATAGTTGTCAATGAGACCGAAAACGAAACAGAAACCCAAACAGAAACCCAAACAGAGACTGAAACAGAAACCGAAACACCGCCGCCATACGAACCGCGAAAAATAGCTCCGACGCAAAACATAACGCCGCCGCCATACATTCCGCCGCAAACCCAATCGACCACTCCGCCGCCCACCAAGAATAAAGAGGACGCTTTGGATGGCTTCGACGTCGAAAAATTCATCAAGGACAACGACACCAATTTCTCGATAACAATCATCTGTAAGGTGATTTCGCAAATTATTTTTGTGTGTCTGGTGTTGAAGTGTCTTTCGATGTTTCCGTGGTGGATTGTCCTAATAGGAGGCGTAATTGTACACAAAATAATCAATTACATATTCAGTTCACGATACAAAAACTATATTAATACGGCAATCAAATCCATCAAAAAAGTAAAAAACTTCAACTCGTCACCCACACTCTCCACGCCATGGGGCAATCTGCTGGAATTCTTCATACACGGCGACATCGAAACCGAAAGCGAGGACGAGCTGATAATCCATACCGACGAGACCAAAGTGATATCTAACGAAACGTTTATTGCCGACAAAGTAGGCAAAAGCACGAAAGAACTCTTAACCTGCGAATTTTACACTGCGGACATGGAAGGACGCACCGCTTTTGCCAACAATATGATAATAGCAAAAAGCTCAATGCTCAACGTCAAGAAACTCAAATGCCGCCAAAAAATATCGCAATACACATTGTTCTACAACGCCCAAAAAGATTTGGACAAATGTAACCTCCCCCGCATCCTTGCCATCGCCGACAAGGTGTCGGCATTCGTAGGCGATAAGAATTTCGCTATATTCTTCGGTCCAAAAATCATCAACATGGCTCTACAGATACCAAATATGGACAAGTTTGACTACGACACCTTCAACTACACCATCGCAGACCGCATCCGCCGCGACGTCACGGCAATAGCCGATAGGGTGTGCTTGGCGGACTTATTGGCGGAAAATTAAAGTTTTTAATATAAACTTAATCCCCAAACGCTTGCAAAAACAATTATTTTATGTATCTTTGCCCCGTTGCAATAAAAAAACAAAAACTTTAACAACACAAAATGACAACACCCGCTCACCACATACTCCCCATTATCCTCCTCGCGCTTATTGCGTGAGGGGAGGACTGTCGTATGCAGGCGACGCGGAATCAAAACCGACGACAACGGCAACAACAAAGCCCTTCCCCATCAAAAGGCTAAACTATTTGACGGGGAAGGGCTTATTTGATTTGTAACAAACAACACATAATATACACAAAAAACTATGGACAACAACAGAGTCTATATCTTCGACACCACCCTCCGCGACGGCGAGCAGGTGCCCGGCTGCCAGCTCAACACCGTGGAAAAGATTCAGGTGGCTAAGCAGTTGGAACTGCTTGGAGTTGACATCATCGAGGCGGGATTCCCGATTTCGAGCCCGGGCGACTTCAAGTCGGTAGTAGAAATCGGCAAAGCGACCACACGACCCATCATCTGCGCCCTTACGAGGGCTGTGGAAAAAGACATTGATGTAGCTAACGAAGCGCTTCAAGGCATCCCAATGGAACGCCGCCGCATCCACACCGGCATCGGCACGTCGGATTCGCACATCAAATACAAGTTCAATTCCAACCGCGAGGAAATCATCGAACGTGCCATCCACGCCGTGCAATACGCCCGCAAGTACGTCAACGACGTCGAATTTTACGCCGAGGACGCGGGACGCACCGACAACGACTACCTCGCACGTGTCGTGGAGGCTGTCATCAAGGCTGGCGCCACTGTTGTCAACATTCCCGACACCAACGGCTACTGCCTGCCCATGGACTACGGCGCAAAAATCAAGTATCTCTACGACCACGTGCCAAACATCGACAAGGCGATAATCTCCACTCACTGCCACAACGACCTCGGCATGGCGACAGCCAACACAATGGCGGGCGTACTCAACGGAGCGCGTCAGGTGGAGGTAACTATCAACGGCATCGGCGAGCGCGCCGGCAATACGTCGTTGGAAGAGGTGGTAATGATAATGAAATGCCACCACAACCTTGGTCTCGATACCGGCATCGACACCCACAAGATATTCCCGACCTCGCGCATGGTTCGCAATCTGATGAACATGCCCGTGCAGCCCAACAAGGCAATTGTAGGCCGCAACGCCTTCGCGCACTCGTCGGGCATACATCAGGACGGCGTGTTGAAAAACAAGGACACCTACGAGATTATGAACCCGCAGGACATCGGCATCGACCAAAATGCCATCGTACTCACCGCCCGCAGTGGACGCGCCGCATTGAAATACAGGCTCTCAACACTCGGACACAATGTGGAAGGCGCAGAACTCGATTCGCTCTACCAAAAGTTCCTCGACCTCGCCGACAAGAAGAAGGAAATCCACGACGACGACCTCCTCTTGCTCGTCAGCGGACACAACACCAAGCAGCAATACATCAAGATATTGAAATTGCAGGTAACATCGGGCATCGACACAACCCCCGTGTCAGTGCTCCAAATATCCACCGGCGGCGTCGTAAGGGAATTGAAGGCAGACACCGGCAATGGTCCCGTGGACGCCACAATCAACGCCCTCAAAAAGTTTCTCTCACAGTACAAGATGGAACTCCGCGAACTCACGCTCCAAAGCATCAACAAGGGCAGCGACGATACCTGCAAGGTACACGTGCAAGTGGAGGTAAACGGGATGATTTGTTACGGTTTTGCATCCAATACCGACGTGGTGCTCGCCACTGTGGAGGCATACGTGGACGCCGTCAACAAGTACTTTGTAATCACCAACAAGGACAACGTGGAAGACGAAGAAGAAAAAAAATAATTGTTTAAATACCGCCGACCAATCATCAGCGACACAAATAATATAAATCACGACAATCAAATGGACACACTGTTTGACAAGATTTGGGACTCGCACGTGGTGCAGGTAATCCCCGACGGCCCCACACAATTGTACATCGACCGTCTGTACGCCCACGAGGTAACATCGCCTCAGGCTTTTGACACCTTGCGCGACAAGGGAATCAAGGCGTTCCGTCCCGACCAAATCTTTGCAATGCCCGACCACAACACCCCGTCGGACCAGCAGGAAGTAATCAACGACCCCATCGGCCGCAAGCAGGTGGAGACCCTCAAGAAAAACTGCGAGGAGTTTGGCATACGCCACTTTGCAATGGGTACAAAGGACAACGGCATCATCCACGTCGTTGGCCCTGAAAAAGGACTTTCGCTCCCCGGCATGACCATCGTCTGCGGCGACTCGCACACCTCCACACACGGTGCTGTGGGCGCATTGGCAATGGGCATCGGCACCAGCGAAGTAGCCGAAGTATTGGCAAGCCAGTGCATATTGCAGAGCAAGCCCAAGTCGATGCGCATCAACATCGAGGGCACACTCGCCAAAGGTGTTACAGCCAAGGACGTTGCACTCTATATAATGGCAAAACTCACCACCTCGGGCGCAACAGGCTACGCAGTGGAATACGCGGGCAGCACCATCCGCAATATGAGTATGGAAGGCCGCCTCACGCTCTCCAACCTCTCCATCGAGATGGGTTCGCGTGCCGGCATCATCGCCCCCGACGAGACCACATTTGCATACCTCAAAGGCCGCGAGTACGCTCCCAAGGGCGCAGATTGGGACAAGGCTGTCGCATATTGGAAGACATTGAAGAGCGACGACAACGCCGTATTTGACAAGGAAGTAAATATCGACGCCGCCGACATCAAGCCGCGCATCACCTACGGCACCAATCCCGGTGCAGGCATCGCCATCGACGGCACAGTGCCTACTTACGATGGTCTTGACGACGCCGCAAAGGCGCAATTGGAATCGCAATTGAAGTACATGCAATTCCAGCCCGGACAGAAGTTGGAAGGCACTCCCATCGACTACTGTTTCCTCGGAGCATGCACCAACGGCCGCATCGAAGACTTCCGCGCATTTGCGTCAATCGTCAAGGGCAAGAAAAAAGCCGCCAACGTTGTTGCATGGCTCGTGCCCGGCTCGTGGCTCGTCCGCAAACAGATTATCGACGAAGGCATCGACAAGATTTTGGAAGAGGCAGGATTTGAACTCCGTCTGCCGTCCTGTTCGTCGTGCTTGGCAATGAACCCCGACAAGGTGCCAGCCGGCAAATTGTCGATTTCCACGTCCAACCGCAATTTTGTCGGTCGTCAAGGTCCGGGCGCACGCACCGTGCTCGCCTCGCCGCTCGTAGTGGCAGCCAGCGCAATCACCGGCAAAATCACCGACCCAAGGAATTTTTTAAACGAGAATTAAAACGAATTATAACGAATTTAAATAAATTCTCAAAAATTCGTTTTAATTCGTTCAAATTCGTTTAAATTTTTGTTTAAGGAAAAAGCCGCCGCAAGGCGGCACAATTCACGTTTTAAAAGAAAGTAGAATGAAACAGAAATTCAACATCATAAAATCGACGTGCATTCCCATCGCCATCGACAACTGCAACACCGACCTGATCATTCCGGCGCGTTACTTGGCAAGCACGACCCGCGACCCAAAGTTTTTTGGTGACGCCTTCATGCACGACCTCCGCTTCGACGCACAGGGCAACCCCGTGAAAGATTTCGTAATGAACAAGCCCGAATTTTCGGAAGCTCCGCACGAGGGCGTGCACGAAATCATCGTAGGCGGTCAAAACTGGGGTTCGGGTTCGAGCCGCGAACACGCCGCCTGGGCTATCTCCGGCTACGGCGTGAGGGTGGTGATTTCGTCGTCCTTCGCCGACATCCACCGCAACAACTTGCTCAACTGTTTTGTATTGCCGGTAATCGTAAGCGAAAAATTCCAACAGGAACTCTTCGACTCAATCGCCAAGGATCCTCAGACCATCGTTACCGTTGACGTTCCCAATCAGACCGTCAAGAACGAGACCACGGGCAATCAGGAGCATTTTGACATCAACGGCTACAAGAAGCACTGCCTGATGAACGCCCTCGACGACATCGACTACCTCCTCACCGTTCAGGACAAGACCGTCGAATACGAAAAAAACAGGAAACAATAATTTTTCAACCGCCTACGGCGTTTGAAGTTTTTTTGAACGAAAATTAAAACGAATTAGAACGAATTTAAATAAATTAGAAAAATTCGTTTTAATTCGTTCTAATTCGTTTAAATTTGTGTTTAAGAAAAAAGCCGCCGTAAGGCGGTTATTATCGTGTAAATATGCTTGAAATTCTTGATACTACACTGCGCGACGGCGAACAGACGGCGGGAGTAAGTTTCAATGCCAACGAAAAACTCACCATCGCGCGTCAACTCCTTGACGACGTTGGGGTGGACCGCATAGAAGTGGCGTCGGCGCGTGTGAGCGACGGCGAGCGCAAGGCTGTGGAATCCATCTGCCAGTGGGCTGACGACAACGGACTCATCGACAAGGTGGAGGTGTTGGGTTTTGTGGACAACGGCGTTTCCATCGATTGGATTGCTAATGCGGGTGGGCGAGTGCTCAATTTGCTCACCAAAGGTTCGCTGCGCCACGTAACCATGCAACTCAAAAAAACGCCCGAAGAACACCTCGCCGACATCCGCCGCAACATTGAAATGGCGGTGCAGAAAGGTCTGTCGATAAATCTATATCTCGAAGATTGGTCCAACGGCATGATACATTCCAAGGATTATGTGATGTACATGCTCGACAATCTGCAAGATATGCCTATCCGTCATTATATGTTGCCGGATACTCTCGGCGTGCTGACACCCGACTTGACCAAAAATTTTTGCCGCGAAATCGTGCAAAAATATCCGTCGTTGCGGTTTGACTTTCACGCCCACAACGACTACGACATGGCGGTTGCCAACGTATATTCGGCAGTAAAGGCAGGAATTACAGGCATACACACCACCGTCAACGGCCTCGGCGAAAGGGCGGGCAACGCTCCTTTGGCATCCGTCGTGGGCATACTGAACGACCATCTAAAAATCGAAAACAACATCAACGAGCACCGCCTTACCAACATCTGCCGCCTTGTGGAGACTTTTTCGGGAATCCGCATCCCCGACAATAAGCCCATCGTTGGCGAATCGGTATTCACGCAGTGCAGCGGCGTACACGCCGACGGCGACAATAAGGACAATCTCTACGTAAACAACCTCTTGCCGGAACGCTTTGGGCGCGTCCGCAAATACGCCCTCGGCAAGATGTCGGGCAAGGCAAACATCGCCAAAAACCTCGAGGAACTTGGCATACACCTCACGCCCGAACAGACCAAGCTCGTCACCAAGCGCATCATCGAGCTCGGCGACAAGAAGGAAAACGTGACGACGGAAGACCTGCCGTTCATCATCTCCGATGTATTGAAGAGCAACCTTTTCCAAGAGGAGGAGCATATACAGATAGTCAATTACAGCCTCAATCTCGTGCGCGGCATGAAGCCCGTGGCTACTCTCCGCATTTCGATACATGGCACCGAATACGAGGAGACATCGCCCGGCGACGGTCAGTACGACGCATTTATGAAGGCATTGTGGAAGATATACGGACGGCTCGGCAAGACGCACCCCGTACTCACCGACTACAAGGTGTCAATCCCGCCCGGCGGCAAGACCGACGCCTTGGTGGAGACCGTGATTTCGTGGAATTACAACGGTCAAATCCTCCACACTCGCGGACTCGACGCCGACCAGACCGAAGCCGCAATCAAGGCTACTGTAAAAATGCTGAATTTGATAAAGGAGTGATTATCAATTAATTAACTATAAAAACAATGCTTCATTGCAACCAAAACTCATATTTTTACCCCACTTTTGGTTGCAATGAAGCAATATTAAAAATGTGGCGGACGAGCCGACCGCACTCCATTACCGATGTTTAATCACCGACCTTGTGGCGTTGGAGTAATCGACCACGCCTTCATGTTCCATAAACTCGCGGAGGCAGTCGCTACTTTTCTTTTTGGTGTCCTTGTACTCCTTGCGCTTCAAGAGCGGAATTATCGACGCCGTGTAACTATTTATCGCAACGGTGTAGGTCTTGTTGGTCTTGAGGGGTTTGCCCTTTTCGTTGAATACCTTGATGTCCAATACCTTGACTGTATCGGAGGCATCCACCGTCAGTTCGTAACTGCACCCGGAAGTGTAGCCTTCCATGCCTTCGTCGTTTTGACGGAAAGATTTGATGACCTCCACCACCTCGTAGCCTTTGAGTTTGTAGATAAACATCAAGTTGCCAAACGGATCGAGTTTCAATACATCCATCATCGTAAATTTGTCGCTGTCAAAAGAGCTAAACCTCACGCCTCCGCCGTTCTGGAGGGCGATTTTGGTGCCGCAACCATAACGTTGACCGTCAGCCATGAGGCTGCCAAGTTTTTCGTAGCCGTTGATGGGCTTGAGATTCTTGCACAACTCCTCAGAAAGCACGGGATTGTCCTCCAAAAACTTCTTAACCATATCGGCAATCTTCTGGTTGCGCTGCCTTGAATTGTCAACATTGATGGGTTGCGACGTCTTGGAAATCACCTTGCCGGTCTCATCAACGGTAACAATTACGTGGTAGCAATACTTCATCTTGTTGATGCTCTGAGTGATAAGTACGCCGTTGTAGATATTGTTGGGAGGCAGGAGTTTGTGGGTGTGTCCGCCCATAATAACGTCAATCTGTGGATATTCCTTGGCGAGAAGGCTGTCGCCGTCGCAGCCAGCATGGGAGAGGAGGATTTCGATGTCGCATTGTTTGCGGACAACATCCACATACTTGCCTACGGCGGGTATGGGCTGCGTGAATGTAACGCCCCTGCAATTGTCGATGTGGCAATCGGGATAGCCACGCTGCGGATTCACCTGCACAACGCCAATGATGCCAATCTTCACGCCGTCAACGTCAAAAATCTTGTAAGGATCCACCTTGATTGCCATATCGTCGGGAAATTTGGTATTGCAACAGAGGTAGGGGAAGTTTGACAATTCCAACTGACGGCGGAAATTGGGCTGACCTGCGTCAAACTCGTGGTTGCCGATGGTGGAAGCGTCAACGCCAAAAGCGTTCATCACCTCGGTAATGGGCCTCGACGGTTCCATATACATGTCGGAAACGGGGTCGCCGGTGCGGTTGTCGCCCGCGCTGAGCACCATCAGGTTGGGATAGAGCGCACGGAGCGAATCTATGACGCCGCCAAGTGCCGCCGAACGGTCCATGCAGGCGTGGATGTCGTTGATGGCTACAAAATGTATCTCCTTATTCTGCGCCGTCACATTGAGCGACATCACAACGAGCATCGCCGCCACAATGAATCTGAATCTGTAAATTTTCATATATATTATAAGGTGTTAAAATTAATAATAAGCCGGCATACAAAGTCCGACGTTGCAAATATAACAATTTTTGACCCAAAAGGCAGTTTTTTATGACATAAATTTCAAAAATTAGGTCTGAATGTCAGCGGTGTCAGCATGCAAAATTCAGCAAATATGACAATTTGTCATTGTTGTAAAAAAGCGATGTCAGTATCAATTTTGTGCCAAAAAGTTGCAATACGTTGTGTTTCAAATGGTTAGTAGCCGTTAATAGCAAAAAACAAAAATATTACGGCATAATGATTGTAAAAATATGGGTGTACCGCTGATGAAAAGCGGCACACAAACAAATGTTGAACTTAAAAACTTAAAAACAATCATAAAATGAGCAAGATTATCGGTATTGACTTGGGAACCACAAATTCGTGTGTTTCCGTCATGGAAGGCAACGAGCCTGTAGTAATAGCCAACTCTGAAGGCAAAAGAACCACGCCTTCAATTGTGGCATTTCTCGATAGTGGCGAGCGCAAGGTAGGCGACCCGGCTAAGCGTCAGGCAATCACCAACCCCAACAACACGGTATATTCCATCAAGAGGTTTATGGGCGAGACCTACGACCAAGTGACCAAAGAGGTGGAGCGCGTGCCTTATCAGGTGGTTCGCGGCGACAACAACACGCCCCGCGTTAAAATCCACGACCGTCAGTACACGCCGCAGGAAATCTCGGCGATGATTCTCCAAAAAATGAAGAAAACCGCCGAAGACTATCTCGGTCAGGAAGTTACGGAAGCCGTCATCACCGTGCCGGCATACTTCTCCGACTCGCAGCGTCAGGCGACCAAGGAGGCGGGCGAGATTGCGGGCTTGAAGGTTCGCCGTATCGTCAACGAGCCTACCGCAGCGGCTCTCGCTTACGGTCTCGACAAGGGCGGCAAAGATATGAAAATCGCCGTATTCGACCTCGGCGGTGGTACATTCGATATTTCAATCCTCGAACTCGGCGACGGCATCTTTGAGGTGAAATCTACCAACGGCGATACGCACCTCGGCGGCGACGACTTCGACCACAAGATTATCGACTTCCTCGCCGACCAGTTCCAGAACGAAAACGGCGTTGACCTCCGCAAAGACCCGATGGCTTTGCAGCGTCTCAAAGAGGCTGCCGAAAAGGCAAAAATCGAACTTTCGTCTTCGGCTTCCACGGAAATCAACCTTCCGTACATCATGCCCGTCAACGGTGTGCCGAAGCATTTGGTAACAACCTTGACCCGTGCAAAATTTGAGGCAATTTGCGACGACCTCATCAAGGCTTGCATCGCTCCCTGCCGTCAGGCTCTCTCCGACGCCGGACTCAGCGCAAGCGACATCGACGAGGTAATTTTGGTAGGCGGTTCGAGCCGTATCCCGGCTGTTCAGGCCGAGGTAGAGCAATTCTTTGGCAAGAAACCTTCCAAGGGCGTCAACCCCGACGAGGTAGTGGCAGTAGGCGCGTCCATCCAGGGCGGCGTATTGACCGGCGATGTCAAGGATGTGGTATTGCTCGACGTTACTCCGCTTTCGCTCGGCATCGAGACCATGGGCGGCGTGATGACCAAACTCATCGAAGCCAACACCACCATCCCCTGCAAGAAGACCGAGACCTTCACCACCGCCGTTGACAACCAGCCCTCTGTGGAAATCCACGTACTCCAGGGCGAGCGTTCTATGGCAAAGGACAACAAGACCCTCGGCAAATTCCACCTCGACGGTTTGCCACCGGCACCGAGGAACGTTCCGCAAATCGAAGTTACATTCGACATCGACGCCAACGGCATCCTCAATGTTTCGGCTAAGGACAAGGCAACCGGCAAGAGCCAAAACATCCGCATCGAGGCTTCTTCGGGTCTCTCCGAGGCAGAAATCGAGCGTATGAAAAACGAGGCAAAGGCCAACGAAGCCGCCGACAAGGCTGAGAAGGAGCGCATCGCGAAAATAAACCAGCCCGACCCGTTGGTTTTCCAGA